>JGI24159J19872_10009476_pt1 | contig 12761 bp, 5 predicted proteins | sample Ectturendosymbi4_FD_19872 | JGI IMG/M metagenome (IMG submission 19872)
ATTTTGCCCAAATTTTAGGGGATTTTGCCCAAATTTTCAAATAATCAAAATGCTTGGGGGTGCACTTGCACCCCCTGCACCCCCGCCTCCTACACCATTGGGTTTTATTACTTTTTTTGAGTGGGCTTTTAAAACAAAAACGAGTGATATTTTGGTTAGGTCCAATTACATAACACTGAAGATAATTATGGACGTTTAATTGATTTTCTGAGCCAAATGTCAAAACTGTCCAATTTCAACATGCTTGATTTAGTTGATTTTGTGATGCATCACTAGTTTCCCGTTTCGTTTTTTGTGCTAATATAGTCGCACACCTGTTCGTGCAATATGTGCTTCGTTTAGAGATTCATCATTAATTGGCAGTTCAGGCGGACTGATCATAATGGCTCTGGCACACAAGCCCGTATCTATTCTATCTCCTTAGTAACTGTACACACAACAGCCACATAACAAAAAAGAAAATTTTCTTGCGTACTTTATGCGCATTCTCAATTCATGTGTAGTTTGCAAATTTCAAACTGTCAACCCTGGGTGTCCGCCATCCCAGCGGCATACCTTCTGATCGACTGCTATTCGATAAGACATTCGCTTAGCTTTGTATTTTTGAAGTTGTGGACTGCGCTGACGTAGCACTGGGTGTGTTCTACTCCCTGTTTTAACGCGTTGCGCATATTTTTGCAGTTATGAACTGCTCTGTCTTAGGATACCGCTGACAATTTATGTTCGTTACAGTGACACTTTGCAGCTTACAACAACGAGTAAAAAGAGTGCGTGTAGAATAATATGCACAGGGACGCCGGAGAATGGAGGAATGGCAGGGACATTTCCTCCTCTGTCCTTTCAAAAAGGGGGGCAACGTGGGAGGAGGGGCCTTTTCATCAAAGGTGTAGGAGCAGGCACATTTTGCGGGTGCGATTTTTTGCCTGAAGGATTTTTGCCCGCATGTTCCCAAACTTGCCCAAAAAGTTATTTGTGCAACTTTTACCTGCAATTTTTCTCCCACAAAGATCATCAAGATCTTTTTTTGGTGTGACCTTCAAAATAGGTCTTCATATGTTTTTCTGCGAACCTTGGGCGCCGTTTTATGAAATCAAACAATGTTGGGTGCAATTTTTACCCGGATTTTCAGGGATTTTGCCCAGATTTTCAGCAATTCAAAACTTTTGGGGGTGCGCTTTCACCCCCACCTCCAACACCACTGCTTTTCATAACAGTGTCATAGGTAATTTCGTAGTGTATCAAAATCGACTTGCAGGCCCGTAACCAGAGGGGGCGAAGGGGCGAAGCCCCCTAAAATTTTTTGCACCTCCTAGAAGAATGTGCTGGACATAATTTGTGGCTGTCAAAGGGTGTCACATAAACAGTATCTTGACTGTCAAAGTACACAGATATCTTCACGAAGTTCAGTGAAGCAAATTTGCAATTGCAGGGTAATGATGTTAACCTCATTAAAGCCAACTCAGCAATCTCCACCTTTGTGTCCAACTTTAATGTTGTTCAAACGAAATCGAGACCGTCACGAACTCTAACAGTTTGCATCTGCTAAATGAGTTAATTTACTAAATTAGGTTTTATAGTGAAATGCATCTTTGCGCTCATTCTTGTTTTAATCATTTTCAAACATACCAAATACACAATAAGAAAAAATTGTGTTGATATATGTGCTAGGCATGGTAGGGGGGCGATAGAAATTTGTTTGTCAGAAAAGGGGGCGCTAGCCAAAAAAAGATTGGGAATCACTGCTTTACACTATAAGTAGATTTTCTCTAGGGAGGTCTGCAGCCTAAATGGCCCTGGTCCTTCGCAGCCTCCAACTCCCTCATGCATTTTATAAATCGGTCTACTTGGGAGTTGGAAGTCATTAGAGCACTTATATGGTGATAACCGTGATGGCGCCATTCATGCGTGTACCCTTCATGCTTGTTGAGTTTCATCAAAGTAATTGTGCTAGCGCCATGAAGCGTATGTTTTTCTACTACCGCCACGTACCTATCTTCGTGTTCTTTCGTGTATTTGTGTGTTCCTTGTTACTGCCATGCACGCTTAAGTCTAGCGCGTTGCGTGTGGGAGTGAAGGCGTTATACAATACATTCTAAATTATTGCTAGAGCAGTGGTTCTTAACCTTTTTTTATCTCATTTGCCCTTTAACAAAATATAAAAAAAAACTGATTTTACGCCAAACAATGTTTAGTGTGTCAAGGCATGACTTTTGTAGAAAGGGTCCGGGGCAGGTTCTGGAAAAACGTTGTAAACTTACACTCAGATATATGAATTTTTCTGCTTATTGGAATAAATCTTAGGGTAATGCTTGCACTAGCGTAGACAGCCCAAAATGTTTAAGGGGGGCAAAATGTTTGATTTTAGGCAAATAACGCTATTTTGTTTGGGATACCGCCTCTCAAGGCTCAAAATGACTATATTTTCTAAATGTTTTGGGGGGAGCATGGCTCCCTAGGCCCCCCCAGCTACGCCTATCAATGCTTGTACAAACCTCATCAGTCTCTGGAATAAACCTTTAATGAAATGCTTTTATAAGCAAGCATGAATACTTAGAAGTGGTTCGCTGAGGTTGTTTAATTCTAAAAATAGTTTCATACGAATCGGCATATCACTGAATCAAGGAGCAAAACATTGGGAAGAAGGAGTAGCCTACATAGCCATGTATGTTTCTTGTATTGAAAAATGACAAGCAATTTCAACCAGTCAGTCACTCAGTGGGACTTTTGTGCTTGTTTTCTACGCACAATATCTGATATTCTGGGAACAGTGCTTGAAAGAGATTCATGTCATCCTTGGGAATCAGTCGAGATCGATGTTGTATTTTATGGTCATCATTGAGGAGAACCCTGCGTCACACAGAGAAGTATTTTGAAAAGGTATAATAACTTCAAAGGCGCTCTTCGACAGCGTTGGAAACTCTTCGCCCAATCCATACCAGAATTTGGAGGAGTCACAGTTGCAAGATATGTATTTGGACGAAAGCATTGTTTAACACTGAAGATCAGTTAATTCATCTTTACAGTATAAAACACTTTGAAAAGACGAGCCCGCACCCTGATAAAATTTATACGTTCAGTTACGTGTTTCAAAGCTATTTTCAAATATTCTGGAAGGACTTTACTCGCCAGTGCATGTTGATGAAGAGGTAGAAATGATGTGCAATGCCCGTTTATCCACCAGAGTTGTAAAACCTGACTTCACTGAGCATAGAAGAGGCGCCATCTGTGCATAGCAAGCCAACGTGATCTCACGAGTTTATTTTGTTGATAGAAGTTGTTCATTTTTTCCTGGTCATCAGTCACTTCGCCAGTCGTCTCTAAACTTTCGCACGTCAAGAACTCAATCTTTTGAACTTAACTGCATGTATGTATCGACGGTCAAATAACAAATACGTGCAGTTCGACATATTAGTTGACTCATCTAACTGAGGGGTGACTCTTGCCTTATTACTTCGAGTTTCATCTGCTACATGATCTAAAACAGGGGTCGGCAACCTGCGGCACGCGTGCCGCATTTGGCACGCCAAGCAATTTTAATGGCACGCAGAAGCTCCTAGTTTTACATATCAGTTTTGTTATGATTCACAAGAAGTATTATTGACCTTGATTTGTACAAAAATACTGGTGCAGTTGGTCTATTGAACGATATGGAACATTAAATAGGCGCGCATTCACCAAAACGTTGCCGAGTCCTGATCTAAAATATCACAACACTTGTACAACAACGTACTGTATGGTTTGATAAATAAATTTTCTTAAAGTTTCTTCTTTTGTTCTCTCTTCGATTGTATCCACAGTGTATGTTTTGATGTTTCATAAGTCACTCCCCAACAGTATGCCGTTTCATTTTTTTGCTGTTGCAAAAGCAACGCGACAGGATGCTTCCAATCCTATAACGTGTCTTCAGAAACGAACCCTGATATAGGCAGAGTTCCTATAACACGAAATTGACTGCAATTGGTCTGCAAAAGCGGATGGTTGTCATGTACGTGTTTGGGATGGAGTGAAGCGAGCTTACAAAATTGACGGCTTCATTGAACCCTTACCAGGCACTTAGAAGAAAAAGATACACTGAGTTTTATTAACATCAGCTGTTGTGATGAAGTCAACCCGACGTCAGTGTGATATATCCGTAAACCTACTCTGTAAAAATGATCCATAATGTCTGATATTTAAGCCGCTTATCAAACCACAAACAAAACACTGTTGGATGTACTTTTGTGTTTTGGCCTGTAACTAATCAAGCCCTTTCCATACCCGCATAGTTCTCAACATAGGCGTTGAAATCGTGGATTCGTTTGCTTTAACACTTCGCGTCTGAATCCAAGGAATATTGCCATGTGTCTTTAAATTAGATCCTTATGATTTAGTTCGTGAGTCATCGAAATGAAGCCACTACCGGCATGCGCAAGTGATTCATAGAATCACACTTTTTTACGCAATTTCTGCCTGTCGTGCTTGTTAGCTTGTATTGGATTCGGTCACGTGGCTTGGGAGTACTTACATGTCTTTCTAGCCTAAGAAATAAGTATATTTTGCGTGTGAAAAAATGATGGTGCGTTGGGTATTAGAGTGCACCAATTCAAAAAGACTACAATGTTTTCTCGTGTTGATAACTGCGTTCAAGGTTTTGATCACAAAATTTAATCAACATAGTAGTTTGAAGGTGAAATGAGTGGAATTTAACTCTCAAATATGTTGTAGAAGGTTTCTTTGCAAACGCGTTTGCAGTTTTTTTTGTTGGACCGCATGGAATGCGACAGATTTATTTGTCGACAAACGGCGACAGGCCGAAACCTGGATGGTGCCTCTTGTCGGGGCGGTTTTTAGAGGAAACAGGGACAACCGGGCAATTGTCCCCAGATATTTTCAAAAACATGTTTAGATGAGAGGTACAACAACAAGCTACCATCATTTCCCTCCCGCGAAAATATCAGCAGGTTGCGACCTGCTGATATTTTTGTCGCAACCTGCTGATATTTTCGGGGGAGGGGGTATATATTTTTCGGGAAGGCGCAACCCTGACCACGATTCACGGGGTCGAAGACCCAACCTTCCACTTGAGAGGCGGACACTCTAGCAATGAACTACCGTCGCCCTTACACTTCGCAGTTTTGAGTGCAGTTGTTAACAAAGGCAGTTAGCCGGAGCCACCGAGTTATATCAAAAAAGTGGCATTGATTGCTCGGGTCATTGCAGAAAAAAAATTACTCAAGTTATGTAGATCCATCCAAAAACATAATCCAATCCCGACTAGATTGTACTCAATGACTCGATTCTTGCTTAGTTTTGCGTTTTGACTAAAATGTACCCGTTCAAGGTTTTACTATTACGCTGAAAATACCTCTATAGTTTGAAAAATATTTGTGGTTGGCTACTTATGGCAGTGGTACTGAGGACTTCAGCCTTCTTCTTTATTTTGCAATGAAAAAAATCAACTTGCTGACCACTCTACTGTTTTTTTTCATGTTGCTAGCCATGTGGTATCCGAAAAATGTGGTCAACCAAAATGATAGAATTATTTTTTAATAAGAGGATGCGTTATTAGACATATAAATTAATGAGAAGAGAATATGTGAGCGTAAGTTTCTAACTCAGCCTGAGTTGAGGTCAACCTGACTTGAGGTTGAAACCATGGGCGCAATTTTGTTGTAAAATGTGGGGGGGACTTCTTGATGTAAAACCAATATAGTTGTCGAGCCGATGCGGAAGTGAAGGTTTACAAATACACATTCCCAACCTTGTTTTTCAGAGATGTTCTCAAAGCAACAGTAATCACGTTTTGCTTTATCCCTGCAAATGATTTAGAAATTAATAAAATATATTTTGTTGTTGGACATGGTACTGCAGTTCAGTATGGTTGCACTACTATCAGACTATGATACAAACAAGCACAGCAATATAGTAGAATACATCACTTGAGTTTTATCAGAGCTGTCTATTAGAGTGCACAAAACGTTGAATCGCATTGGTCGCACGTGCATACCACTCTTAAGTAGAACACATCGGTTTTCATGCATCTTATAAGACGTGTAGTTTACAACGCGATTCGATGTCTTGTTTAAGTTGCTTAAACGTTAAAAAACGATAAATTGCAAGGTATGATGTATATATTGCAAGGTATGATAGCTAAAGATTTTTCTTGGACATTTCTACTCTTTAAAAATGCTACAAATCTAGCTACTGGGCATCATGCATGCAGCCCCACCCCTAGCCAAATCTCCATTGATATCCTCTTACAGTAGCAAAAATGTTTGGCTAAAATTAGCGTAGTCCACTTCACAAAATGATTTACAATTTATTTTTACTGCTGATGGGTGGAGGATGTATCCTTTCAATCTCCCCTTGTCAGCCCCTGCATGATATTGGGTACCCTTTCGATTGTCCAAACATCGTTTGTCCAAAACTCTTTACCAACATCAATCAAACTCCCAGCAGAGTTATGCAAGTCAACTAGAGAAGATTTCAAGATATCCAAAAGAAAACGAACCAGAAGTATTTCTGAATACATACCCATACACCAATCTAGCCTACAATGTGATTTCTGCATACCTAAATTCATCTGGTGACCAGGCCCGTAACTAAAGGGAGGGCATCGCCCCCCTGAAAAAATGTATTGAATATATTGTATTCATAAACATTGTTTTCGTACATGCCATCGACGTAAAATGTGGGCCTCCCTCAGAAAATTCTTCGCCCCCCTGGTGCGCCAAGCTGGTTACGGGTCTGCTGGTGACTGTTACCTTGTGACTTCTGTCAGTTATGCCACGCAGCTCAGTCTTTTCACAAACAAATTTTTCAGGCTTAACATCAAGTTTTAATAGGTGAAATTAATGTCAAAAGTTTTATTCTAGAGTTATACATGCATAACGACACGAAAATATATTTGAAATTAAACAGAAATCAAAATGAACAACGGTGAATTGGCAAATAGTAGGCTACCACGTTTCACCTGCAATAACACGAAAAGAATGTCCAGCAAAACTAGGTGTTACGTAGGCTCATAGGTGGCGGACCTGGGGGCCACATGGGTCTAGGCTCCCCACTTTAAAATTTCGCATTTTGCTTAAATAAGTTTAAGTAACACAATTCGTATTGGGTCCAGTGTTGAAGTAAATTGTTTTTGTGCAAGACTAAGAACAACTAGTAACATTTATGTGCTCAAGTCAGTTTAGTGTATGATAAATAGGGTGTTGTGTAAATAGAGGTCGTTGAGGGCTTATCAAATTCTGCATAAAATTGCTTAAACATGCTGACAAACGTAAATGACGTCATATTTCAGTGCTTGTGGCGACACAGTTGTCAATTCAAATCCCAAAAATTTTCTAGTTTTTTTGACGTGCACTTGTGCCCCCCTACTTTGAAAATAGTTCCGCCACCCATGCCTAGGATACCTGTAAATTAAATGTTTCGCACTTGAATGAAAACATTGCTGCATTGTGGGTGTAACTACCATTTGAATTTGTTGGTCACCCTTGTTGTGAAACACAAGAGATAAGGCTAAATGTATAAGTTACCTTTAATTCCTAGCCAAGTCATTAAGTTTTGAGCTACAGGACAATATGTAGCTAGGTCAATACTTCTCTAAAGTTTTGATGAAAATCCTGTTTACTAATGGTTGAAGACAGTCCTGCAAAACTGCCCATTCTAAACCAAAGTCTCCACAATAGTGCTGCTGTTTGTCTTCGGCAAAAACTTCGCAGAGGTTTGCTTGAAAATTTAATTTTCTAACATTATGCACTTGCATCTTTAAATATTGCGCTGTCTGTTTCTGAATATGTGACAACCAACGTTACAGTAAAGCCAGTTAGCCAACGTTTTTGCACGAAACAAATCACGGCTGTACTGTAGTCTCTCACGTGTGCAGCGGTTAAACTTCACTGTTTCAAGACAGTGCCTTTCTTACAGTAAACCGCACTGGATATATGTCGGTCGGAGGCAGTTAACTTTTGCAGTCTCTAGAAACTTGCAAAACACTAAAAATCACTTTTAGAAGTAAAATTTTATAAAAATATCAGAATCAGTGATGCCACGTCAAACTCTATTTCAGCATCAACATGGCTATGTGTAACATCTAACATGAAAAACTCTTTACACAAAACGTGACAAACGTCACAATTAGTTTTCAAACATCTCCAAATAAAATCCTAAGAGAAAAATGTGGGGAGAAAATGGCATATTATGTCCCCCCCGTCTAAAAAAGTGGGGGGGCACGGGGGACGTCCCACCAAATTGCGCCCATGGTTGAAACATTAATGTTGGTATGTAAATAAATTATCGTTGTTATGTTTCCCGCACCAGAAAGTCAGGAATTTTTTGGAAACAAATAGACACTGCACCAAACAGAAAATTTCTAGTCGAGTACGGGACGGTTGAGCTCGTTCAGAAAGGGTTAACTTTTTATCGGAAGTTAGTCCTTGTTTTCAATGGTTCGAATTGGGCTGTGGCACATTTTCCTTCTTTTGTTGCGGTTACTGTTGCAGCTCTCGTTTTGCCAGCACTCGCAAAATTTTTTGATTTTTGCAAATTAAAAACTCAAAACTTTTTCGTCCTGATCAGTTTTCAAAAATTGAATGAATTTGAATACTTTACACTTGACTTGCTGTTGTGGTATGTGCACTGTAAGCCAGAACTATTTCGTTCTGGTCTTCATTTCAAAGTTTTATTCAACATGCTGTATGCTAGCACGTGCTTGAAAATAACACCTAACTAGCTCGGTATGAAACTTGCGGATGAATACATGACACAAAAATATTCAACTGAACTGCATTCGTTTTCTGAAGTTCCAGACATGGGAGAGAGAACACTGACACCAGTGCATGTGATATTGATTGAGGTGAATGCAGATCAAATCTTGCAGTGAATGTTAAACACAAGTCAGAAGAAATTTAACTATTTTGCAACTCAAATCTGGTCGTACTTTGAAGTTTCACGTGACGATATTTTAGAACGATTGAAGTAAACACGCTTGTATTCTTTGTTGGTAAATCCAACAATATGTTTTGAAGCGTTTTAGGCTAATTGGAAACATAGTTTCAAGATGGCTGAAGATGCTTTTGAAAAGGGTAATACTATACCCATTGTTCAAGTAACTGCCACTTTGAAGCATTTTCCATCACGCTACCTGACACCGCATCATGTTACCATTTGCCGTGACAACAAGAACAAATAGACCAGTGACTTTTGGTGGTGATCTTAACGCCATTAGCAGATCAACAAGTATAAGGAAGATCGAGCAGTTTTTGTTGGACAGCCCAAGCTGAATTTTAAGGAAATGCAAAAATAACTAGGAACAATCTAATTTTGTATAAGTTGGACAAGGACGAATTAAAATTGCGTTTTCATACTGAGAGCAATCACTGCAAAGTCAATTAGAATTGATTTACTCTGAAGGAAGAGGATGGTACTTGAAGAACAACATGATTTAATAGTTTAAACATTGTTTAACTTTTACAGCAATGTATAAATTGTTCTCATTCATGTGTTTTACGTTTCTTGGATAAAACGTTTGATAAGTTATACGGAAATTCGCAAACATGTGTCTGCTTTGCGATTCTAAAAAAGTCAAATGCACAGCTAAAATAAAACCACAAGGCAATAAACCTACCGTCGCGTGAAAAGTTTACAGCAAGGTAATATCTAACCTGAAATTAATTGTCTATGCAAAAATTCATTTGTGTGGAATGAATATTACAACCTTCAGCAAACAGGATCTCTAAACAGCAAAGCAGCAAAAGCTAAGCATGAGCACAAAACTTGATATTTTACATTAGTTTGTACTTATTTTTTCCTTCGCGTGTGAAGCTTGTTCAGAAAACTAATTTAATTGTTTTAGATTTAACAAAGTTTGACCATTCGAATCTAAATTAAGTTGTGAAAAGAATGTTTACTGATGGAGAAGATGACGACATTCTGCAGCAAGATGTTCATCAAGAATACAACAGACCTCCTAGTGGTCTTAGCAGGTGAGGGAGCTGTGTTTTGAATTCACTGACAAGTTCATGCTGGAAAGAAATCTGGATTAGATGAGGATAAAGTTGAATACAGAATTTTAAAATTTTTATTTTCATACAACGGTTCCGTTTTAAAAATGCTAGCCAAACTTAACAAGAAGTTTGTTCGCAGCATCAGAAATTTATACCTGTTTCACAAAACCTTCCTAAGCTTTCTTGAAATCTAAAGTTCACTCTATTTATTATCTTGTTTCAAACTGTTTATGCTTTTTGGCTGAAAGCTAAAACTTTTTCTTTGTGGTACATAAATCCACCAACTGATCATTATTAGGTCCATTAGGGAGCTCATGAAAGTAACGACCACATCATTTAATTAAAATTTGGGTTGGGTGACGGTAATTGGGTGCAGGCCGAAGACTGAGAGTTGCTTCATGCCATGGCGGTTAAAATGAACTTTCTTGCTCAAGCATCGTTAAGCAATTCACTCTGTAGCCTTGAATCGAGCTTTAATCTATTCAGACAGTTTATAACTATCCAACCAGACTTGCAACTTCAAAGAAGCTCTACTTACCCAGAATAAACTCTTCTCAAAGGCAATGTTCCCTCAATATCATTGGACCCAATGTATGTCAGAAATACCAGGCCATATCAAGTTTCGATCTCATTTTAACTTCAAATAACTGCACAAAAACTACCTGTTCTTTCTGCTAAATGGTGCAAAGTAACAATTGGAATTCATTTATTACACATAAAGGAGTCTTCCATAAAAATCTGGTCACAGTTTATGAAAACAGGAATACTAATTCGTTCAAAGCAGCATCGCAAGTTCCACAAAATAAAAGGCAAAAACGCAAAATGACCTCTACCAACCGCGATCAGCCATTCCAATTAATATTCCTGTTTCAAACTGTTCCCAGATTTTTGTGGAAGACTTCTGTGAGTCTTCATGTGTAATATTTTGATATGGAGCAATTGGTATCTGGACAACTGCTACTTGGACAACTGCCACATGGGACAACTGCCACCTAGGACAATTGCCACCCAGGACAACTGCCACCCGGACAACTGCCACCTCGGATAATTGACACCCAGGACAACTACCACCCGGACCACTGCCACACCTAGGATAATTGACACCCACGACAACTGCCAGCCGGTGGGAACATGTTTCCACACTTAGCCTACAAATGAGTAATTTTTTGAACAAAGCGTCAGTTTTTACGGATGCTCTTTTTTTGAAAACATGATCTGGAAATAACTAAAGTCATCAAACAGTTACGATATAGGATATTTTTATTTTACAGAGTGCGCGCATTTAAATGAAGCTTAGAATGCAGACAAAACCAAACAGTGCATTTTGCTTTGTGAAAGGATTGATGCATGTTTAAAAATCGCTTTTATCAGCGCTGTTTTCTGGATGGAGTCGAATAAGGAACCCAAGTGAATGGTCAGCAATAAAACGATCAAAACTATTTTTCTTAGGGTTTTATGCACGAGTAAGCTGATTCAGGCCCGCAACTAGGGTGGGCAAACAGGACAATTGACCCCCGAAATTGTTATGCATTATTTTCCATGTTCAAAACAAGACGTTGTTGATCTATGTTTCATGTGAAAAGCCCCTGAGTAAATTATTGATTACTTGTATTGTAAGCAAGATGTGCTTATGGCTTACATGCTTACATTACAAATAGCTTACTATACAAATAGCAGCAATCTAAGCTCCTTGCTTCTGCATGTTTCAGTTTATTCTCATAAGCAGCCTTGTGTAGAACGTTGGTTATAGAGCCTGCGCACCAAAAATTATTTTTTAGATATTTGATAGTGAATTGACCAATCACCGCTCTGCATGTCTTGAAACTGCAGCCTATATGTTGAATGCTGTAGCTTTGAAGGTGCGCATGGCCCGTACCAGCTGTAAAAGTAATCCTTTTCTATCATCAGACTTCTTTTATTCTTTGTGAAAATTTTGTTGTCTTGTTAGTGCCTCCAGTGTTTATGCGCAGGCTACTGTTCTTAATACTTGGAAACACTTCTGCAAAACACTTTGCAAAGGTACGACAAACCACTTAGGTTTTATTTGAACCCAGAGGTGACAAAAGCAGTTACGCGGCCCTCAGAATGGAATTCAGAGACATGCTGCTCGAGGACCAAAAAAGCAGCTTTGACTCTATGTGCTCAGGTTTAGGAGATATGAAGGTAAATAAGGCAATCAAGCCACACGCTTATTTCAACAATTCAGTTGCATTTTGAAACTCAAAATACCACATCCACTCTTTAATGTGCCGCAACAAACATTAGCTACCATAGCTGGTTGAAATCTCTTTTGGAAACAGTCGCAAAGATGCGTTTTGTTAAAGTGGTTTAGATACGACCGTGCAGCTTAGCGTACAACCGTTAGAAATATTAATATAGAAAAAGGTTCTACTGTCAGGTAATAGAATTCGGTATTAGGAAGCATGGCCACCAGACCCCTGTTTATTCAGCAACTACACAATATTCGTTGTTTTCTTTTCTGTTTGGTTGTTAGTTATGGTTAGATATGGCCCATTCGAAAGCTAAAAAAACAAGCTTTTTTTGCTTAAATTTTCAGAATCTCCCTGGCCCCCTTCCTTCCGACGCCCATGGATATAGCTATTGCTTATCATCAGGGACGCCGGAACGGGGTGCATTACGGGGCACTGCCCCCCTGACCTTTAAAAAGGGGGGAAACGGGGGCACAGGTGCCCTTACATACCAGTATCATAAGTAATTTCATGATTTATCAAGATCAATTTGAAACAAATTTATTGCAGCTATTCGCGCACACCT
>JGI24159J19872_10009478_pt1 | contig 12759 bp, 7 predicted proteins | sample Ectturendosymbi4_FD_19872 | JGI IMG/M metagenome (IMG submission 19872)
GTGCAGGGAATGATTTCAGTACCTTGAAAATCAAAAGGGCTTGATTTGATAGTGGTGGAACTTTACTAAAGCAGGCATTCGTACCGATGGAAATACACTTATTGCTGGCATGTTGCAAAGTTACGTTCTTGTGTGGCAAGAAGAGAGCCTTATTCAGCTGCTGAAGAATATGTGACACCATGTGAACTACGTTGGTAACAGTTACTACTTGCCTTCAGACAAGGGAACGACAGAATTTTATGAAAGCTCAGGGGGTACGAGTGCGTAGAAAGGTTAAGAACCACTGAATTAGGGAAAGAGGTGTACGTGTTATTGTGTGCCATAAATTCGAACAATTTCACGGGTTTTCGAAAGTTGGTTGGCAGAATTGGTTTTTAAAAGGTTCCATTTCCTCACAAACCATAAGCGCCCGTACTTATTACTTTTTATGGAACCGTTAGGTTTGATACTTTTTAAAGAACTGTTAGTTTTGCACACCTGCAGTAGCCATTCAGTTGGCATAATTAAAACTATAGGTGTATTGTAAAGGTTTTAGCCAATCTCAGGTTATCTCATCAGATTTGTATGAGAGGAAAAAAATTACGCTAAAGACTGACTAAGCAGCACGCATTTGCAGTTACGAACTTATTAATTTTTAGAAGACAAGTGACAGTAACTATTATAACAGCAAAAACTATCGAACCGTACCTTGCAGCAACTACTGAAACATGACCTGTCAAATTTAGGAAAAGCTTAGGCCTACAACTGAAACAGAAAGCAGCTTCAATACTTAAACTATTTCTACCTTAACTAGGCGCTATTGAAAAAACTAGGCCCAACGTTCAGGGCTCTCACAAATGCAACTCCAAAAATCCCAAGAACAGCACCAAAAATCCCTATTTTACATAAAATATCCCTGAATCTGTGGTGGTGCAGCATAAAATCGGAGCGCCATGATAAGTGTTAAAAAAGAAGCAAACATGATTTGCAAAATAACCTTAAATGATTCATTTTACACATTTTGATACTTTTCCGAAAATTTCTAAAAATCTCTAAATCCCTAAGAAGGGTCAAAAGTTCCAATCTAGGGACAAAATCCCTGAAAGAGACTGTCCACGTTACCGGATAACAATAACCATTGTTACGACTACAGAACGAATTTTATTTTCGTTGGCAACGAACGCAACGCTTAAAAATATTGTGGGCCGGCACTACACAAGCAGCTTCGATAGAAAGTGTAAGTTTGCATAGGTTAGCAGGCGCAGCGCGGGGCCCGACTGGAAGCATTCGGTCCAATCGGCTAAAGGCCTCCCTGGCTCCACCAAGTCTTGATCAAATTGACTATAGTCGCAACAATCCCTAATACATTACTGTAAGTGTAACGAATTTAACGATTTCCTTGACTCCCTCAGGCCATTGTTACGTCACATTCTCTGCTCAACGAATCCCGCTTAGCTTAGGGTTACCAGATGGCCGGTAATTCATCAACCTGGCCGGTATCTTATTGTTAATTTAGCATAATCCGGTAAAAAAACGGTATTTTGAAAATCAGTGCCTGAAGCCGGTATTTTGAAAATAAACAATTTTGCACTAACTGCAAAAAGAATGAACACAGAACTTCTCAAATTATAATGACTTTAGTGGTGAATCTTGTCAAGAAAGTTCCTTCAGCGAAGTTCATATAGCGTGAAATTGGTACTTGTGTCTTGACAACTCTCAATTGTTTCTCCGTTTTCCCTCTCCTTTGTTTAGTCATAGTTAGCATCTTCTGTCGTCCTAAACGTGATCTGCATGAGCATTTCTTTTAGCAATTAACCGTGTAACTGGCGTAGGTACTGTTGTTGTCTGAACTACTGCCGTAGGCTATTGCAGGCATAATGCAGAAAAATCACAAAAATGGACAGGACGACAGTGATATTGTAGAGATTAGCGCACCTTTCACAATCGCGCGAGCTGTATTGAACAGACACATTATTACGTCAGAGGACTATATCTGGCTCAAGCAAGGGACAGCGAATCAACCGGGATATCATCTTTCATCCTGTCTTAGTGGTCCAGAAGATAGTGAGAAATTTTTTGAAGAGTTTGAGGTGAAAAAGTTTTGTTGCAAACTGAAGAGAATGTAGCACGCAAGAAATTATTAGTTGTATTATAGTCTGGTGTTCATACTGGTAGTGCTACCACAGAGAAGCAAATAACATCAGATTGTACGGAAAGATGTTTACTTCAGAAAATGATATGCAACCTGCGGCGCGCCAGCGTCATGCGGCTCTTACGCATAGTAATTACCAGAAGTCCCACAAAATAACATGCACAACATTTATGTGTGATATTTACGATAAATCTAGCTGAACAAAGGTATGTGTGTGAGTGTGGAAGGGATGGGGTGATTTTCATGTGTGCCCGCGTGTATCTTTGCGGTAACATAGAAAGAAATGTGATTCTTGGTCTCAGTGGTATAGCCGCCGCTGGGTGTGGCTATACACCAGCTGTCACAAAGTGTATACGTTTATACACTGTTTGAAACATTTTCGAACCAATGATTGTGGGAGCTGCATGCCATTGTAAAGAAAATAACATGAAAAATAAATGCATTGTCAAAAAGCGTTCTTTTTGAAAATGCTATTCGAGAATCCAGTGCTGTTAAATATGCGCTTATGAATGCAGCCCAGATCTGTCACTGTTGACAAAATGACCGGTATTTTTGCGAAACGAATCTGGCAACCCTAGCTTAGTTACGTTACTTTTCGGTGATAAAAGGTTTGTGTGGCAGCTTCGCAAACCGAGTTTACACTTCAAACTGTAAAGAAAACCTCCAACTATCGTTGTAAACGAGCAAAATCTTCTGCGGGAACCGACAAAAAGTGTCGCTACAGGCGAAGTGACGATGTGGCCGAAGTCGTTATAGCCGAACTTAAATGCGTGTNAAAGGTAGGACTTCTGCCTAGACCGTAGAAAAACCGTCTTTAAAGCCGAAATCGCCAAATCAGTTCGCTCTTGCGTCCGCGTGCAGTGCAGGCTTTCCAGGGCAGCTTTGCACGTGACTTCTGTTCGCTTACGTCCACACGTGTCAGAAAAGTAAACAATGAGAACACGCCGCACAGCAAACCGCGCTAATGCGCTTGTCATTGTTTGTGGAATCACATGGTCTTTGCATAGCTGGACAGGGTTTCTTGCAATAGTCGCTAAGCCCTGGGATAAGGAAATCTACGTAAGTTCGCTGAAGGTGCATTTTTTTCTGTTCTAAGCGTCATGTATGTGTGACAGTTTACTAATTTGAATTTTTGAGGAGGCTCCTTCGAGGTTTGAGTTTATGTTAGCAATTTTATTTGATATTAATCAGTTTTTGTGTTTCCTTACCCTAGCTTAAATCATTCGGATTCTCGTCTTTTCAGCGTTGGTATATTGTCGGATAAAGACTGATTTTCTAACTGTCATGATCTTGTTAAAGGTTCATTTTGTATAACTCTTTAGTCCCATGAGCATTCCGTTACAACCAGTTCATGTGTCTAAGCTTGAAAAGTCTACCTCTGCGTTTATGTCGTACCAACGATAATAAATCCCGTTCGGTCAATTGCTACAAATTTCAAGAAAAAACGCATTTCGAAGGGTTTTAAAGTTTGATGCTCTGGGACAGTATTTTCCTCACCTCTCATCTAACGCTTGTTTAAAAGCAACGTTGCTTGTTTAAATGTTTTACACCAGTGGCTCTCAACTACTGAACCCTTTGTGCGGCCCCTCGGTCTTTCCAGAAAACCTCTAATATTTTGTATAACAGACTTTGTTCTGTTATAAAACAAAAAGTGTCAATTGACTTGTGTTAAAATTTCTTTAGTGCGGCTCTCTGACAAAGTTGGAAGTCTGCATTTGGCTCCGTTCAGCGAAAAAGTTGAGAACCACTCTTTTACACTCTTTTGCAGACCCTCGTGATTTCGGAGAAAGTTTTGAAATCTTGTGGTGAACATGAAACCAGGAGGGAGTGAAATCAGAAAACTATTTCATCAAACCGATGAGGTTGCAATGCTGAACCATGGAGCTTATGGACTGTCCCCTTCAACTATTATTAAAAAACGTCTTGAGTAAGAGACTTGCTTTATGTTTAATCTTTACATTTTTTTTTCTGTAGCGTTTAAAAAGTCATTTGCTATCAGAATTCGGATAAATTATATTTTTTACTTTCAGATAGAACACGTGATTCTATAGGCGTAGCCAGGGGGTCAGGAGTGCACCCCCCAGACATTTTTAGAATATCTAGTCATTTTGTGCTTTGAGAGGCTGTATCCCAAACAGAATACTGTTGCCTTGCTCGCATTAAATCAAACATTTTGGCGCCCTCCAAATTTTGTGTTGGCTACGCCACTGCGCAGGGACGTAACGAGATTAGATGGCGTCCGGGGCAAGAAGCAAGTTTGGCGCCCCCACGTTCGAACCTGAGCTCTTTCAGACGCAAGTTTACTGTACTGAAGAAAGTACTTGTGACATTTTGGGGACTTTTCGGCGCCCTCCGCAGTGATTTGGCGCCCGAGGAGTTGCACCAATTCCCCCCTTGTTACGCCCCTGCCCAGGGACGCCGGAACGGGGGTGCATGACGGGGGCATCGCCTCCCCTGCCTTTTGAAAGGTGGGCAACGGGGACGCAGGTGCTCTTGTATAACATCATCGGTAATTTCAGGGACGCCGGAGAGCGGTGAAATAATGGGGTTACTTCCCCCCTGCCCTTTCCAAAGGGGGCAACGGGAGCGGACGTGCCTTTTCATAACAGAATCATAGGTAATTTCATGGTTTATCAGGATCGACTTGAAACAAACTTTTTTTTTGGTTTCACAACAGCTACATGGGAGTATCTTGTTGTTTTTCGCATATACCCCCACTAAATATTTAGCAGCAACATAAGTGCTAATGCATAAAATTGTTTTTTGTTTGCCGTATGCAACTTAAAACCTTTCAGCCGTACAACCACAAACGTGCCAAAAAATCTGGGGGAACTACACCGTTTTGGCCAAAAAGTGTATTCATGTCCAAAACGTACATTCAAAAAAGAATTTACAATTTAAATTCTCTTATTGATAAAAAAAACTATGCCATGCAATTTTCTCTCCATAAATAACGGGAAAGGCTTAAATTGAAACTAAATGTTAAAAAAAAAATACAATGCCAATACAATATTTTCTATTTTTTAAAATGATTTATACTCGAAAATAAAATAGTTGCAGGTCTGCAGTCCTTTTTGCACCCCAGTATCCTACGCCAATGCTTGCATCGATCAAAAGAAATAGATTACTCTTCAGGTTACTGCCGCCAGTCGACAAGAGAGCGCAACAAAAAACACACAACCCAGCCATTTGAAAGCTCCAAGTAAACACGCAGCTCCAGCATACTCGCCACGGTTCACTTACGCAGAGCTCTCGAACAGTTTACCTCTCTTGTTCTTGTTAGCATTACCACGCGTAGCGAAAAGGCCTATTGCAATCTGGTTACGGCTAGATTGCATCGTTTCAATTAACTTCACACATACATTGTGCCATTTCTCTATTTCATTTGAATAAGGACTGAGGATGCATCCATGATTTTATGTGAAATCGATTTTCTATTAAAAATTTGGCGATCGATTCCTTGCTCACCTCCATCGTGGGGAGTGCATCCTTTATTAAAAGGTAACACTCAATTTCTTTCAACTCATGTTATTGTTAAGCTGATGATTTGTTCACTCATGACTGCTGTTGTCTGCAAGTCAAGGGTTTGAATGTTACGTGGACGAAATTTCCACGTTTCTAATTCTGATGTCACAAAAGGCATTATTTTATTATTTCTGATTAAACACGTCGAATAAATTATGTCAGGTCGAAAAATTTTAGTGAAGCATCAAATGCCATGAGGTTGAAGCTGATGTATCGCAGTCAAAAGTGTGGGCTGTCCGCCGCCCATCCACTAACACCTGCAATTATTTGATTTTAATCCACCAAATCCTTTTAAAACTGTACGACCTTGGTCGATTAGAATAACAACTTCAAGAAAGAAGTCAAAACTTGTAGTCACTATCGGTAAATCTACTGCATTAATGCACGTCCGCCATACAGAAATATGTCTAACCAGGGCCGGCCCGAGACGGTTCTTCACCCCATGCAAGCTTCAATAATTACGCCCCCGTTACACGTCGCACGAATACTCGCACAAGAAATTGTAGTTACATTTCTCATATTCTGCGCCGCCTGAAGGCTGCGCTCTAAGCGGTCGCCCGGTTGGCAGACTAGTGGAGGACCAACCCTGTGTCTAACCATCTGCTGAACACTTTTATAACTCCTGATCCTTTGTAATCACTTGGTTGGGTACAATGTTGACTGTGATTTAGCCTCCAACACCGCTGTGAAACGTTCTGTTTTGTCTGTTTTTGTCATCCAGCGTTGTGCAGAAAGTGTGTATTTGTACCATGGACTTCATGTTTGCAGGCAAAATTACATTCATTCATAACGAAGCTCATTCCTTTAGATTTCTGCCGTTTGTGATCACAGCAGTGTATCTACTGAGTTATGAAAACAATATCACAACTTTTGAATTTTTACGGTAATTGTAGGCTAATACCTTAGGCATGCGTCTCAATAGCAACCTTGCTCTGTGTAATTTTTGCGTTATTTAAGTGCTACGTATGTTTTTGTTACGTTACTACACAATATTTAGCAAAAACATACAGACAAGCACCGTTATGAACGTTGGACTTTAAATTGTATCATTTCTTTGTTTCAGACTACTCGATGAACAGGAAAGGTTTCCAGATCGTTGGTTCAACGTTACGTACGAACAAAGATACTTCAAATCTGTCCGTGCTGTTGCAGAGTTTGTAGACTGCGATTTTGAGGATATATTTGTCATCGACAACGTAACAACAGGTAACAATGGCAAGCGCACTCAGTCCAGCGCTTGCTTCATGTCACAAGCAATCCGTGATTTTGCTGTTCGATTCTGCCGCTGTTGTCCACTTTGATTTCTTTAACACATGTGTTTCATCACTTGACTGGCTTCAACTGTGAATCAAGGTTTTCCGTCTTCGATTTGCATGAAAGTGGTCAAAAGCTGTCGTTTACCCAAATGGCTCAGACCTTTCTGGAGCAACGCATTTGGTGAAGTCAGTTACACCTAAGGTGGCAGACCTATTATATTCTCACAGGAGCTTTAGGCGGCTTACCAGTAGCCTCTACAAACAATTTTAACTAACGAAGAAAACGTTCTGAGACCATTGCTGTACCAATAGAACACAGTAGGCCGGCAGGTATTTTGACGGTAATGTACTTCTAAAGTTTTAAAAAGCACAAACCCACTCATTTGTCCTGTGCAGGGGTGTGCATAGGTCTGATGGTGCACGGGGCAACTGCTTGATTTTATGCCCCCAATCAAATCCTAGTACTGAGGAGTGTGAGAAATACAGGCATTTGCAAAACGTAAAATTAGTGTTCACAAAAAACTAGTTTTGAAAAATTAAATTAAAAGTATTTGAAATAATTATTTTGGTTTCAATGTGTTAGTTTTTAATAATTTATTTTTTTCTGTGGGCCTGAGGCGGAGGTGCAAACTCAAAATTCCTCTAGTTGCGTATGAATCGAGGAATTAGATATTGCATTTATGCATGCAAATAAGTATCAGAGAGACCCACCAGAAAAAATGTTTGCGAGACATGTTAGGAGATAGAATTGTCTATTTTTCTGTTATAAATAATATCTTGAATTGTAGAAGCATGCAGTTTGTTGCAGTTGCATGTCCCCCTTAATCAGGTTACCATCAAATCCATGCAGCATGTGTTAATAGCCTTACAGTGCGAAGAAGTATCTAGTTACAGCATTTTAGTAAATGGAATCATTTATTTTTTCTCTTTGGATGTCTATGCCTTGGTTGCCCGGGGCCGTCGCCCCGTTTGCCTCCTCTGCACGCCCCTGGTGTTGCGCTCAATGCATCATCAATAGGCTATAGCAGTGGTTCCCAAACTGGGGGTAAATTACCCCCCAGGGGTAATATGCGATTTTTTTGGGGGTAACGTAGAACCAAAACCACATTGCTGTTCTGTATTATGAGTGATTACTGCAAAATAAATTTTCGACCAAAAATGCAAAAAAATTTTATTGAGGGTAATAAGACATGACCGCTACATTGATTTGGGTAACGGTTCAAAAAAGTTTGGGAACCACTGGGCTATAGCTTGCAGGTAGTGTATGCACAGTACACGACTATTGACAGCTGCTGACCTACATACAGTATGAAAGTAATTTGCTTGTGTATTATTATACAAATTCGGAAGTAATACGCTATTTCAATTAGGAACAGTGGTTCTTCACCTCTTCTCTACCACGCCTCCCTTACACTGATGCAATTTTACAACACTAAGCCCTAATTTGGAGTGGCGTGGTGGGAACTAAAAACAATAATAAATATGTTTGTATACTTATACAGCGCAATACTTTAAAAAATGTCTTTATGCAGGCCCAAATTCGATTTTCATCTCTGCCAGCGTAAAATTAGCACTGACGTAATGTTTCAACGGAACACTTTCCCGTTCAAAAACTTTCCATGTTGTAGAACGCGTAAGGGCTCCAGCCCCCTGGAAATTTATTGTGTACCCCGGTTAAAAACCACCGAATTAGAATCTTACGTAGATATACAGCGCACACTCTTACCGAAAACACTTGCAGTTTGATACTCAACGATCTGCCCTTGGCAAGAAGTTTGATTGTTCTGAAGTGGATTTACGGAAATACTTTCTGACAACTAAACATATAGTCTCGCGACATTTTGAGCATCTATTCAAGGACAGCAATACTGAATATCGAATAATATGAGCATTGATGAGACGTGGTCCTGAGAGTTGCACTCGCGGTAGGATGAAGCGTTTTCACCGGTTTATTTATCACAGAGGTCTCCAAACTACGGCCTATGGGCCAAGTGTGGCCCGCGAAGCCATTTCGTCAAATGATGAAAACAAATTACCAAAATTTTGTTGAATTGGTAGAATGTAACATATCCCGAAACAATCACATTGCGTAAGATGTCCGCCCCTCGAACTGTTCTGTAATAGCATATGTGGCCATCGGACAAAAAAGTTTGGAGATCTGATTTATCATATAAGCAACGATTCTGTTCAGCGGTATTCATTAATCTGGTTAATTGTCGACGAGCTAAAAAGTTGAATTAAACTTGGGTTGCGTTCTGGTGATGATGAGCTCAAGGTCGTAAAGAGGCATGTTTGGGATTGAGGGTTTTTTTTACCAGGTTTGAACACAATATTGCGTTCCATGCCTATCGATGCGGGGGAGGAAATTCTTCTAACAAGTCACAGTTATGTATCGGTGAAAAACACGGTGGATGAGCTCAAGGAAACTAAAGGTTAGAAATTGATTTTCCATTGAAAACTTAGAAAAAGTGTTAATAAAAATCTTATGATTGTCTGTTGCAAAATTTAAAAACGCCACTTTTGTTTCAGCCAAATAATATCAGGTTTCTTCAAGGCGAATGGCAACGAGAACAGGTGACGATTAGAATTCACCGGACGCGCGTGATTGCATGACGTTAGTAGTAGTGATAACAACGTTATAAAGGCAGAACGTGGGTTGTGAAATGAACGTGTGTCCCCTCAACTACAATCAGAGTTTAATGAAGTTTTTTTTTCTCGAAAGTTGAGCAACAGTTAGTTGTTGCCCAAGCTACGTTACAAAAAGCGTCTCCACAAGAATCGCCATGACATGTTTGAGAAAGTGCTTTCACCTTGCAGAAAAAAGTGAACTACTCTCTGGTCATAAATCAAGATAAAAGATGGGTTTTCAATCTATCCAGTGTTCATCTTACTGAAGCCCATATGTCCGTACCTACACAAATTATCCGTTATTTCCCATCTTAACGAGCTTAGTCATTGAAGATATTGAAATGAAGCAACGACAGAACTCCAGTACCCACCTAAACTGTGGACCGCTATTTGGACAACACATTCGTCATCGTATTTGCAGAAATTATTGAATATTTTAAACGCATTTAAAGAAATATTCAATTCACACAAAAATAGAAAGTGATGAGTTTTAGCTTTTCCTTACGTAAAACTAACCCGTGATTGCACGTTCAGACTCTACTGATTACCGAAAATTACACACGCATAAACAGATACCTAAAATTTCGTTCAGGCCATCCTTTGCAACATAAGCAAGCGGTTACAAAGACATTTCTATGAAGAGCAGAACGTTTCACATCCAATCAGGTGTGGGTATTAGAATTGAGGGGCCTGAGGCACACTCACCGAAAGGAGCCGCAAAACATCGCCACTGTAATAATTTGCTTCTGCGTGACAGTCCGTTTTACATTGTAAGTTGTTTCAAACGATTTGGTTTTAAGTCATTCTTTGTCTACACGTGAAAGTTGTTGAGGGGTTCCTTTCGGCCCGTTTGCACATAATTTTTGCTTGGTTTGAAAAACATATAACTTCAGAGCTTAACAAGTGTGGCTCTGGATTGGTTGATAAGGTTTTTAAAAAAACAATGCAAAAGTGCGAAACTCTTAAACGGGACACCCCTCACCATCTCTAAACAAGGGGAACAAAGTGACCGCCTCGTTCACCTCCCCTAATATCCACACCTGCATCCAATTAAAGCAACTTCAACGAAGAGATTAATTGCATTCAACAAGCCCTCAAGAACAATGGATCTCTGCGCGCTTTGTCCACTTTATACATTTCGATCAACACTAAGAAACTGTTAGAGAGCCGATCTTCAGTGACACTGCCATACTATCGAGGCTTATATAAAAAAATTCAAAGGTGCGTAAAAGACCACAAAAGTAAGTCGGTTTCAAAACGCATACGAACTATTGGTAACATGCTACGAACTGAGAAGGGTCCTATCCACGCTTCTGATAGCCAAGGCGCGATATCCTTCGTACCGTGCGTGGACTGCATCAGAAATACTTCGGTGAAACAAAACGGTACTTTACTACACGCAATAAGAACACATCAGCTATATCAAAAATTTTCATCTTGACAAAAGCACGCTTGCAAAGTATGCATTAACGTTAGGACACCGAATGATCTGGTCACAAACTTAATTTGTTGCATTTGAAAATGACGGTAGAAAACGACGATTCACCGAAACGTTTTTCATCAATTCGATATTTAACGTTATTAATGAAATATCGTCAGATCTTTTTCCACAACTATGCAAATCAGCGTTTGGCTATACTTGATATAATAAAGGATTGCATACTTTTACCTTTTTTTTCAGTTTATTGTATAGAATGTTTTTTATCGTCCTCATGTTCTTTTATTTCACACCCTGCTCTCAGTAATCTCGCTTGACCTCTTTATATGTTGTGATCACCATGGGCGTCCGCAGAAATTTTTCCAGGGGGGGGCAAAGTCAACATTTTGCTTATCCTTTTTCAGGTTGTTGGCGATGCAACGCAAATGGACGTAGACAAAAAAGAAAATGCCCATTGTTACGTCAACAATTGCATTCAGTGTTTTCCTTGCAAGAAAACTTTGCAGTGAGCAAATGTTTGTTTTAGCGAGCATGGATATTTTAAGACTGAGTTAGCAGAGTTCTGACTGAATTACAAACTTTGTGAATTTTTAAAAGAAGTGTAAAATTTTATGAAAATACGAACGAACTACACATTTAATTCAAATAGCTTCTTGTTTTCGTGCTTTTCCAATGTTTTGGAATGTTGCAAGTGCGCGAGATGCGATTTCACTGCGCAACAACGTCCTGGTGGTTCTGCGCATTTGTGCACCTTAGGGGAGGGCATTGCTTGGGGGGGAGCACTGTTGCAGAAAATGCGTTTTGTTTGCAGCAATGCTTCTTTTTCACTCATGCTTCTTTACACGTAGTATAAACCAGGGGTGGGCAAACTTGTTCAATGGAAGAGTCATTTGCAGAAATTAAAAAACACCAGCGAGCCGCAAAACCAGTTTGTTGTGTCAATAGAAATACGGTAAAGAATGCAAGTTTTACATTAAATGATGTACAGTAATTGTCAGTATGAAGTTTTTGTTTGATTTTCTAGTCCCCGGAAACCTGGTCAGTACGTTGTTAAAGCCGTGCAAATTAATCCTTCCAAGTGTTCGTTTTTCAGGGTTGCACGATGGTTTGATTTTACGAACTTCATTACAGAAAAAAGAATTCACAGCAATATGTTGTGCTTTACACAGAAATGAGTTACACACTGGTATTTTAAATTCTGGGTATTTGCTTTCCAGAACCTGTCGCCAGAAATTAAGTGTTTTTTCGACCCAGATTTTCTTGCATTTCGATCAGTTTTATTTCTACAGCAGGCAAGTTTGTAACAAACGGTTAGCGAACTGGGCAGCCATCACTGATACATTAACATTGAATGGATTTACAAGGAATGCAAAGCATGGTTTTAACTCATGGAAATGGTCAAATCTGGCTTGGAACTCCTCCAGTAGTCTTACAATTTATTTCAGTATTCTTTCTCTTTGCGGTCTGCAATTGCCTCTTCGCGAAACACCTTGGTTCTCATTCCGACATTGGGAAACTGACAGAAAATTTTTGACAATGTTTGTCTTTGAAAAATGTTAATTATCTTCTGGTAAGAAAATTAGCCTAACTTAGGGAAAGAAGAAAAAGTAGCTTAACTTGCGATTTAGGTTCGCTGTCGTTGTTATCAAATCTCATTGGTGACCAGCGTTCCCTCTAAGTTGCGCAAATGCGCAGAACAACCAGAGCATTTGCGCAGTGAAATCTCATTCTTGCGCACTTGCAACATTCCAAACTTGATACCGCCCTGTCGAAACGTTTCA
>JGI24159J19872_10009479_pt1 | contig 12757 bp, 6 predicted proteins | sample Ectturendosymbi4_FD_19872 | JGI IMG/M metagenome (IMG submission 19872)
CCTGCAGGGATACACTCAACTCCCTACTAAACACCAATCACCCTAGGAACCACTGTCGGTTACTTGCTGCACAAGAGAGTCACACTGCCACCTGGTCAGAAGCGTTCCCAATTGCCAGTGTTGGAAGCTTGCTCAGTCCCGATGAGCTCCGTATTGCAATCGCCCTCCAAACTGGTGCCAAAATCCTTGAAAGCTCAAGATGCCACTGTGGCAAAGTTGTTGATGAGCTGGGGCTCCATGGCCTCTCCTGTACTAAAAATCAGGCTGCTTCCCAAGGCACTCAGCCATCAACTCCATCCTCAAGAGGTCATTGACCCGCATTGGCCTCCCCTCTACCTTGGAGCCTGTGGGCCTGACTAACGATGGAAGGAGGCCAGATGGCCTGACTTTGGGCCCCTGGTACAAAGGTCTGAGCCTGGTGTGGGACGCAACAGTTGTGGACACTTTTGCTCAGGGCCACTATAAAGACTCTGCCAGACAGGCCACAAAAGCTGAGGCCACAAAATGCCAAAAATATAATGACCTCCAAAGCAATTACCACTTACAACCAGTAGCAATTGAGACCACTGGTGTGTACGGCAAGTCCATTGCCCCCTTTTTGAGTGGTCTTGCGAAGAAACTTGTTGATGTGTCTGGCAACCCCAGGGAGTGCCAGTGGCTCCACCAGCGTCTGTCCCTGCCTGTGGTCAGGGGAAATGCTGCCAGCATATTGGCCTGTGTGCGAGTTTGATCTAACTTCATGTGTTCTTTTTCTAGTAGCTGCTTTTACTGTTCTGATCACCATCACTGCCTACCACTTCCCCTGTATCAATGTGTAGTCATTGCCTTCCGAATCCTTGTTCTTTCTGTAAGATTCATCTTCTCTCAGTTGTGCAGTGTTACCTTGTGCATTGGTTAAATATATTGCTAATCGCATGGCCTATGATGAGAGTACAGCGTGGTTTTGTGTTCAACATTGCCTGAAACCTCTGAGGCCGATGTGCTTTGATTCATTATTTCTAATAAAGTCGTATGTAAGTCATATATTTATTACTCTGACCTAATTTATTACAAGCTTCTAGTACAGTGGGTGCAAAATGACTTAAGACCTAGCACCAATATTTCACACTCTGCAGTTATGTAGAAGCATTAATCCATTGCTTGTCCATACCTGGACTATTACTTCAGTCAATTGCATGCAAACAAAACGTATTCATCAATGGTTACTATGAGCTGAATCATGCAATAATGATGTTATTATTACTTCACAATTTTGTTTCATGCACTTGACTCCAGTACTGTACTGAGCTGGGAAAGTAACAATGAGTTAGAACAAAAAAAATCTCCATCACCATATTATTCCCAGGCCAGTTCAGTATTGTTTGTAGCACAGTCAACTCAAGAGCCTACTTAGAATCCAGTCAAGAGGGCGAGTAGGTTCAGTAGGATACACTAGACGCCTCAGGTAGGCTAACTTGCTAAGTAGTCTAGTCCTTCCTCGTGTACGGTGTTGCTCTCTTCTGCTTTAGTTCCGTTGGTCTACGCTACACTTACCAACAGCAGTCATGCACAGTCATCACTGACCTCAGCTTGAGTGTATCAAGGTCTTCACTCAAACCACTTCCACACTAAATGACGCCATCACTATATTTACAAAGGGTTTAGAATATTCTTAAGTTTTACAACGCTATCTAGGGTGTACAGTAGTATCAGTCTAAGAACTAAGCACCAGTGTTGCCACACAGTTATGAAGAAAAACCCCAGAATTTACCTTGAAATCACCCCAGAAAAAAATAAAAAACCTAAGACATAAAAAATGTTTAAAAAGTCAAAATCAAGCCCTTGAAATGGACATTACAAGTATTTGTACATGAAAAATCAAGGTAAAATGCATTATTTGCATCAAATTTTCAACAAGTTCAAGTCTATTTTCAAACATACTGACAATATGATAATGGCAAGTCAGTACTTAATCTGTAAAACTTCAGATTTCGAACAATTTGGTTAAGCCTAGCCCTACTCAGCTGCACTGGCTGCTGACTCTACACACCACGCCTATGAAACCAGTGTATTCTTCAATGAAAAAATCTCAAATTTAACCAGATAAAAAAAAGAGATTTTCAATTAAAAAAAAACAGAACCCCAGATAAAACATAAAAATCCAGATCTAGTAAAAAGAACAGCAGTGGCAACACTGCTAAGCACCGAGCGTAAGCAGCAAGTCGTGTGACAGAGACGCAGACTCGCAGAGGTCACTCCAGTGTTGCCAGATGGTTATCACCTAAACCTGCTAAATCGTGTCACGAAAAACTGCTAGATCCTGCTAAAAACCATATCACAAAATTTTAGTTAAAATCTGTTAAAAAAACTGCTATTTTGAGGTGTTTAAAATAGACTTGTAAAGCTACGTGATGTATCAAATTTTGGTATTGCACTCACTATCAATGGACCAGACAGTAGGCTTACGACTTCCTGGCGTAACTGAACCACCTAGAAAAATCATATGTACGTGGGATAATTCTGCCATTGTAGTCTTTTAAACCGAAGCGCTCACTAAGCACATAAGTAAATCACTTAGGCTTCACCAAGCCATCCGGTTGCTTGTTATTATGATGCAATTCTTCTTGAAGCATCTTCNNTACGTCANAATAGAAACTCCAATGGTAATAGCAATGGATTATTCACACATCTAAACGATTAAAGGCAGCAAGCTGTGCCTGGTGATCTTGTGTTGCCCAATATAAAGCGTCAGAAAGAAGGTAAAGAATTTTTTGATGAAGAAGATGCAAAAGTTTTCATCTCTAAAAATTGTTGAACAAATATTTGGCCAGGAATTTTTGTCTGCTAAACCAGCTAAACGGTTTTCAAAATCCTGCTAGAAAATCAGCTAGCTGCTAGATTGAAAAATTTACAGCTAACAGTGAGAAAAACCTGCTAGATCTAGCTGCAAAAAAGCTTAAATATCAACAGTGGGTCACTCACTGCACAGTGCACAATAGAGTTGAACGGATCGAAGATTTTTGCGATCCTAATCCAGTCCAATAATTTCATTGTGTAATCCAGTCCGATCCTAATCCGGTAGCACCATCGAAATATTTGATCAAATCCGTTTTATATCCGAAAAACTCTGATTAAGCATTCGGCTGCAGTGATCAATGCAATTTCGATATCCATATCCTATCCAGCAGAGATTTTTTCGAAATCTAGTCCAATCCGGATCTGGTTCTGAATTGCAGAATCCGGTTGGATTGTGATCCGGGAACCGGATCGTGTTCAACACTGGTTCACACGTCTAGGTCAGAGATGATCACGGAGCCGAAGTCCTGGAGTGGACTCCGGCCGGAGTTTGCATTTTAGGCTGGAGCAGGAGCCGGAGTCAATATTATAGGTTCGAGCCGGAGCAGGAGTCCACATTTAGGTCTGTGCAGGAGCTAATGAGAACTTGCAAGGCACCTAATTTCTGTAATGATGCTTGTTGTTTTCAAACAAAATGGAACTAATTGAGGCGTGCTTACTGACCAGCGTCGTCATATATCACAAAAGTGTGACACTGGGTGGGAGTACCGAGCATTTCACCACTAATGATGGTTTCAAAGTTATGGGCTATGCAAAATACAGTAGAATGTGAAAATGGCAATGCAGTTCGGAAATTTCAGAATCCATGCCGTAACTATAAGAATGTTGGGCTAAATGTTGCGCTTGGGCTAATGATGTGGGCAACAACACAAGACACACGACAAAAAACAATGTTTAACAAAACAGATTATAGAGAAGTAACAGTGTGCCGAAATGACCAACAATACATTAACACTGTGTAGGCCTTGTGACAGGATTTGACGATGATGTTACTCTCAGAAGTAAGCAATGTGCAGTAGTACAACAATACAATGTTTATTCGCATTGTGCAGCTTATGCTTTCTAGTCTAAATCTCGCCACCGCTTGCATAGGCCAACCTCTGCTCACATTTTGGAGCCATACGGAAAAAAGTTGGATGTTTGCCCTGACAGTTGCAGCTTTAAAGATAACCTATGTTGTTTTGCATCTCTATTGGCTATGATAAATTTGAAAGAGATTGCAGCCTAAGTTATGCATAATTTAAATGTTTATCTTGTTAATTTTTTTGTACGATTTGCTTGCACATTCATGTTAATGGCTCAGTTTGGCATAATCATAGTTCAGAGTTTGTTCTGAGCAGATCGATGGTTAAAGTACGATTCAATATTTGTGAACAGGCGATCAGCTCTGGACCTTGGAGATTTCATTTAAAATGAGTCTTTTGTAAAAATTGAAAATTAACACTCACTTCAAATACTTGTCATCTTTCTCATCTGGTTAATTATGGAAGCTTGAACTACTTAACTGGTGCGTCAATGGTTAACACTTCATAATTTAATTACAGTAAAACCTATACTTTTGAGGTGAATATTTGATAAGCAGCGTCTATTTCCCTCATGAGACAAAAACCGTTCTGACGTTATTTTGTCAGTAGCTGCACACATTTGTTTGAAGTGTTGACATGACAAGTTTGGAATGCATGACCTACATAGCTGACCGTAATGTCTAATTTAAATGTGTGCAAGCTTTTTTACTTTAGTGGCTGTTTGTCTACATTAGCGGTTCTCAAACTTTTCCGCACGTTGACCCCCAATTCAAGTATACAATTTTCTGTAGACCCCGTGGCCTAGCCCAACAGTTACTAATACGAGGATTTGTTCTCCGTCCTACTGCGTAAGTAGCCAATTGCTGTAGTACCAGTCTAACAACTGCCAAACAGCGACACATACACTACAATATTGTTTGTGACGTGACAAACAGAACAGTTTTCATAATGTCATCACAATGGATGATTTAATATAAAACTATTCGAATTGAATGTACTTCTAAACTACTTTAGCTGAGAATTGATCAGCTTTTGTTAGATATTTTGAAAAACGCCATTTGCGTTCCTTGCCCGATTAACAATAATTTTGAATCGGAAGCTTCATTGCTCCAGTAGATCCCAGCAGTTATTCATTGACCCCCTGGCCATTCAGTGACCTCCATTCGCCCCCGTGACTATTTATCGACTCCTTGGATGGTCCAATTGACCCCCGGGGGTCGATATCGACAACTTTGAGAACCACTGGTCTACAATGTGTAAAGAATAGGTTAAGCCATAACTTTAAACCTCAACATGTTGTCTCTCTGGTATTGTGTTAGTCACATGACCATTTCAACCATTTGTGTTCTATCAAAGGCAGAATAGCCACTACATATATTTTGTCTCATGAGGCAAAAGAGACAGTATCTTTTTAATATGAGTTACTTGGAAGTTTTCGGAGTGTTAACAGGAGTGGGAGTTGATGTTTCAAAATTTTTCGGAGTCGAAGCAGGAGCAGGAGTCTTGAAGCATGGAGCAGGAGTAGAGTCGGAGTCTCAAAAATGTGACTCCGCTCAAATCTGGTTTGATGGCGCTATCGGAGCTAGTTCCATAGCGATTAGCGACCAGCTGACTATGGAACAGTGATGTAAACTGTACAGCAGGGGTCACCTACATGGTGCCGGCTGGCACCAGGTCGCCCGCACGGATCACATGGGTCGCCCGTGGGCTTGTTCTGACAATAGCGTAAAAATGATCAGTGTCTTCACATGAATATCTTTAATTTTTACTAATGTTAACATAATTGAAGACAAATTCAGCAATTTTTGACTATAAAAGTGTGTGTATCACACTGGTAGCCCTTCGCATAAATCTGCACCAAGCAGTAGCTCTCAGTTTCAGAAAGGTTGGTGACCCCTGCTGTACAGGATTCGGTGTCAAGCGAAATATCGGACTTGCGAAATTTTTGGCTTCATGCCATGTGCGCATGCATGGAGTAATATTCTACATATCAAATACGCTGAGAAAACTGATGATTAGGGCTTAGGATTTAGTGTTTAGGTAAGTGTAAGCAGGGATGGATTTAGAGAGCGCGGGGCCCTAGGTCACCTTAGTTTTGGGAGCCCCACGCAAGTGTGACCTATTTGGTTGTTTGTCTGAAAAGCGTGAAAGTATGCCTGGAAAGTATGCCAGTAGTTTACCCTCAAAAATATATCAATTGTTGTGCCGAATTTGGTTCTCCAATTGTCTTAGATCTTCAACAGAAATTAAAAGCCTTTCCTACATTCTTCTAAAGAACAAGTTGCATTGTGATCTTTGCTTGGAATTTATAGTTCTTTCGTGTAGTTCATAAGTTCTCTTTGAAACCCTTTCATATGCATAGCGGCCACTTTTTTGACCAAAACTTGTAATTCCACAACTCTGCAGTTGCTAGAACTACAGAGGCATTCAAACCATCTACGGATTCGGCAAGACATCTAGTTTCGACTCAAAAACTTTTTCAATTTTGGGTTCGGTGTTCTCTTGGGGGGACGTCACAAGTGGAGGTGTTTTTGGCCTATTTTACCCCCGTCCCTGGACGCCAATCCAATAGCCAATATTTTCGCTCATGTTTTTTGTGGAAACTAGACTATAATCGGAGTCTTTAGAGCCCTTGATTGGCTTTCTAGCATATATGGAACAAAAATTAGGCCAAAAAAATAAAAAGCGGTCAAAATTTCTACCCCTACAAAGGAAACCTGGGTTGAATAACACCCAGTTTGGATATGGCCATAACTCGCAGTCAGAATAGGCTAGAGAGCTGTTCAACCCCTCTAAAGACTCGTGAAGACTTGTAGTTTAGACTGCAAAAAAAGTTTTAAACTTGAGATCTCGGGTTTTTTGTTGATGTTTACATAATGAGAGGATGTTTATGCATATTTGTTTATATTTGGATGATGACGTCAAACCCTGAGAGTCGAACAATCGATCCAATTTTGTGGTTCAAAGTTTTTGTGGATTCTAGGCTACAATACGAGTCTTTAGAGGGTTTGATGGACTTTCTAGCATTTCTGGTTCAAAAGTTAAGGCAAAATAAGCAGAAATTAATTAGGGAAATCCCCTGAAATTACTCAGCTCATTCCCCAATGATTTGGAGTTTTCTGGCCCTAGCTTGGGCAACAGAAACGCCGGGAAGTCGATCTAGGGCTCTAAAGCTTCATATTCCAGCCTAGAATACAACCAAATTTTGAGCCATCATTTTGGCTCATTGTCCGGGTGATGACGTCATAAAAGTATAACCAAAAAAAAGCAAAACCTACCCTTTTTCTGACGACCCCCACCGAAAACCCCAAACCCAAATCTCAAAAGTTTTTTTTTTTCAGTGCAAACTGGAAGACTTCATGAGTCTTTCGAGGGTTCGAATAGCTCTCTAGCATGTTCTCGCGACGATTTATCTCGAGATATCGCGAGCCGCACCAGCTGCCAGTTGGAGACTCATGCAATTTTTGGATTTTTGTGCACAACGGGGTTTTTGGGCTATACCTTTGGTTCCAGACATGCTAGAAGGTCAATCAAGAGCTCTATAGACGCGGATGATCATCTGGTTTCCAAACAAACTTTGATCCAAAATTTTGGCTCATTGAACTGTCATCCAGGGCCAGTCAAAGTTGGTCAAAATTTTAAAAACACCTCCACTTTGTGATGTCCCCCCAAGAGAAACCCTTACCCAAATGATTTTTTTTTAATCAAAACTAGAAGACTTACCGAATCCGTACAGGATTTGAACAGCTCTCCAACTGAATTCGCTGGCGAGTTATGGCGTTGAAAACTTGGGTAAAAATGTTCTAACCGTGGTAGGGAGGGGGTTAAATTGCCGTGATTTCTAGCGTTTTTTGTAGGTTTGTTTTTCGGATAGCCTATATACATTTTCATGCGGGACCGTGTTGCCGCCCTCGAAAATATCGTCAAGATGTCGGTACGTAAACCCCTCTTTTTATCATAACGGCAGGGGTGTAGTTGGGCGGGAACGCGTGGGAACGTGTGGGAACGGCCTTCCCACACCTTTTTCGTGTTTTGATTGAAATGAGTTTGAAGTTGTCACAAAATGGCTAGTTTTTTGGGAGCGTTCCCACACCTTTTTGTTAGCACTACATCCCTGAGTAATCGTAACCACATATTTTATGAAACAAACAAGCACAATCCATTAAATGGACGCAGGGCTTATTTACCCCGTTTTGAAGGCGTCATTTTCCACGCAATACAAAATATAGTGTTTTAATCCACTATGCAATAGGCCGATGGGATGGTAAACAGCATGAAGACAATTTTGCACAGCAGCAAAGTATTGTCGCATCAACCACAGTTAACCATATGAAGTAAGCCCAATGTAGACACGTTTTTCCCAGTAAAACTCACAAGACACTATTCTAACTGATTTAACTAACATACAGAATTTCAACAACCATTCTCTGTTTGCAGGAAATATAGTAAAAACAACTAAACCTATGATCCAATACTGACAATATTTGCTTTTCATCGGAGTTTTGCAGTGTCTGGCGATCTTTGCGTTGTTGCGTGCTTTTTGTCAGTGGAAAATTGAACATCAGTTAAGTACCTTTTTTCATTCTTTTTCTTGAAACCGCTTTTATACAGACGGCCTGAATTTCCCTCACGCCCAAATGCCCAATATTATCATGTTGTTGCTGTAGCCTACTGATAAGAGTCTGAGTAGACATTTGCGTTTCAGCCCGTATCAAGGTAAAGTGTGAAGTTATGCCTCTGCGCACTTTCGCAAATTTTTAGTCGTCATAAGAAAGAGTTGCGCTGGGCCCCCAAAAGCGCGGGCCCCTAGGCCATGGCCTATTTGGCCTGTGCGTAAATCCGTCGCTGAGTGTACATGTGTCGGCTCAGGGTTTAGCGTTTATGTTAGGGCTGGAGAAAGAAAAATAATTGAGGTCCAAGAATAAGTTCAATATTTTTCAGTGTTTATACTTATTCCCGTGCTGTAGCTTGTTGTGGGTATTTGAAGTCTAACCAAAAAGTTTTAATTTGCACAACACACATCAAAAAGTAATTGCCAAACTGTACTACTTTCATCTGAGAAGCAAAATGACTGGCAAACAAAATCAGTCTCGACTCGACCTTCATACTATTCTCGCTCTCGGAGTTGTCTGCATCACTGCTGCAAACAACTGAGAAGTAAGAAACGCAAAAATGTTTTCCAATGCCAAGAAAATCTTTCTTCCCATTGTTAGCGGAATAAACTATTTGTTCACCGCCATGTTTATTTTTTACTCCAAGTTCCTCTGTGGACATTAGCGATTACAGAAACCTTAATAATTGTGAATACCCTGTAATCTTTTATATCCTCTGCTAGGCCTGCTTGCCCTATTCAAAAACTTAATTAAAACTCAAAAAATATAGTCCAATTTGAAACTTCTGTTTATGAACTCTGTATCTTCCTTTCGTCTGTCATCAAGTTCTTTGTTTGGCTGTTTGTATAATTTGTGCTTTTTTGTTGCCCTGAGCATCATACGCACGATCTTTTGTTATCTCATGTGCTTTATTTCGGCATGTATCGACATGAACTGCTCTGAGAAAGGTTTTCTGTCTTGTGACAACGAATAACGAATTACAGAAGTGCAATTTTAAGCTGAAACCAAAGACTTTGACCGAATGTCGAATGCTGTCTCAGAAAACTTGGCCGAAACTCTATGATGTCAACGAAGACTTGTGATGATACTTTGCAAATTTAACGGGTGGCTTGCTATTTGCGGAAAACCTCAAAGTTCTCATGAAAACGTGACAAGGAAATACTGAGCAAAACATTGCGCGATGCGAACTGTGGGATCGAAGCTTCGCAGCTACTGTGAAAAAGAAACGTATGATGCATCACGGACCAAAAAATATGTAATGGCGCAACACTGGTTGGGCGAAACATTCCACTGCATGCACGTGGTCCAAGTTAAGTAACGTACAGTAAATGAACGTATGCAGACACATCGCAGGTGAACTACCAACACAGAAGGAACGAATGCTGCCACGGTCAGCACAAAAATGTCTTATTTTGGTCGTCAACACTGCCTTGGCAATGTTCCGGAATCCGAAATTTATCTTTCAGCAAGTCCCAGTTGATGCTGTATCAAACAATTACAGCGTGCTTTTTGCTTTTTTTCTCATAATTTATTCTAATTTTTTTTCAACATCTTTTTGAACAGTCAGTTACTTCAATTGTATTCACAAAATTAAGCATAGTATGAAGCTCTATAAGCAGAATGAATTTTTATAGTTTTCTTTATAGTTTCACGAGAGTAACCTGAAGGAAACTAGTAATTTAACACGTTCAAAGTCACATGAATAAAAATGACCGCATAGGCAAATTGAAACAGTTAGAGCTTCTTAACTCGAAACAGTTATGCTTTTTATCTTTAGGATGCATAAGGAATACGCTGTTGCTGAACACTTTGTGGAGGATATAAAGGAACGCCATACACAGAAACTTCCGTATTAACTCTGTCTGGAACTTTCATGAAACAACAACACTGGAAAACGTTGCTAGTAAAACCATGCCCCGTAAAGTAATAATGTAGTTGATATATTGAGGATACAAAAATCCTTTCGAAGTATTTTAATTTCAAACGGACTTGCAAAAAACTTATGCTTTCAAGGGTTAAGAAAAACTAAAAGGCAAACAAATCCAAAACAGGCTGGTGCGTTTTAATAGTGATGAACTTTTCGGGATGTTTTCTTTTCAGCTTTGCGGAAAAGGTGACTTGAACACTTGAACAGTGGGTCAAATGACCTCAAGTGTTTTTCTAAGGTGTCACGTGTCATCAGTTTGCAGATTTTAAGGATATTCTAAATCTTCGTATTGACCAGTTTGTAAAATCCAAGGCTTGATTTCGAACCTGTGCATCGAACACAAAAGTGCTTTAAAATACTACAACTCGAAGTTAGGTTCCTTTCCCGCATGTTATGTGTTCATAAGTTGCAAATCAGAATGTCAAATTGGACTAGATGCATCGCACGCATTGTATAAGTTCACGTTTACAGTGTCTGCTATTGTAAAATGTAGACATTGCTCAACTATGGCTTTTTAGCTTGAGGCGCTAGCAATGCCTACACAGTTAAAAACTATGAAACAGTTATTGGCCACGCTCTTGTAGAAACCTTGCTGATTAATCTTCATGTATAGGCTGAAAAGAAATCACCATGAAGTAGTTCGGTACAAAATCTACTGCAAACTTTTATACTTTCAATTACCTCCATGATTTTCGTACACTACGTTACCACGGAAAGACTATTTGTACGACGTACACAAAAAATAAACAAATGTAAACAAAATTCAGATATTTTATTTAGTTTGCAATACACTTAAACCAACATTGCGTTTTTCACCTCATGCTTCGTTGTTAGTTCCTTTCACGTCGTCTTTAGCCCACGACTGTTCGACACCGGACCCGAACACGCCATATATCAACGCTCCAGCAACGTACACAGCTGCAGAGACCCAAAACACAACCTGCCACTGTTGGATCGAATGCTGCGCAAAAAAAGATAATTCAGTGAAATTCTACTGACTCGACAGAGGCAGGGTTTAAGTCAATGTTATGAGCGGGCAAATTTCGTCACAGATAACAGAATGTAAAGCCCACCAACATGGAAAAACTTAAAAGTAAAATTTTCTGGGCTTTCAAACGAACCTCAAAAAGTTCTACCTTTTCTTGAAAGGCATTCTCACCTTCAAACCAACTAACTTGCTTCTACATACTTAACGCCCCAATTATCTTACGCCCTATATAACGAATGTAAAAATTTTAATTAGTTTGAAGTAATTTTTATCCACTTCCGTTGAAAGGTGTGACCGAGTATGACGCCTATGTTGCGCATATTCAAGCACTTAATTCTACAAGCTTAATTTTGGCTCATGGACACAAACTCAAATGAAGGAAGTTTTTCTCAAAAATACCGCGAATTTCGGAAACAGCAGATACTGGCAGGACATTGAAACTTTCACCAGGGCATGATGCCACTTAAATCGAAAAACAAGCCTCACATTTTTTTTCTCTACATCAACCCAGTGCTCTGCTCACAAGAATTGTACATCTAAGCATAGTTTGAAGTGCACTTCAAAGTTGCTGTTGCGTGTTTGGGTGAAACAAATATGCTTCGTCCAAATACCGTTTGCTTTCAACGAACGTCAAGTAAATCAAAAAAGAAGCAACGTAGAGTCTTTTGTACTAGCCGTGGAATAAACTCTTGTTTTCTTGATTTGACCTTTATTGAAAACTTTTTTCTTATATTGTATTAAATGTTTTTGAATTTTTCCTAATACTAACATTTTCTAATTTTTCTAATATTAATATTTTGTATCATACGTAGTGGATAAACACGTTTATTTGAAAAACTGTTAACATTTTTAAAAATATATTTAAAAGGTTTGCGACGCAAATAATTCTTTACATTTACAAAATATGCTAAAAACGCTGTTGCACAGTTTGAATCATGTATAGTTTTCTGTTGCTTTTGCTTTGAATCATGTTCAAAATGTGGAGTTATTCCATAACTTCGAATGTTTCTTTTATGCTCTTAATTTTGCAATATTAAGAAAACATAGCAAGCGATATGGTTTGTTTTTGTCTGTTTTTTTCCATGTATTTTACAAGAGTTGTGCTTATTTCGACACAAGATTTTTTGGTAGCGATGAGTTGCAATCATTGCCTCTATAGTGGACACATTAGTGCTTTAATGTTTTGTGCATTCTTACTGCGTAACTCGCAGTAATATTCCATTGGTGATTCAACGCGATTTACTTGTTTGCGAACAGTCCGACCGTCAACACGATAGCCTGCAAACCTACATAACCGCAGTCGGTCGCTGTTTCCTGTGGCGCATTCGAACACCCAACGCTTTTGTTCGTCGTCATTCTAATTCCGACT
>JGI24159J19872_10009480_pt1 | contig 12756 bp, 9 predicted proteins | sample Ectturendosymbi4_FD_19872 | JGI IMG/M metagenome (IMG submission 19872)
AACGGGAACCTTGCTAATCAGCGAAAACATAACTTTTACAAACGATGACGACATGAATTACGTCACAGGGGCCCTCCAGTAAAAATTGCCCCGGGCCCTCCTACCCTTCAATCCGGCTCTGTTCACGACTTCCATTTTTAATGACTTGCACAACAAAATCATATCGCAGCGGAACATACTGTACATAGCATACAAATTTTGTGCACTGAACCCCCAAAAAGAGGATTTTGTAGAGGGGAATTTTTGTTTGTGCGCAGAAAACATCATGTGCGTTTTAGATCTGTTTTTTCTGCATATCAAGTCATGGTGTGGGCAGACTTTTCACATGCAAAGTTCGGTGGTCGTATTTGGCTAAACATGTTATGCGCTTTAAAATTACATTGAAATGTTAAAGTAGTAAGGTGCACAAAATTTGTTACACATCACGTAACCCTGGGTGGTATAGTATCCCCATTTTCTACATACAGGCTTTCAGGGTTTGTAAAAATGACTCTGGCACAATTCCACTTGCCTCTGAAAATCAGGAAAAGCCATGGAAGCACAGGTTTCTAACATTTTCCTAAGTATATGAAATCTGTAAGAAAAGCCCCGAGGTGGTGGTCCACCATGGATTCCTGAGCAGGGTTTTAAGTTTTGCGGAACTTGTTTTTTTGTCAACACTAGTTTTACGCATTCAAATGCCAGTAATTCTCACTTTCTTCAATACCATGCAGGGACCTAGATAGCCTGCTCCAGGTGTATGGCCCACACCCAATCACACTGATAGTGACGTGGCTTTTTCCAGATCGTGCGATCAAAGGGAAAGTCACCACAAAAGGATTGAAAGATAGTTATGGCCGTTTAATTGATGTTCTGAGCCAATTTCAAAGCTGTCCTATTTCAGCTTTAATGCATCGCTAGTTTCCCGTTTCGTTTTTAGATGTGGCAGCCCTGACTGTGCGCTAATACAGCCGCACACCTGTGCTTGCACTATGTGCATTTTTTCGAGCTTTGTCATAAATTGGAAGTTTAGGCGGATTGGTTATAACGGCTCACACAAGCCTGTATTCGTTTTGTCCCCCCAGTAGTTGCACAAATAACAGCCACTTCATGTTTTCTTGCGTACTTTATGCGCATTGTCGATTCTTGTGCAGTTTAGCTCCAGCCGCATATAACTTGTCTGTTCGAGTGCTAATCCGCGAGACATTCACGCAGGCTGATATTTTTGCAGTTGTTAACTGCCCTGTCGTAGCATTGAGTGTGTTTTACTCCACTGTTTTAACGCGCCGATCGAGCCTTAGATTTTTGCAGTTGTGAACTGCGCTAACGTAGCACTGAGTGTGTTGTGCACCCTTGTTTTAATGAGTTGCCGGATATTTTTGCAATTATGAAGTGCTCTGTCTTAGGGTTGAGTGGTGTGTTTTGCTACAGTCTCCTAACTTGGCGCGTTGATATAATTTATGCTCATTACAGTGACACATTGTACAACAACCAGCAAGGAGAGTGCGTGTAAAATAATATGCATGTTGCATCAACAAACCGCCAAATCGTTAGTTTGCAGACGTGAATATGACGTCACAAACAGCTTATATCCAATAACAATGACCATCATACGCCACTGCTCAATACTAGAATTTGGTAGGGGGCATCCAATCAAGCAGTCGCCCCGGGCATCACCAGACCTCTGCACGCCACTGCCTGCAACCTCATAGAACTTAGTAACGATTTTCGGTAAATGGTTCAGGAGAAATTCTTACCTTTTTTTCAGCTCCATTCCCCGGATTTCAAACATTTCTATTAGAAGATCACTTGAAAAAATTCGCAAAAAAATTCAATTAGTAAAAATGATTTGCATGAAATAACTCTGACAAAGAATTTATTTTGGAAGGAGTCGCAGAATACCTACATCGCTCAAACAATTTGTTCATATATAGATCCTTGCAGAGCGCATTTGATTATAGACATAACTCTTCCCGACACCAGCGCTTCATGCGAGAGAAGTTTTTCAAAAATGAAATGTGGTGAAAAAATTTCTCAGAAATTTCATTACCAGTGAAACATCAAATAACATTTATGTACTTTCAATTGAAAGGGTACGAGCTGAAAAGAATAGATTTAGATGATTTCAATGATGAATTAACAGTAGATATGATAATAATTGAAGGTTTAAGTTACATTGAGTTGATGTTGATATTGAATTCTGACGTAGGCTGTGCAGGCATTTCTGTGAGAATGATAGGTGAAGGAGCAGGCAAATGTTTGGGGGGAGCGAAGGATATTTGCTCGGATTTACCCAAACTTGCCCGAAAACTTTTTGTGCGACTTTTGCCTACAAATTTCCTCCTATAAAGATAATGAAGACGTTTGTTTAGTATGACCTCCAACAAAAGGTCTTCATGTGTTTTTGTGCAAACGTTGGGCTCCGTTTTCCGGATTTGCAAGGATTTTTCCCAGATTTTCAGGGATTTTGCCCAGATTTCCAAGGATTTTGCCTGGATTTTCAACAAATAAAAAATTGTTGGGGGTGTGCTTGCACATCCAACTCCTACACCTCTGTGGGAATCATATTGCTCATTTTCTATTTGTCTGAATCATTTTTTTGTTTATTTGAGGTTGGTTTCATTTTTTTGGTTTATTTACGTATTTCACTTGTGACAAGATAGTCATAATAAATTAACGCATGGTTTTAGAGTCAGNTTTTGAGGATCAGTCAGAGAAAAAGTTAGTGTGAACACGTTTTTTTAAGTAAAATNTTAGGCACCCGGTATGAACTTGTAGGGACCCGATTTCTCAGATGCTAAGAATCCCATTTTCGCTGATTCTAGGGACCCGATGATACTTTTCTCTGATTCTAGGGACCGGAATCGGGTCCCTAAAACACCTTAAAAACCCTGGTGTGAATATTAAAATCAACAACTTTGTTGGTAATATTTTGCAAAGCATTTTTACACCTGCTGTTACATCTTGCTATCAGGTACATGTCCTTAACGTCGATGTGCGCATACCTTTCTGCGGCGCTGCTACGCTACTTCAGGGGCCACTGGTGCCGAAACCTCGCTATTGTAAACTGCATATTGCATTGATAATATAATCCCTACCCTATTCACGCTTCACATGGCTATTGTCAGTGGTGGAAATCAATTTTTTAGAAACAATTTCTCTTATTATCACAGTCTGCCCAGGCAAACCATGCTAATTAGTCCGATGTAAGTACAAAGGTTGATCTTTGTGTTGTCAACCGGTACAGTTTGGCAAAGGAAATTATAGATTTAAATTATTTTGACAAATTTTAGTCATGTTTTTCACTATTAAAAGTTAGCAAGAGGTCTATGAGAGGTTTGCCAAAATAAGTTATAAGTAAAAGGTGTTCATGGGGAAAAATTGAGAACCCTTAAGCCAGCGGTTCCCAAACTGGGGTAAATTACCCCCAGGAGTACTATGCGATTCTTCGATGGGTAACGCGGAACCAAAATCACCATGTTGCTCAGTATTATGAGTGATCACTGCAAAAGAAATTTAAACTGAAATACGAAAAATTTTTATTGAGGGTAATAAGACAATCGCTACCTTGATTTGGGTAACGGCTCGAACATGTTTGGGAAGCACTGCCTTAAGCAAACAGCCGGTACTCGTGGTTAAAGAAATTCCCAAAACAGGTTCTTGTGAACGGGTCGAATCCCATCACTGGATATTGCACTTGTGATAGTACTGTAGTTCATTTAAAATAAATTTGCTTTTTACTAAGAATATTTTGACAAAACTGCAGTAGTTGGCTATCCAAAGCCTACTTGTCTCTGTGTCAAGATGGAATTCGTGGTTGGAACCGTTTCGCTTTCATGTGAATTGTTTTCACTTTCGTGCAACTGTTTTATTTCATGTGTGGACGGCACAACTGTGCACGGAAAAATGGCATTTCGTATCACATGTGTAGTGCTGTGGACGTTGCATGGTAACCACAAAATATTCGACATAGTAGTAGTACAACTGTGCAATTGCGTCTTGTGGCGTTTGGGTGTTTTAGTGAATAATAACGCTGGTCAAAATTCCCGATAACCACAAGCCTTTGTTGGATTTTATAGAGTTAATCATAGCAAATAAATCTTCAAACAATGGAAAATCACGTACTACGCAGGAAAGAAATTTGTGTTGGCCCCACTGCTTTTTCCTTGACCCCGCAGTGGACTCCCCACTTTTTTAAATCTAGACTCGCCACTGATCGTGGACCGTACAGCAGGAGTCAAGATCGTATTGAAAAGACGCCTTTTAGCCAAAGGCTTGATGAAATGCATCACCCATTTCGTCTGAAACCACTGCTGTTTCAAAGCTTTTTGCGGTTTGTGCAGCATCGTGACCGCCTGCAGCGAAAATGCAGTACTCTGTCTTTTCCAAGATTCCAAGCCGTTCCATGAATACAATTTAAAACATTTCTTGTCTAGTGGGGCGTAACAAGTTTTGCCATGAGCACTCAGGCCTTTCCAACCAATCACCGAGATGAGTCACGCAGGTCAAACCTGGTTCAGTTCACAATACGATTTCTTTTAAGCAACAACGCTTTGTTCCTTTAACATTCCAAGCCTTCTTTTTGTTTTTCTGCACCGCTATTAAAAATGTCTGGTCTACTTTGCCCACACTGGGTAATTGACCCCTTTAACGGACTGCTTGGCAGAGCACTAGGTAAAATTCAACCACTACAAGAATCAGCTTTACACGCTCATTTTTTAAGCGTACCCGCACTGCGTTGTTGATACGGATGCCCTAGCTGGTCAAAATAAGCATGAGCATGGCTAATGAGTTTAGGAGAGAACAATGCTCGGCTTGCTGCGTTGTGAAAATACAAGAAACAGTGTCAGATCAAGTTTATTTGTCTCAACAATCATTTTAGCTTCTCAAGCTTCTGTTGTTTTTTTATCCGTAATAGGGCTTACTCAATATTTTCACAAACAAAACATTTATTTTTAAAAAGTGTTAGTTCAAAAGTGAGGCTGTAACTACTTTTCGATGGCTTACGGATTTTCACTTACAATTCCTCAACAAAAAGATGTATACAAAAATGGAAACATTCTTCTGTACCTACTGGATGAAGGACCCAGAAGTGAATGGTGGCAAATAACCGTCAAACCATCAAACAATAGAATCTTGGAAGGCATTGCTGAAAAGGTACCTGTTGATGGTGATATTCAAGGGCGCCCTACATTGCAAGAAGCAACACGAGCACTTAAAGGATGCTTCCTTCAGGCACAAAACATACAATTTATAGCAGCACCTATAATTAGAATAAACTGGACTCCTGTCATGAAAAGAAATGTGGGGTTTACTTTGAGAGGTATTGGCTTTGCAAAGTATGCTAACATTGATGGAACTGTGAATATTGAAGGAAGAAATTGCAGAATCATTACCAGTGATGTTATTCAAGAACGTCGTGTGAATTGCGTTTATGGCTTGGTGTCGTTAATATCAGCAAGAGAAATTGACGTTGTCACTGTAGCACAGGCCTTAATAAACCGATATGGTTTTCAAGGCTTGCGTTTTCTATTTCATGTTTATGATCCGCAGGGCTGGGGTAATTGGTTTTCATTTACGGGTCCAATTTGAAAGACAAAACGCTTTCTGCATAATTCTCATCAACTGCTATATAATCTGTAGTCAGGCGCGCAACCAGGAAGGGGAGCATTTGGGGCATTTCCCCACCCCCAGAAATTTTCAAAACATTGTACAGTAGAACTTGTCTAATTCACTTAATTCGTCTCTTTTTCGTCGGTCCCGGCAGAATCCTTATCTTTTGTGTACATTTCTGTTCGTCTAATTCGTCACCTCTTTCTATCCCTGAGAAGCGTTTTGTTCGTCTAATTCGTCATTTTCAGTTTCGTTTTTGATGTCCAAGCAGCTAGTACGTATGGGGATTCAAACAAATTAAGGATCTTCATCTGATAATTGTTGCACCTCGCAATTCGTTTATCGACTTTATACAAGAGGTGCGAAGCACGACCCGACTCCTCATTGAGAGAACGCGAAAAAGTTTATCAAAGATTTAAAAGGTGCTAGATTGTACGGAGGAGTCCAGATAGAGCTGAGGAATTAATTGCTGTATTCAACCATAACGTAATAAACTTGTACATTTTACTGCAAATAAGAGCACTATGTATACGAGTTACTATGATAAAGCATACGAGCTTGTATGATAGAGCTTTCAACTGTTTGCATAATTCGTTGCATTATTCGCCTAATTCGTTACTTTGTTCTAATCCTCCTGGGGTGACGAATTAGGCAAATTCTACTGTATAGCAATTTTGGCATTTGCAGAAACTTCCAATAATAAAGTTGAAATTTTGTATTCTAATCACTTTTAAGAAACGTCTTCCTGGAATTTTTATTTGTCTTACTTAGCCTCTGATCAAAAACTTCGTAAATGATTGGCATTTAACCACAAATATGTTGGAATTGGGAGATGGTTTATAATTTTGGTAACCTATTACTAAGGCATTTTTTGTTCTTTTGTTCGTGTACCACTCCGAAAACGTTCAGAAATGCAATGTGTGTGTACGCTTTGATTTTGTTTCTTGCCATCTTCTGAGGAAGAGAGTTTGCATACGCTCTTGAAATGTCAACAATAAATACTGCATTGCTAATACTCCAGTGGCGCAAAGTTTGCACCCAGTAGACTATGCTTAGTGACAGAAACATCATACTCGTATGTTCACATTGCGTTAGCTTTGCGTTTGCCTGGGGTTACTGTACGCTACAAGCATTTTATGTTCAGTGCTTAACCGTTGCTGGGGTTTCACAGCCAAGCCCTAAAGTGGCAAGGTAAATTAGAATTTCACAAGAACCTCAAAGTTATTAGGTGTTGTTTAGGTAGCCCTAGCAAGAGTGGCTAGACTAGGCCCACCCACGTCTGGTGGCGAGCCTGGCCCAACCATTCGAAATAAAGTTAAAGTTGCATTCCTTTTAAGAGTATTTCAGTTGGGAGACGAAGTCTCGTATCTACAATCAAAACAATAGCATCAGTATCAAACTTATCCTGACATTCAGTCCAGTCTCTTGTATCTGACATTGTGGCAGCTTCACCAGTCGCAATAGACTCTGCAGAAATTATCTCACAGTAAATATATTCAAATAAAGTTTCAAAAATCTTGATAAACGATTTGATGAAATTGCTAAAACAAGACGAAAACGTTTACTAGTAGCCTATACATCTGCCACGCTACAGCCATGACTGCACTAGTTGAATTCGGAACCAGGCGTTTGTACTAGGCTACTAATTTTTACTTTATTATGATCGTTTGGTCTTCATATTGATGGAAACCGGCCCATACCAAGCTTGGGACTCCAGAGGGGGCGAAAATTTGTCTGGGAGGGGCCCAAATTTTCAAACTATGTCCAACACATTTTCCAAGAGGGGCGAAAAAATTTTAGGGGTGCTTCGCCCCTGAGACCTCCTACATCCATGGACGCATTTAGGTGGGGGACACATGGAACGTGCTCCCCCACGTTTTGCAGACTGTGGGAATATTATATACCAAGTCCACCCACATTTTTAAAGTCCATACAAGCATATTAAGTTATGCAACAACGAATACGGAGAGTGTGAGTATATTGATATGCATTGTGTGAGCAAACTTAGCCAAAACTTTGGATTGGAAACGTGATTCTAACGTCGCAGTGTGACGTCAAATACAGCGCACACCCCTTAACAACGACCACCATACGCCACTGCATTGCATGTAGACCACGTAGGTCGTAGGACATGGGCATCCGCAGAGGTGGGGGAAACCGGCATTGATCCCCCTTGGAAATTGGCACTACAGTAAGAAACAATAATTTTAAGAAAACCTGAAGTCAGCAGTCAAAATCCTAATAATTGATTTAATTGTTGCAATGACTCGAGTCACGTTTCGTGGAGACACGACTCGAGTCACGATTTTTACCGCATGACTCGACTCGAGTCACAATCAGGTACTCATTTTTACAAAATCTCCGAGCATCTGATTGATAAATCCATTAGAGCATTGTGCGAAATGAGTGTTTTTTTATTCCGTGTTTCGGGTAGAAATATCTCCTCAACATCATCAATCCTTAGACTCCGGATTCAACCTTTTAGCTGATATTCAAGTCGAGAATGAGCTTTTAAGAAAAAGATCAAGAGGTCTGTCTTCACTTTCAGTGATCAGTAGTGAATGGGATGTTCATTGAGAAATGAACAATTGTGGAATCCAAGATGGCCTGAAAGAATAAAACTCGAACAAGTCACTAATTAGTTTTTAATGTCAGGACTGTATTGAATATTGTATTAAGCCTTCAACCGCATCGAGTCACCCCGTTGTTGATAGATTGTGTACATTGTTGATTTTGTATTGTTGTGTTAGGGAAAGCTACTGCAGCCAAACTATTATATGAAGCATCTAGAACCTTGTATTAACACCAAAATACTAGACGGATGAATTCATCCTAAATATCACGTTAGGGATATTTACCTTCCTTATTTCCCTATAATTAGTGTTGGACGTGGGGAAGAATGGAAAAATATCAGAAACATCACACCATCCGACGGATGACGGTCAGCCAATCAGAAGCTGCCAACATGCGAGGGTGTTGGATGGATGAATATCTTTAACCAATCAGATGATGCCGGCACCAAGAGATTTTGGTCAACATCCGGGAATATGTGTGTCACGTGAGATCACGCCAGAATTTTAACAAATGAAAAGACACGCCAAAAGCAAAAATACCAGTGCATTTCCAGTGGAAAGTCATTCGGCCACTGGTAGCCACTTCTAAACTTAGGATCTTATTCCATTGACTAGGAAGATTCCCAATGGAATCTATAATACCCACCTCTAGTCCAGTGACTAGGGAATAGATTCACAGTGGAATCTAAAAATACCCTGTCTACCCTTGCTAGAATGGCCTACCATCAAAATGATTTACGGCTTAATATTTGTCAAAATTTATCTACCTTAATAATGGCTCTAGTAACTTCCCCTGCCTGTTGATATTCTGAATTCGTGTTATAATCCCTGGCGCATTGAAGTTGATAAACTCGTGAAAAACATCAGAACTGATTTATGGTTAATTTCTGAGCTAAGTGAAGAGTCGAAGAAGGGGCGAATTCGGATCATCAGCAGTGGTTGGATCATTGCGTTTACCCCTTAGTGTCTAGCCAGAGTATTTAAGTTCGTCCTGGGTAACCTCTATACAAATGCCCTTAGAAAGTTAACCAAAGCTGCACAACGTGTTAAGACCACGCATCCGCAACACGTGACGCATGATTAATATTGGCGCAAATTCTGTTCTGTCTGTTTCTCCTAATGGTGCTATCAGTTGCGTAACTAAGGGGGAAGGGAAAGATCTGCCCCCGGACGCAGCATTTTGGGGGCGTCAATTTGAGGTCAGAATGCTATATCAGCAGATACTAATACTAACTATTTACAAAGTGTCAAATTCCAGCGGCAGCTACCCAATTGCGAAGTTTCATCAAGATCAGCAGGGTTGCAACGCGAGCAGTTACGAACCTCAGTGACGTTTCAAGCCGGAGCTTCTATCTCCACCAGTCATGGCCCGCATGAGGTTTGACTCAAATTTGCGTCACAATGCTTACACTTAGCCAGGATTGGAAACGTTCCGATTTTGCTCTAATTCTATACTTGCGTCACAATCGGACGGGAATCCCGCGTTCACAGTGCATTCAATATGCTACTAGCCAGGGTTGCCAGATTGGCCATTTCATGGCTAATTTTAAACAAATTGGCCATTTTTGAAGTGCGTTCACCATGAAAAAAACATTTGGCCATTTTTTCAGTTTGCCACTGTGAAATGAAATTTTCGTTAAGTCTTTTAGCTTTTTGTATTTTTTGGACGGGTTTCTTATCACAGCTGCAGTAATGCCATGGCACTTCAGCCTCTTGTATTGCTTTGAAGTGTGTGATAATGATTAGGCCAGTGCCGGATTTAACCTATAGGCTATATAGGCTTAAGCCCAGGGCTTCAAGATCCAAGGTGGCCTCCAAAAAATTGTGGCATGCACAGGTGACGGAACCGTAGGGGCCGCATGGGCCTAGCCCCCCCACTTTTTTGCCTAAAAATCGTAAGTTTAAGTAATGCAACTAGTATTGGGTCCAGCGATAAAGTAAACCGTTTAATGAAAAAAACATTGCAGAATTTTGCAATATTCTGTCGATATTATTTAAACATATGATTTGTAATTTGGCAATGAATTTGGCAGGATTTCGTAATTGTTTGGCAGAATATACCGTGCACAGTCTGTCACCTTGCTATGGATTGTTTACCGCATTGGTGTTGTTAAACAGTGTTGCCAGATGTTGTAATACAACACAATTTTTCACAAAAATGGTGTCATTTTACACGCTTGTGTACACCGTCGTCGGAAGGAATTTTTCAGGGGGGCCACGAGTGGATTTTTCCAAACGTTTTTCTACTGGAGGCCAAAAGTAGTGAAATTTGGTTTTTACCACTCGAAACTAAGAAAACAGCTTTTTTTGTTGAAATTGTCAAATTCCTGCCCCTCTTCCGACACTGATATGCTTGTGTGTCGGAAACGTTCGTGCCACACCATTGAAAAAAACACCATTTTAAAAGTATTTTTTTAAACATAATTCATATCGGACTGAGTGTTTTTTGAAGCAATGGCTTTGTATAAACCATTGGATTTGAAGCTCAATCCAATGGACAGTTCCCATTTCGAGAATATTTTCAAAAGAACGATAAATGTTCCAACAACTCGGGCTAATATGAATGAACCTTGTAAGTGGATTACTTACTGGCGTTACAGCGGCGATTCTAGAATGAAAAAAATGAGAGCATTGCAGGGCCAAGAAAAAAAGTAGGGGGGCCCACAAAAATGTCTCTCCTGCATGGTGATTTTCTGCTGTAATGAAGATTGATTTGCTATGATTAAACCTATCAAACCCAACATAGGCTTGTGAATATCGTGAGAACCGTGGCCAGAGCCTCTTAAAATCGTTTGAAATTTTGCTGACTGAATGTTATATGCTGTATATGTAAATCAAACGAAGTTGAACGTGAAATTAAGCATAAAACCGAGGGGGGCAAGCAGGAGGGCAGCCAAAAACCTGGGAAGGCCATGGCTCACCCAGCCCCCCTTAGAATCGTTACTGCGGCGTTATCTTTACTCTGTGACATACGTTACTCGACAATGAAGAAGTTAGCATGATAATTTCTCATTTATTGTTACATAACATAACATAACAGGGCAAAGATAATGCCAGCCAGAATGAAAGCAAATGGAAATTTCAGTGCCTCACGCGTTGAACGGTTTTATTCAGTCAGTCAGAATAAATCGTATGATTAGCCCAAGTGACGCTGATGACCTGGGTCGCCCTTGTAACAGCCTATTTGAATTTCAGGTGGTTCACCGACACGTTTTCATAGTGGTGTAGTTTTGTCTAAAATAGTGTAATTTTTAGACCTTGATATAGTGCATATGTAATGACGTCATATTTCAATGCTTGTTACGTCACAGTTGCAAATTAAAACTACAAAATTTGCTATAATTTCTTTTTAACGTGCACTTGTGCTCCCCCCCACTTTGAAAAAGGTTCCGCCACCCATGGTGGCATGCACAGAGTTAATGGCCGGTATATGATCATTTAGATTTAGATTAAACTTCGTCAAAAATGTATGTCTTAATCATTATTTACGATATTTGGGTCAAGATGAGGGTTGGTCATGCACCATCTCAACTATTTTGTTTATATACTCAAAGCACGTTGGTTGCGGCCTGCGTTTGGTGAATCGTACCGATTGCGACGTGTGACTCTATCAAAAGAACTGGTGGGTGTTCATGTTTGAAATGTATCTGATCAGTGGCATAACTGACGGATGGCAGGGGTGCGAGCTACCACCACCCCTGTCAAGCTAAATGTAAAAACCAGGTCCCTGCCTAGCTTGCATGTGGTATTTACTACTCTTTTGGTTTCAGTAGATTGTTGTTTTTTTGCGATTTTGGGAGTGATTTCCGGTGATTTCGTGATTTTGTATAGCTGTTATGGAATGTTTCATCCATAACATGCCGGCTAAAGAGATGACATTAATTACGGAACGAGAAGATGAAAAGCTGTTTACCGACACTAATGAAAACGGAACCCTAAAAAGGACAAAACAAGAACAAAAATGGTGTATGATTAAAAATTTTTGACAGCATGACGAAAGGTTAACCTACTGAATCGTAGAAGACTATATTGATGACGTATACCAGCTTTCGCTAGCCTCGCGTAAAGGTGGCTTGTATGTGGAAAGGATTCAGAAACGACAAAACTTAAAGCACAAGGCACCTTATTACTGGTAAGAAGACACTACGTTTGCAACGATGACTAGAGAAAAGATTGACGGAAGCATGCGAGATGCGGACCATTTCAACGCATTACAAGAATCAGGTCAACTGTCAGAAGAAGAACAAGCCAGTCAACAATGCACTACAAGGCATGGTGAAAGGAGACGGCTCGTGCCATATGTTGTTAAAAAAATTGAACACTTATGAGACTGACTAGTGTTGGAATGCTATTTTGTGTCGTTGCTATATTATGCATATTTACTGTATGTAATCAGGAAAGTGACTATCTCGGAAACAAGTAAAAAGCAAAAGGGAGAAAATTCGAAAATAATAAAAAGACACTTTCGCTTTGTTACTAACAGGGGCGTTAACCTGAGAAGAAAGTATGGCCTGAACAAAGAAAGAAATCACATGACTACAATGCACCAATAAAAAGCTTACAAGTTGAAAACGAATGAAAAAAGAAGTCA
>JGI24159J19872_10009482_pt1 | contig 12753 bp, 11 predicted proteins | sample Ectturendosymbi4_FD_19872 | JGI IMG/M metagenome (IMG submission 19872)
CAAGCGAAATGTTGGCACTTGAAAACAAGTAAAGAAAAACACACGAACTGTGGCTAGTTACAACGACATTAATAAAATTTTTTCGAAGCTAAAAGGCTGACTTTCCCAGAGCCTTTAACTATGAAAAATAGATACGCTTGCGAGTTTTAATCGTCGCAGAAGAATGAAAGCAGAAAGCAGGCGGATTCCTCAGAAGCTTGCCGCAAGGCTAAAGTTTGCTTACTATCATGTATTGAGTCTTGAATATCTATGCTTTCTAACAACAAGCAGGCTCAGCCCTATTTTTCTGTTCTGCGCATGCGCAACAGTTGTCGAGAAGTTGCACAGTCGATGGGCCACGGACCCTCTGTTTTTTTATTTATTGGGCCCCATGCTTGAAAAGGTTGAGAACCCCTGCTGCATTGCTTTCACACCAGGCTGCCCTCATATTTTACAATGAAATCGCGCCAAGGCTACAAGCTACTTCTTCGAGAGACCCGTCGTTTAGAATATGTGTCTGCTGTGATTCCACACCTATGCGGTTGGTGCTAGCCGAGCCCCCAAGGAAACGTTGTGAACCAAAGCATTGACTGATGTCCATGCTGTCGATCACTACGGAACTCATTTCGCTCGTTCAACGCTTTGTTGTCGTCTGTGATGTGAATTGCGCTCAAAATCTGCTGCGATATCGTAGAACCAGCACAACTGTCTGCCTGATCCACTGCAACAAATGGTCACCTGTTGCTGCCTCAGTTTTCAACGTTAAACGAAATGTGTTTGGGACAGAACCTTAGCCAGGCTTTAGGGTTTGGGAGGGGGGAATACATTTTTATGGGGCAAGATTTTCGTTTTTATTATATGTTTAAAACAAACTTTTCTGAGCACAACAAAATTTGGGGTGAACAAAAGAAATTAGTGGATGCCCCCGTAGCTGCTGGCCTGGCTTGGGATAAGTAAGAACAGTGGAGAAAGCGACGGTCATCCCACAGCATCTTGAGAGAAACGAAAAAAAGCAAGTGAACGTGAACCAGAAAACAATTGTGAGAGAAGATATTATGCAGTACTTTTCCAGAATATGGAAAGGTAATGATGCAACAACGACTGTCGCTGAATAAAGGCAGAGTGAACAAGTACAAAGCGCGTATTTAGTGCAGTTCCAGCATTCAAGCTGGTTAAGTTTCCTCAACCAATCTGCACTCAATTGGAAGGTGCGTTCGGTTGATGAGTGTCGACTGTCGATCACAACAATCGCTTCTAGGTTAGTATCACTTAGCATCATTTCAAATACTCGACGTACGAACCTTATCAGCAACGCAAACAACTCCAAATTGAACAATTCATTCGACAAACAAGTGGATTTGCATCTTCCACGCAGCATCAGAACAACCACATCCACCACAACTGCGCGCGATGGACAAGTAGCCGGTGTGAGCGCAACCGCCAAGCCGTGGCAATCCCATCGTATTTACGACGTTGGATTGCGCTCAGACACTGGCATGGCAGCTTTGATCTTCGACGTTTCGCTTCATGAGATACTCTGCACTTGCGCAATGCGGCAAGGAGACTTGTTTTGGCGTCGGGTCTCTACAAATCTGTGCCGGGCATTGCGTTCTGTAGAAACATCGCAGATTTGCTTTCAACAGATTTTGGCCACGACACAATTTCGACCTCGCCGCCACTTAAAACAGCGCAGTACAGCGATTTCGCTTGTCTCTGAATATCATCATCATCCTTCAGAGAGGCATGTATCAACACACCAAGGTATTTCACTTGGTCACAAAACTGTACACGTACACCGTTCAGAAAAACATTTGATGGAGCTCATACAGTTTGGGGCAAAAAAGAACACCTATTTTTTGTTACAATTAAAGGCGATTTCGTGTTCAGCAGCATGGTCACCACAAATATCCAGAAGACGTGGGAGCCCACTATTACTAGGGCTGAATCTGGCAGNTAATGTANGTTTTTTTCTTCCTTAATGCGCTGAAAGAACATTAAAGGAGTGAATTTCTTTGCTGGGAGCAAGCGGCAAAGCTAAGCAGTCAACTGCTCTTCCGCGAATGCATGGCTTCAGAGTAGAAGCTAAAACTGAGTTTTTCCTGGCTAACAGTATAAGGTTTTCAACATTTGAAACGTAGAGTAACACTTTTTGCGAGCGTGGGCATAAGTGGCTGTATTGAACAATCCTCCGTGGGGTCCTGAGAGGTCCAAATATTGAACTCACTGCAGGATGCACGCCGAAGAAGAACCCTGTCTGGCTCAAGTGGGCAATCGCCTTGGGATGCATGTTTCGATTGTGGGCTTCATGCTTGCTGCCTCCAATCGCGACGAGCTTCGTTTCACAGGCGACTTGCGTTGGCTGGCTTGGTTTCGATTGGAATAAGTGCAGGTACCAGCGCTCTGCGCCTGTTGCATTACATGAAGAAGCCAGTTTGTGACCGTTTACACCCAGCTCTTTAAGGAGCTCCTGAAAAACGTAGATGCTTCTTCATTGTTGAAAAGACGCAACGTTGCATTGTTTTGAACTAAGATTTGCCGTGAACAGATGAAAATAAACGTCTCTTCAAATGTTGGAAAATGCTGGTGAGTGTCTACGATCTCTTTTGTTTACTCGGGTTCAGTGATCCATTCTTAGAATTACGGTCATGGACCACATGTACCAAATAAGATCTGTTTAGCTTTAGAACGATGCTGAATAACTTTGAATACATTTCAAGTATTTCGGGAGGCCCGGAGCCATTCACTTGGCAGTTCTTGTGAAATTCGCACGGTTTGCGCTATCGAAAGAAAAAGCATTGAATTTCTAACAAACATGCATCTGTATGCTGTTAGTTATGACTGGGTTCAACGGTTCACACTCATGAAAATCCCGACTCGTGCTCAAGATCAAGGTTCTTGAAGAATTTCGGGCAATGATTCAGATTAGTGGTTTCCAGCGTGGGGGTATGCGCTTCACAAGGGAACGATTTGATTTTTAAGGGGCACATTGAGGCCGACTGATGAGGTCTGGGTCCAAATTTTGGAAATTCATATTTTATTTCATTCTTCGTTTTCGTGGATGCTATGTTCTTTGGAAACTTGTTTAAACCAAGGTAATGGCGTTTTAAGCTTCGAAGCAGAGTTTACTTTTTAAATCATAAGACTTATGTATCACCGCATAGGGGCAATCAGAATATTGGAGGTAATTAGGTGGGGCACGGGCGAAAAAGTTTGGGAAACACTGATTTAGAGGTTACCATGTTCGCTAGGGTTGTTGCCAGGATGTTCTCGCAGCTTGTTCGGCTACTGAACCGTCATATCATCCGGGCTTCGCACACTTGCAAGGTAGCTTTTCGCAATGCGACCAATACGTATCTAATGGCTGGTGCAGTTTGTACTTCAGCGTCACGCATGATCATACTTCAGCGTCACGCATGATCAGGGTTCCCACGCGCTATTTGAAGTATTGAATTGTGAAATCGATTTTCAAGACCTTGAAAAAGTGTCGAATTTGGCCAAAAGGTGTAAAAAGTATTGAAAAAGTATGGACATTTTCATAGGAAAAGAAATCATGAAGTTTCTGAGCACAATCATCTCTTATTCCACTGGTTATTTTAAATTTGTAAGCAGTAAAGATTGTTTCTGATTCAAAACTTGTGGGACATGCCGGAGTAATTGACGTGTATGATTGTGGTCGTGAAAGTGTAGAATACTCATTAGTTTCACGAGTACAATTTTGGAAAAATGAACATATGTGCTGGTATTGATTTTCTTTCAATTAGTGTTGGAAAGGAATTGGAAAGTGTGGAAAATGGTGTTTGAAAATGTGTGAGAACCCCGCATGATGGCGGCACAGCAGTTATTACAACACACTCCTTTCAGGAGCCAAACAGGTTCACCAAGTAAATCACTGCAGAACACATACGACGAGACCTGGTCTGCCGGTCAGGTTTTTGCGATTGTTGCGTCACACATCAAACGAATTGCCTCGCTGGCATTGTTGCGCAATAGTGGATTTATGCTTACGCGTAGCTTCATTCCCTGAAAAATCGGCAGCGGAAATCCGTTGACGAACAATCCCAGCAGCAAAATGTCAAAGATACGTCGCTTTGTCGCATATGGGATATTTTTGTGCGTAAGTCTTACGCGATAACACGAGGTGTTAATGAGTCCTATCGTTGCACGCAGTGTTGCCAGCTTGTATGGATGTAAACCAAATCTAAAAACTTGACAGATTTTGGAAGTGTTTTTTGTACAAGTTTTTGGGTGGTAGGCTCATAACAGAAACAACAGATATAATTTTGGTGTGTTTTGTTGGCAAATATACTTGAGCCTATAAAAAAATACTAAAAGGTTAAAAAGTCTGCTTATGAACTTATTACATCGCGGGCCACTTAAAACAACCTCGAGGGCCGCGGGTTGGGCAGCCTTGCCGTGGCAGGATGGGATCGGCTCCACGTTGTATTCGCATAATTTTTCACATGCCGTGTCTTGCGCAAGCTCGCTCGCTCCAGACGTTTTCGCAAGAGCGTCGGTATATTTCGTAACTGTGGGCACAGGAGAGTGAGATTGCGTAGCGGGAATGCCCGGGAAACAGCAGACAGTGAAGGTCGTCCTGTCTTGGCTGAAGTTTCGCGCAACTTAATTTGAAGCGAGCTGTATAGCCCGAAAGTGTCGAACTCAATCGCACTGAACTGCTTTCTTGCGGGAGTCCAGCTTTTCCAGCTCCGGGCCGAAGTTGAGGGCCGCAACTACAGCAGGCAAGCAAGTCAGTGATTTTCTCTGCATGTTTGCAAGCAATCCGGATTGGCGGTGAATCTTTCTTTTTGCGCGAATCGTGGTAAACGATGAACGCCAACTTTCAGCACTAGCAGGTGCCAGGCAGTTGTGAATTGTCGCGTGCTCGTGTTGCTAAAAGCGATAGCTCTGCTGTGAAAGATTTGCTGCACCCGAAGCGTTGTAGTTTTGTGTACCGTGCTGTTTGTTCCTGACAACAACTACTCCAACCGTCCCGATTTTGTGAATGACGCCAGCAGTGATGCGTCGCTGCCCGCAAGCATCCCCGATGTACGCAACTGAGGTTCGAATCGGGGAACCACTGTTCTCGTGCACCGTTGGGCTGACGTTGGTCTCTCGACCAAGCCTTTTCAGCGCTTGCGGCGACCCTGTGTGAATTCGCGTGTTTTGTTCGCGGCGGCCAATGAGATCCGGACGGAGAAACGGCTGCGTGTTTTCGTAGTTGGTGTGGAGGTCGAAATGTAGGAAGAGGAGTTCTTCTTCCGGTTACAAATAGCTGATAAACACTGTCAATGTTCTTAAGTTAAGCCCTTCATCAGCTAAGTCTGTCAATGCAGAGAGCGACTTATTTATGCATTGCGCCAACCTCACCCCCAAGACTTTCACACTCTCATTCGTTTATATTCGCAAATCTTTCGTTTCATACCAAACAATGTCGCAAAAGCATGTTTAAGATTATTTGTGGCCCGACTGATGCGTGCCCTGCCACTGTGCCACTCTTACATCGGAAAAAGAACAGGTTCTTGAGCTTTTTTTCACCGACATTTCTCGCTAACCAGCCGCTGCAGTTCGTTGACTTGCGCCTGGTGTTTTCTTGTCTGCTTCCCGTCCTATGTTCCATGTGAGAAATAACGATACTTCAGTTTTCGTGCGTCCTTACAAGACCTACTTACTGTACGGCAGTGTGCTTATCATACTGACAGGCTTTATTGGTTATATGCAGACTCGTTCCACCGCCAGCACCCGAAACACCTTGGAGCGAACAGTCAAACGCTGGCACCTATTCTCTTTCGCGAGGCTCCGCGTCCGTGTTTACGTCGTCACGCGCACAGAGTGCAGAATGTCACGCTGCCTGGGAAGTCGATCCAGTTTCCGCGTCTGCTCCGGCGACGCGCTCATCCTTGTTTCCTTATTTTGCTCCAGCGCGAACCGCGCATGTTTCGTCGCTTAGTCAGTCAGGCTTGTCTGACGGTCAGGTTTGAGTCTGTCTGGCGTGGCGCGGCAGGCCGTCTGCTGCTGGAGCTGCAGCCGCCGATAGCGAAACCACCGTGTTGTTAAGTTGATTGTGGGGCGCGCGGGATAAATAATAGTCGTGCGACGAGTGCTTTTCCAGAGTGAAGGCAGACGTCAGGTGTTATTGCCTAACTGACAGGCTATTGCTGGTAGTGTTTGACAGGTGGTTGGCGGTGACAGACGGCCGGTGTCGTGCGAAATTTTATGGAGGAAAAGGTAGTCACGTAAGCCGTCTGCACTGTCATAAATGTTTTTTTTTTATCTATTCGCATTCTGATTGTGTGTCGTCACAAAGGTTTAGAGATACAAAATCAAATATCGGACAGATGGACTCAAGTCTTTCCACTGGATTTTATGGTAGTGCTCATGAGTCGTTTCTCAAACGGCGGACTTGTTAATTTTAGGCGGTCTGGGTTTAATAGTGGCACGTTTATGCAGAAGATTTCTCGTACTGGCAAGCATAAAACTGACCTGGCATGCGAGTTGCTCATTTGTTGGCACTACAGCCTCACCTGCTGTGTGAAGTGTANGGTTCAAATTAAAACCTTCTGTTGCATTAGTAAACTTGCAGCTCTTTTGTCGGTGTCTGCTCACCAGGTAGTCATGTTGTAGGCGTTTTCGAATGCTTTTTTTCAGCTAGAGGCGTTTGTACGTGCATTTCATCTATGAAAACTTTTGAAAACGATTGCAGCTGCTTGATCCATGTGGGCTTTCGGAACCGGAAAGTTTTAATTGGCTTCGAGTACAGTAGTCTTATTCCTGGATTTGACCGCTCCAGCCTCAGAAAGGTTATTCACTGCGAAACGGTAAAATTGCAACGGGCAGTTTGTGATTTTAAAAAATGCGGCATTGGTGTAAATCAAGGGAGGGGAACATGCGGCCCGAGTTAGTTTACAACATCGCGTCAAAACGAAGCTCCGTGATAAACAGGTACTTAGATAGCAAATCAAGAGAAGACACTCTTCATCATAGTTAGGTAAAGGTAGAATTTTAGGATATAATTGATTTTTCGGCCCACCAGCGATAATGCACAATTCGTGCGGCCCCTGATAATAAATAGGTTCCCCATCTCTGGTGTGAACTCTGCGGTTCGGTGGGCAGCTGTTTCGGTCCAAACGGAGTCACCCACGTCTGCGTAGAAAAGGCGGAATTGAATGTTGTAATAACCGTTCGTAGCAAGTTGTTCGGTTCGTGCGTGCACCAAGACGAAAATGCGTAATGTGGTGAGTCGACATACGTGTCTCTGTGCTAGGCAAGAGAAAAACGCCCGAAGTGCCAGACTGTTAATTGCGAATGTCGTCGATACAGTTGATTGGAAGAGGATCTTTCCAGTTGCCGCAGGCTGACTTCTATAGTTGTGCAGAATGAAAACTCAAAGCGTAAATGCAGTGCTTCAACTGCTTGGCAAGCTGTCGTAGCCAGGTAAGCGCAAGCTGAATTTTTCTATACCGGCCGGCAGAAACGAGGTAGGAGTCGGATTTCGGTCTTTGCCATACCTCAAATTTGACATTTTATGTGGCAAATGCTTCTTTTTGCTGCAACTTGCAAGTGCAGAACATCTAGAGCTGAACAGCCTGTAAATGTTATGGTCTAACGAGCTGAATAAACCAGGTCGCCTCTCTTTGTTTGGCGTGCCAGGTTTTCTCCAGTGAAATACCACTGGTCGTTCACGGCGTGTTTGCAGTAAAAGTGTATCTAAACTTTGCCAGGCAGACTTGCATCACGACATGATCTTATACCGTGAAGGAAGTTCCTTCTTGTAGCGACATGCTTTCAATTTGTTTTCGCCCATCCTGTGAAATATTACAAAGGAATTTCGTTGAAACTGGTGTTAAAGACATTTTTGAGTGGTAGCTGATTTCATGAATGTGGATTGAAGATGTAAAATAAATTATGCTGATTATTATCCTAATTATCAGCACAAAATCCCATGGAATTTCGAAACAAGACAGGCTTGTCTTCGCACCGTTGTTGACCAGCGCTGAGCGAAGCCAGTGCACCTTTGTCTGCACTGCAGCATTCGTGTAACGCGGTTTTAACTTGGCTGTTTAGTTTACCAACCGCGAGAACTATTTTTTCTATCATTAGATTTACACGTTACGTTGGAGCGAATTATTGATTTGAGTTCGTGAAAACGTAGACAAATGGTCATATAACTTGAGTTATGCCACTTGATGTCGCGGTCCATTGTATTCAGATGTAGGAAATTTTGTTGCTTTCATATTTCAATGAAATTAACTTACCTGTTTAGTGTCAAACTTACCGTACTAAAGCAAAACGCAATGTGGTTTCACTTGTGGCCGACCATCATGGCAAAACAAACGTAACATTATCAACATTAGTATGAATGGCTCCTCCCCGCGTAATGTTCCGATAGAGCTATTCCCAAACAACCACTTCGTTAATCACGGCTTCCCCTGTCTCCCAAACAGCCATCACAACTACTGCTCTGGGTGGTCGCCAGCGGAGGGGCCAGTGGTGCGCGGCCCCCCCGTTTGAAATCGGTAACCCTGCGATTTCGCATTTGGCCCACCGGTTGCTACATATATCCAATACTGTATTTTAAAAACGTGACCCCCTTCTGGTTTTTGGCCCACCCTGCTGCTAAATCCTGGCGACGGGCCTGCTGCTACTTAGTGTGACGTGAAGGATCTGGGCATTATTGTGACGAAAGCGCCTGTCGAATTGTTGCGTCTGCCGACCTTTCGAAGTCACTCGGGCGGCCAGATACAGTATCGACGTTCCCTGTCGACCTTTTTTTCGTCTCGCGACCGGCCGAGCTTTCCAGCTCTCTTTGCCACCCGGTCAATGGGGTTCAAATGTGAATGGCGCGCCTGACGTCACAGTAGCCGGGTTTGTTTTGAGAGGAGCGGCGTTGCGTGGGTTCAATGTTTTTTACAGCCGCGCGGGTGTTTTCGAGTTGTCAGTTGCCTGGCCAGCGCTACGACAAAGCAACGTTGAGCGGCCTTGCGCTGAGCGCTTCGACAGCTTTAACTTCTTCAGTGTACAGCAGCGCGGTACCAAAAACTTGTTTTAATCTTTGGTGGTGCCAAAATGGCGTGCTGATAGGAAGACGTCTACTGTACCTGTGATGATGATTATTTCTGAAAGTCACATTCGTACTCGGTAGTTCATAGAACGACTAAGAAATCGTCGCAACGTTTCGTGCGGAACGGAAAACACAACGGACCGTGATGGAGTTTTTTTCTTTAGTTTCAAAACAGTGCCTTGGTTGCATCAGTGCTAGCGCTTGTCTACAGCGGAAATATGCCCGCTGTCATTTTCCTTCCTCATGAAAATGTTGAGTAGCTTTTACTGCTGCGCTCTACGCGTGGTTATACTGTTAGGCTGTAACAGAAGTTGCATCCAACTCTGGGGCTGGTGTTGTTCTTCAAGCACAACGTTGCCGTTGGCGATAAAGTGGATCCTGCTGATTTCTGTAAATATTTGCTGCAAAGTGATGGTTCCGTTTTAGCGTTTGCTGATAAGCAGTGTATGTGCATACCCTAAAGTTGTCAAATAAGTTAAGCGATTGACAGTACAAGTTGCTAATCGGCATAATAGGAATGAACAAGCAACAGCATGAAAAAGTCATGAATACATATGTATAAAATTAAGCGGCTAGTATAAGGGCCAAACATCAGAGCTGTGCAGCAATCATGGTAGCACAATGATGGTGCAGGCAGTGGGGAAGTTTGTTATCAAACAGTAGACAGCGCAAAAGCAGTAAGGTCACCCGCAGTGAAGGTACGCCACACAGCAAAAGCAAGTGAAGACAAGATGACGGGAAGGGTGGGCATTTCGTCCAATCAATACATCGAGATCAGCGGACTTGATCAAGTTATGTGAAGCAGTTTATGGTTGTTGCACATCCATTGTTGTCATTTAACAGGAATATTAAAAGAAATGTTATATTGACCATATCATATGGTGAAAGGTACATATGAAACAAAAATTAGTTAACACGACGTGATAGATTGCTGGCATGGTCAGAAGTTACTGTTGACTATTTATACATGGAGTGTGTGGGTAGGCCTCAATAAAAAAACAAAATCCATCTTCTCAATTCATTTATAGTGACTATCCAATATTACAGTGTTAATGCATGTAACCATAGCTTAAATGTACAGAGTGTTTTGCCTTAAATGACCAAAGACTGCAATCTTGACGAAATCATTGTAATATGCATTGTAACTCATCTACTTATGTTGTCGTGTCACAGATTTTTGCCACTGCTTATTTGTATTTGTTCGACTTATTTACTTTAGTTTGCCTGTTCTGACTTACGTGTTAATGCAAGTAATATGCAAAGTGCATAAATGCTCAATCCCACTTTTGTTGTATAAAGTATGTTTATCATCAAAGCTCAGATTGAGGTGTCTTGCCCCAGGTATTTGAGCGTAAGGGTGTTTGTGTTCAGGCTGTCGTTTTTAACGAGGCTAGTATCAGGTTTACTGCGAAAGTTGCAAGATCGAGTCACCTTCATAGCATACCGTCGTCGAATATGTGACCGGGTATACGATTTTGCAAAGTAAAATTATCTCAGAACTTATGGATGAGATACTGTGCGTAACGTTTAGTATTTTTTATGAAGGTTAACTGTTTTTTGTAAAACAATGAAAAGTAAGGTTTGTAGGGCGTTTTGTCGCCAAAAAAGAGTTCCTGAATTGCTACAAAAAACGTCGGACGAAACTGCCGAAATAATCTGCGTAAAAAGACTGGGATCACGAATGGGATAGAGGACACGTACCATACGGTTTTGTTGACCTTCTCAGACAGCGCAGATCTTGCTTTTCTCAAGCTGTAAAATTCCGCAAATAAAAAAAATTTATGAATTTGTGGTCGATTCGTACAAGACCTTTGAATAAGAGTTCGTGAAACGTTGATCATTTTTAAAGATAGATCGCGCCGCCATTTTGAATATGATGGACTCCAAGGAGGCGCGAAATGGCGCGAAGGGATAATTAATTGGAAACGTAGACTTCTCCTGACTTGTTCTTTAAAAAATGTTGTTTTCAACTTAACCGAAATTTTTCCAAGTTCTTTTACCAAACCGTGTTTTTTTACCAAAAGCATTTCAATCTAAAAAATGCCGCGCAGCTGCCATCTTTGCGGTGGTTGACATGCTTTTGAGAATGGAAGTGGATTTATGCCGCTCGCTTGGTTGCTCTTGTTGCCGGAGGTTTCACTGAAAGCCCGAACTCACCAGCATCGATTGGAAAACGCACAAAAGACAATAAACTTGGTTTGGGATATTTCAGATGGTAGGCTTAGTAGCTGTTGGTGTACATAGACGCCTGAGTTGACGACAAACGTTGGCGGATGCCGAACCGATTCCGTCTGTTCTTCCTTCGATTGCTCAAACCGAAGCTTTCAAGGCAGAGCCAGCCAGTACGCGGACACGTCGCTCGGCATCGGAAGAAGATGAAGATGGAGGGAGATGTCGAGAAACTGACACACTCTGAACATAAGGTATTGGTGGAAGTGCGCGTATTCCAACGGTGTTCGACCTGCAACACGAACGTAGTGCTGGTCACCACCAGCCATTCGAATAGGTTACACGTTATAGTATGGCCGTGTAAGATGTGTACCTAGAAACCAAGTATCGTTGGTGGTAAATGCTGTGGTATCCACCATTAAGCTTCTGCTTATACCTGAATGTATTGCTGAAAGCAGGAAAGCTGCGCGGTCGAGTCTTCACTCGACCAGAGCAGTTGATTTCGGTCCAAATAGTGTCAAGCAGCAATTAGGTCTCAGAGAAGTCACAGCATTCTTGTGGGATTACTGGTTTTTTGTCGCCCTGTTTGATGGCTTTACATCTTCGCAGCACAACTGCGAAGGTAAAACTTGCAGCATTTTCTAGCCCGTTTATTGGTTCTAGATTTTGATCGTCTGAGCCAACCAGATGGCGAGCAGCTCGTCTGACTTAACACAGGTTTTCATTAAACTGCTGCTGCTGTGTTCATGCATCGTGCGCTCAATCTTGCATGTTTTGCGTACAAGATGGCTCGTCTGCCAAGCCTGCCCTAGTGCAGAGACACTACATCATAGTCTACTGTAGGTATACCTCAATCTCTAGCAGGCATCTTCATATCATGTCGTCAGTCAAACACAATCGACTCCCGCGAATGCCTGGCAATGGTGATAAGCTGAGGGCCCTGTTTTTCAAATTACCACCTTGCGACAGGTGTCCAATCGTAAATGAGGTTACTGGCAAAATTACCCGAAACCAACTTGAGCCATGGGCCAAGCAAGCGCTAATTGTGGCTGGCTTTGCATAAGGCGTATCTCAGGTAAGTTCAAATCTTTGTTATACGTCCAACGCGACGCTTTTGCCAATTGTATTCTGCGCAAGGCTACAGGCAAAAACATATCGTAATGGTTATTTAATTGGCACCTCCAGCTGCTCCACCAATGCGTTTATACCTGTTGAAGCGCAACGATGGCGCTAATCAAACCGACGGGACGATCTAAATTGTTGTATTTTGGACGCCAGAGACACGGAATATGACGTAACGGACAGACTTTATGTAAAAGACGCCATGTTCGAAAATGATTGGAATGCTGGAACGCGGTTTGATGGGTTCGTTCAAAATTTTTGGTTGCATGAAGAGTGGGTGCAGTCGAGGGGTAGGGTTCTGCTATTCACCGTTGAAGTGAGATCGAGGAAGGAAAAGCTTATTATTAACCTTTGCTGTCTCACAGTCATGCAACACGTGACCAGGAACCTCATCGTGCCGCTTCGTTTCGAGTAGCGTGATTTTA
>JGI24159J19872_10009485_pt1 | contig 12752 bp, 9 predicted proteins | sample Ectturendosymbi4_FD_19872 | JGI IMG/M metagenome (IMG submission 19872)
GGTTCTGCTCCCATCTCCTTGCAATGATTCAAGCTTGTACTTATCATTCAGCAGTGTTTGTAAAGCCACGTCAGTGACCCACACCAAGCGAATCTATCGCAATTTATTGCGTAAGGAAACTAGTTTCGTGTGTTACACATCTTCAGTCCTTATTCAAATAGAATCTATAGAATCGAATCTAGGGCCTGTAATTGTTACTTCTCCCTAATGTTGGAAGGCACGCGATGACCGCATGTCTACCCCACTCCACGAGGTCGCTCGGCGAGGACACAATGAAGTTGCGAAAATATTGCTCGACTCCTCTGGCAAGCACGTCACGCTGTTGATCGAAGCCAAAGATGACAATGGACGTACGGCTCTGGCGTTGGCGAGCAGAGACGGGCACCGCGAGGTAAAAGTTTACAATGACTTTTTTAAGTTAAAGTGTGTTCCGAATATAGCGAGGCACTTTCGCTTTCTTGTTTTCGATCATTATGATGCGTCGGCGCTGACAAAAGATAACCTCACAGAAGATGGATTTGGCACAAAGCGACGAGTTGTTCCAGCTGTCAAATCAACCTAAACTGTGTAATTTATTTCAAAGTTTAAACTTCTTGAAGCAGGTGTTGAACAAATAGACTGCATGTTATGTTTACAAATGTCCGATTTTTCTTACAAGAAACCAAACCGTAAAGACTCTAGTTACAAAAATAAGGAAAACAAGGTTCCATTGTACCCGCTTTGTACTACCTACAGATGTCACAAGTGGTCTGCGCAGGGACGTACCGCGGGGGGCAAAGGGGGCACAATGTCCGAGGAACCAAATCACTGGGGGCGCCGAAAAGTCCCAACAATGTCGCAAGTACTTTCTCCAATACAGTACATTTACTCCCAAAAGACCTTAGCTTCGAACACAGGGGCGCTGAACTTGTTTCTTGACCCGGGCGCCATCTAACCTCGTTACGCCCCCGGGTCTGCGGGCGCATATTTCCGCTTTCTATGTGTCCGGGATGACGAGACTACCTTCGTTCACGCGGCTACTTCTGCACTGGGGTAAAGTCAATTGCAGTACCCCGCGAAAAGCTTTCCCTCGCACCCGCCCACTGATTAACACGAAGCTGTACCAATTTTCGAACCTTCAGTACCAGGGTGGGAACCGGACCCGCTAGACTGCCGATGTTTGTGGTTCGTGCTCGAACACTGTACCACATGGCCGGAACATAAACGAAGCATTAGTTCAAAGATTTTCTGAAGTCATGTACCTAGGCAAAGAAACTTTGCTTATCAAGTGAAAATTGAAATTTGTTTTGTTGCGAGAAAGCAAATCCGAACTCTTTGAATTTTGGCACCAGGACATGTTATCTTGCTGGATTTGTACGCTGCCGTAAGCATAAGAACATAACTACTGAAAACCTACGTGAGGGGAAGAAAGGTGCTTCGCTTTCTATACACGCTTGCAAATAGACTTTTCAAATAGTTCTACGAAACGAGCGTTCAAAAATGTTTGCGTTTAGTGAGCTTAGTGACCTTCAGTGTTCACAATATCATACTTCGGACGGAGGAACCGCATTAACTCATTCAAAATTCTGTAGTCATCGTCTATTTTTGAGTGTCGTTTTGGCACCAGTGCGAAATTTTCTTTTGAAATCTTGGTGATAAAAATGATTTTGTAAAAAATTAGATCAACCACAGATATTGTAACTTCACATATAATTTAATTCCATTCACATGTGGTTCTCAGCAAATCAAATCTGCAAAACATTGTTCTAATTGATTAAGAATAAGAGCTGATGGTGGCTGGTCAGTAGGCAACGTGTATACTCGCTAAACTTCAAAGTGTCTGATTTATTGTTGTGAAGGGTCTCCTTTCGATTTATACTGCAAAACAGGATCACGGATTTACGCTGATAACGCGAACGTCGCGGGCTCGAGCCCCATACTTGAGTAAAGTTGATTTAGGGTTGTCGCCAGGGGTGGTGGTGGCTCCTGGTCTTCGTTTCCATTTGATGCCCACAAGCTGAAAACGAGTGATGATTTTTTTAGTTTTTGGCTGAATGTATCCCTCGTTTTCTTTGGCGTCCACAACAAAAAACCTAAACTGACGACGCGCTTGAGTTGAGTTTAAGGTTATGATACGGACGGCGGACGTCTTAACTGTGTTTAACAATGTAGTTCAGACTGATTTGTTCGACAAACATTCAGTCGTTTTATTTGTCGGTTCGCGGTAGGTTTAGCTGCGCTTTTGCTAAAACAAGTTTCAAAATTTTGGGCATCGCTAATAACATTAAAGATAAATGTTGCTCGAATGAGAAAAAGACAATGTACTTTACTAACGCAAGCGTTTGTCAAAACCTTGGCCGCGTCTGGACAACGGCAATACGAGTATTGTAGCATTTATCGATCACACAGGTCATTTCACTCAAAGCATTCAAAGCATTGGGCGAGGTGTCACACAAATTGTGGCCTGCCTTTGTTTATTGTTAGACGCAAATGTCGCTGGTGGCAAACCGAACACACATTTTCCAAAATTGTACGTGTACTGAGTTACAGAAGTTCAAATTTCGTATTTCGCTGAGGTGTGTAATGTGCACACAAGGACTTTTTGATGTTTACCTATTGCTACTAAACATATCACGATAAAGTCCTGTAAGACATCAATAGGCAATTTTATATTGTGTTTGTGGTGAACTTTTAAGTAGCTTTTAGAAACTTGAGAAACACTGAATTCTGAGAGTGATTACATGGTGCCCAATCTTAAGAAAGTTGTTTAGAAAACTGGCTTGTGTTTCTCAATTTTTAAGAAATGTTGTTCGCTGCAATTTCTACGCCTGTGCTTTGTACTTTTTTTGGCTGGCTATGATTAACCCCGTCGTGACTTTTTAAAGTAAGCTTGTGCATCGCAATGCCGTGCATTCAAAGCAGTATTGTCAACTTGCTTCCTTTCTCAGTCAAATGCATTTTAAATATAAGCCACGGACGGAGTATTAACTGCTAGCAAAAATCTAAATGATTTTTTTCAAGTCAACTTTACCGATGAACTATTTGACCACTTCTTCCTTGTGGGCGAAACAAGCGCTGACGTTACTTTTCGATTTTCCACCATGCAGGCAGCCGAAGTCATTCTGAGCTCAGCTCGTTGCGCGGGTGCCAATGTCGTCATCAACCTTCTTTTTAACCAAGACCTTGACGGAGCAACAGCACTTCACGCAGCGGTTGAAAGTGGCAGCGTCGAAACTACTTCCTTTTTGCTCAAAACTTGGAAAGAGGAGGAAAGGTCTTTGCAGATGAGATACGACGAACTGCTTCGTACGTTACAGTACTATGTTAAGTGTATACTGTGTTACATAGCCTCTCGTAGTTGCTTGAAAGAGGAAGTTTTGTGTGTTTCTTTATTCCTTTATTAGTTCTGTTGCATTTTTGGCGTAAAATCCAATTATTTCAAGGTTTTTTTGCAGTAAAGTGTCGCTGATACTCTTCGCACGTTCATCTTAAATGGCAGTAAGTCGAAGTAAACCATATAAAAATATTTTAACCGAAATTATTTGCATTTGAAGCTTCTGGATCCAGCCTTACAAAGTGTTGTAAGATTTCATTCTTTGCAAGAAAATTGGCAACAGTTTACTTGGTTTAGGACATGCCTGATTTTTCTTGCCATAACATTACCTCGGTAGAGAAAACTACCATTGCTGGAAAACTGCCAAATTTTAAGCCGCTTTGCCGTTAAAGAATTAAAAAAGTATTGTTCGAATCTTTGAAGCATTGGTATATGTTTATGATGCTTGCATCAAGTATCATGTTTACCATATATGAAAGTCAACGGGAACCTTTTCTTCTCTTTATTTGTAGGTGGCTATGGAAAATACGTTGATATGAAAAAAACTGACGGCAACACTGCACTCCATCTAGCGGCCGATGACGGCAGCGTGGCCATTTTGCGGACACTTCTTGCGGCGGAGCCTCAAGTGAACGATCGGAACAACCGAGAAGAAACAGCGCTGTGCAATGCCGCTCGGAGAGGCTACCTGGAGTGTGTCAAGCTTTTGATGAACAGGTGTGACGTAGCAGTTCTGCACAACACGCACGTAATTTGAGGGAAATTTACCATGATGTGCCTCAGTGAAGGCCACAAACCACAACCGCTTCGCATTGGTTCGTGCCACTTTCTATTTTTCTGCAGAATATAAAGTGTTCGTCGCGGTTTTCGAATGCTTCCTGTAGTTGGAAATCTTGTCTGACATGTCCTCGTGACGTGTGTGAAGAAAACATAGTTCAGTCAAACTTCCTATCACAAGCTCACTTTCTCTGCCAGATTGGTTTCTCGCCAGAATGCACAAAGTGCCAAGCGGTTTTGACGTTTTTTGGCCTTTTGGTGTGGGTCGCGTAATGAAGCACACCGTGAAGTAAGTAGAAACACGCCCAGGGAAGATCAGAAACAAAAAAACATTTTTTAATAATCGGCACCGAATGGCACAACTTGAAGCAAGGCGCCACGCACACGGTTACACCACAGTGCACACAGTAATAGCGTGTCTCTTTTCCGCGTTCGTCTTTCAGGAACACCATGCATCGTGTTTGACGGTATTTCTTCTGTTGAGTAGATGGATTAATGACCAGCGAATGGCTCTTATGGTCACCAGCGCAGTGGATCGACAGGATCCACTCTTGGTTGCTGGGAAGTTTGGGCGTCATCATCATCAGCATCATTGCCCCTCTCCCTTCACCCCTGGAGGCCGCACAGCTGTCCGACGGGTCGCAGAACAAATTTTTAGAGGGTGCTGAGTGATTTCGTTGCACACTTCGTCTTGCAGTGTAAGAACGCTTTGACAGCGACTTCCATTGGGTAGAAGAAAGCCTTCTCGGTCTACTTTAAGCGTTTTTCTGATGCAGGGGCTCAGTTTGCATGAGTAGTTTTGTGATACCATGATACATGTCCAGGTTCCACCAATTTTCGCATCAATCAAGATGTAAGCCCTGGTTCTATATTTTATGGGTGTACCTTGGTTGAAAAGCCTGATACCAAATTTTCTCTTCCACTTGATCGTATCTTCGTTGATGGAAATTTGTTTAAAAGATTGTACATGGATTGCCACCGGTCAACAGTCAAATCGTAAACCGGTCGGATTTTGTACAACTTGTCCTCCCTGTTATCCTGTAGGTTGTCACTGTCATTGAATAGGAGGTGGCTTGTTATAAGCTGTAACCTGCCATTCATTTCTGGAAGCAAGTCGCACAAATGCGCTCATCTTCACTCCCCTTTCAGTTTCCAGTCGTCGTCTTCTTTAAACGAAACGCATCAACATCAACAAACCCAGGAAGCCCCACGAAACCCAGGAAGATCTTCAGCTCCGCCTCGTTAAATGTGTTTCCAGGCTTTTTTCCCGGTCGTTGGCGAAACAGGATTTGCTCCATAGACCTGCGCAGAGCAAATCTATTGGTCTCCAAGACCACGTTTGTGAAAACGCCTGCCGTAAAAAGAACAGGAAGCAATCAGGGAGTCAGTCCTCATTGTTGACAGCCGTCGCAGTACTATAGGGCATTGACCAGTGGCGTAACTATAGGTGTGATCCAGGGGGACCAAAGGGGACAATTAGCCAAAAACTCAGAAAAACGTTGAGAAATGATAGTGAATCTCTGGATGTCGTGGATGTTCATACTAGATAAAAAAAACGAAACACCCCGAAAAACGCAAGAAACAACAAATAAAGAATACTAAATATCAAAATGTCGCCTGAGGGGGCCCCAGTTTTTACATTTAGCTTTCCAGGGGGGTGACTCGCCCATTGCCCCCCGTCAGTTACGCCACTGGCATTGACTCACCAAAGATGTGCCCAACAGCCCCAGTCTTCCGGGAGGCTCCTGCACTCTCGGCTAGCGACGAGGGTCTCGGCGGCTTGGCCCTGGACGCTTGTTATCGACGGATTCTTTAGACAAATCCGGCAACTGCACCTCATCATCTACTTCAAAATCGGACATAAGGTTGTTGTTGCGCGAATCGTCATTCATTATTATCTTCAAAGTTTGAGCTTCATTTGTTTTCAGCAATTTGAAAGTAACAAACTTAGCATCGAAATACGTAAAATCAATGCAAAATCGTTTTCTACACATCTGTTTTTTTCGCTGAGACATTTCGGTCATTTGTCCCATAATAGTATTAAAACTCGCCGTAACAGTATCAAATGGTCTATATTTTCGATCATTATGACCGAATTGCCTTAATCTTGTTTCGGCCATTTAAAAAAAATCGGTCTATGACCGAAAAAACCTAGATGCACATACATTATTACAATATGAAAGCAATCATTTATAATATTTTGGAGAATGCCTCCCCAAACTACAAGCTGCCTGCAATGCTGCGGAAATCTTTACCACCAACAGCTTCTCTGACTTTTGACAGGTTCATTTGTAGCAATTTGAAAGTAAAGAAAATATTTTCAAAATGGCTGAAATCAGTGCATAAACTTTTTATGCACATGCATTATTACATTATGTAAGCAATCATTTATAATACTTTGCAAAATGACTCAATCCCAGCTTGCAATCTACCTGCAACACTGCGAAAACGTTTACCATCAACAAATATTCAAAGTTTCACAGATTCATTTTTAACAATTAAAAAGCAACCAAAATAGTGCTAAAATGAGTTGTTTTTTATACTTGCACTGTCACATTATACAAGCAATCATTTAATTTGCAAAATGACTAAATCCCAATCCACAAGCTCTCTGCAACACTTCCAAAACGTTCACCACAAAGGCCAGCTCTAAACAGCACTCCACCTAGTAGCGTATTAAGAACAGAAGCAAATGTAGCGACTGCTGCGGGCGCCGCGGTCCTTTGTGTTGACGTTTTCCTTTATTGTATATATAGAAAATTTCCAGTCCAAGAAGTCAGTATTTTGCTAAATTTGACATAAGCATTTGTGCGATGGCTTTCAATTGAATGTTTTTGCATTAGACTACTGTAAATTGAAATTGAAATTACTGCATGTTATATTAATTTTCATAAGTATGGGAGTACGCAAACAGTGAGTCAAAATTGCAGCAATTTCCAGAGATTGCTTGATTGCATTGCTATGATTGGCAATGTGTTTCATATTGTTACATCACATTTACCTGTTCTACACATATTTTTGTCAGCCTCAAGCTAATTGTTTCGCAAAAACATTTAAATCCATGATCAAAACATTTTAAATGCTTTTGTGCGCCGCTGAGCACCACTATCCGACACCTGGTGTTAGAATGTCTTCATTTCTCTCCCACTTCCGGATTCTGGCATAATGATGAGTGAATGCAGTTATAGGTGGTGCGATGTTTCAGTTTTTGACTCCTCTCTCAGAGCTGACTGTATTTACCAATCAACAACCTACTCTGTAATGCGTTATGAATAACCATTTTTTGTTGTTGTGTTATTCGATTACCCTTGTGATATGGACCATGAGTCTGAATGAAACAAATGGATAAACATAAGTTGCGTCACCTTTTTTGGTATTTTCAAAGTGGTTTGGCATTTATTCTCTAGCAACTGGGGAGTGTATTTGGCAATGTGGGTTATTCACTATCTCGCAACGCTGCTATAGACCAGTTAGGCAACCCCACTAAGCGGCTAAGTTACCGTTGTAAGCGCCGATTTCGTAACCACTCAATGCCATGCTATATTGCTTTTTGGTAAAAGGAAGTGTAGCGCATAATGTCCACCAGTTACTATTTAGGACAACGTTTTTCGCAATTACTGAATTCGGCATGCTTAATGGTGGTCACATGGATGCCCACACACAGTGTTCCCTCCAAGAAAGTTCTGCACTGAGCAAATGTTTGTTTTGTTGCGCACGAAGCGCATGGAGTTGCGCAACCATGCAGACACACAAACAGTAAGCGTTCCCAACGTTAAAAGGGATATGCGATATACGTACATACCGCATTAAATTTAGAATATTGGAAGTGCGCGAGAATGAGATAGCACTGTGCAAACTGTCTGGTGGTGCTGAGCGATTGCTCAGTTGCGCACCTTAGAGGCAGTGGCGTAACTAGAGGTTTGAGCCAGGAGGGGCAAAGCTTAGCTGAAGGGGGCCCACTAGCCAAAACTCAGAAAAAAGGTTAAGAAACGATAGTGAATCTCTGAATGTCGTGGATATCCATACTAGATTTAAAAAAGGAAGTACCCCGAAAAAAAACAAATTAAAGAATATTGAATATCAAAATGTCAACTAAACAGGCCCAGTTTTTACATTTTGCTGTCCAGGGGGCGGCTCGACCCCTTGCCCCCCGTCAGTTACGCCACTGCTTAGAGGGCACACTGCCCACACACTTTATGATCCAACAGGTGTTCAAGTGTATTTTTAGCTTAGGTCCATGTGCTAAACTACAGACCNCTCACTACCTTAAATCCGACACTGACCCCATCCCTTGCTGGCCACTTTCTCGAAAGGATACGCCCCAATAGTCTCGTGTTGAGTGCTTCCAGTCAGCAATCTGTAGTCAGGAGACACTGGAAATAGCCTAATTAAATTAAAACCCTCGCGGGCGTGAATCCAAATCAATTNAAAAACGAAAGATCTGCCTCTGGCATCTTGCAGATAGATTTCTCTTTAAAGGACGGAGATATCGGTTGGGTGGCACCCTAGCGGTTAAAACCACTTGCGTAGAACGCCGCGGTTTGGCAGCAAAGCGTAGGTGTGCCTGTCCATGCGCAGGTGTGTCTATCCATGTGCAGGTGTGTATTTTCTTGGCTGCTTCGCAGAACGGTGTTGCAGTAGAATTTTCGACCTTCATTAGAAAAGCTTCTTACACTTAATTTTGAACGTCAAGGATTCACAATGCCTTGGGGGAGTCACGCGTGGCCTGCTCTAAGGTTATAATGTTGAAAAAGCTACGACCTGATGAGTTCGTATTTCAGCAAAACCAAGGTATCAACCCGAATCAAACTCCTGTTTCCAAGAAATATGTGTTTCTAGAAATACGTGTAAAATTTTATCAGCAGATTAACGGAACTGCTTAATTGTGTACAGAGATATAGAGCCTTGGCGTATAACGTGCTGGTTGTTCACTTTAAAGACTGTATATGAAAGACAAGCAAATACGATGGTTCTTTGAAACAGTGCGTTGTTGTAGCTTTCTTGAGGTGAAATCTGAGCGCATCATGGTGTATTTTTGTCAACAACAAGATGGCAAACCTTTTCAGCGGCGCCGACCCTGAGCTTAGCAATCATGAGCACCTCACGCCGTTCCTTCTTGCCTGTCGAGAAGGTCACGTGGACGTCGTCAGACATCTGGTGCAAGCCAGCGTCAACATGGCTGCCACGGATTCGTGTGAACGTAATTGTCTTATGCTGGCAGTTGCTGCGAAGCGAGAAGACGTGATCCAGGTGACAACACGTTTGTTTTGGTGTCGTTCCTGCTTGACCGCTTTTTCCTGAAGTGACAGGTTTTGGACATTTACTGATACACATTGCTGTTTATCTGTTATCTTAAAAGCGGTTTGTCTGCTGCGCAGAAAAGGCCAACCTTTGTGTTTTTTATGATTAAACACAATACGTTGTTTCTCACGCAGTGAATACAAATGTGTATTTACGTCTGCCGTGTGATTTTCACGTTAAGAAAAGCATTTTGTAGCTGCGTGCAAAACGCTTTCAGTTGCAAGTGGAAAAACAACTGTCTCATTACCGGTAGTTTATTTGGTTATGTCTCTATCGACGTCAAACTATCTGTGTTAGTGAAAGTTTGATTGGCCTAAACCCAGTGGCGGTTCCAAGGGGGGCTGGGTGGGCCATGGCCGCCCAGGATTTTACTGACAAATACAGCAGATAACTTTCAATCAGTAAAATTTTAAACGATTTGAAGACTTTCTAGAGACGGTTCTGACGACATTTACAAGCCTATATTGGGTTTGATTGGTTTAATCATTGCAAATCAATCTTCCTTACAACGTAAAATCACCATGCATTAGAGACATTTATGTTGGCCCCCCTGTTTTTTTCCCTGGCCCCGCAGTGGCCCTCTCTTGTTTTTTCATTCTAGAATCGCCACTGCCTAAACCCACATCAGTTTGAAAACCATACTTTTGGTAAATCAGTGGCTACATTGCCCTGCTTGTTTCAAAATCCGCTCAATCAAACAACTAGGAAAGAAATGACGTAGCCATTCATCATCCAGCACACTTCACTTCACGCCTGTTCAAACCTGACCGCATCTAATTTGAACGAGATTCCACAATCAAATACAATTCGGTCCGCCAAGACAACCTGGTCAACAATTTTTTTCGGTGTCCCGGAGTTTTGGTTGCAATTCGAACGAAACTATTCAGTGTTTAGCCGATAAACCTAATTCAACCCACTGACTGTGATTTCGTAAAAACATTTTCAGGCTTGGTACCGATGTCATTTTTTTAGACATTTTGACTTCACTTTTTTTAGACCATTAGGTCAGAATTTTATTATTTTAATCGCATTGCTTAGGGTTGGCAATTTCATAGTTGGTGTGCTAATCACGCGATTAACGCATTATACGAGTATGTTAAGCCACTATACAAGATCTGACTCATCAATCTGAGACGCACGATTGGAGACCAACTGAAAATGACTCAGCAGGTGATGCGAGTACGCCATAGCTAAGAGTTGAACGAGTAGCAGCGCTGATACCGAAAATGCTCGAATTCAGTGAGAACCGAACACACGACCACACTAGGGGCGCTCTCTTCAGCTGAGCCAATTGAGCCATGAATCCAAGTTAGGGTATAGAGAGGCCTGAGACGATATATCACTGTACGCTGTCATTCTTAGCTTCAGCTTTCCCCGACGAGAACCCGCAACAACAGGCAATGACAGGGCTAACGTAGTTCATGTGCGTTGTCATGCGACAGTTGACTCTTCAAGCTCGGACTCACAATCAGAAATAACCGAACACGGAGTCAACAGGTGGACTGGGTCCTTGCCATAAAACGTTCAACGCTCAGAGAAGCCAAGCTTTGCCGGTTTCAGCTTCTGTTGCTCGTCGCTGAAAGATTAGATGTCTCCATTTTTAGCTGTTGCTGCCCCGCATAAGCATTGGGTGCCACCACACGAGAAGTCTCAGGTTTTGCTCATTATGTAGAAGTTACAAAACTGTGCTGCAAATTGGCACAACTTCTTCTGTGATAACGCTTGATGTCAACTTGCAGGAAATACTCGCCCGACTGGATGGGCGAGAATTACTGAATGAAAGCGACAGAGACGGTGAGACGGTTTTGCACGTTGCTGCCACGAACGGAAATGTGGCTATCTTTGAGGTGAGATTGTTTTTAATCTATTGGCAAAAATGACCACATTAAGTTTGATTTACCCTTGCAACCGTCTACCTGCAGTGAGTGGTTTCTTGGCGCTCAAGTCTTTCCTTTACAGCATCAGGTTAAAAAACCCTGCTCTCGGCGATGTCAATGCTGATATCCTATATTCATTACGCTGTTTTTTTTTAAGCACCAATGTCCAGCAAAAAAGAGTAGTTCTTAGACGAAGTCCATATATGGGTTTTTGCTAGTGATCAATCTTTCAGGAAATCCAATGCTCTTCTAACGCAAAGTTTGTAACGTTTATGGCGCCGAATAGGAAAGCCATCCAAAATGAGACACACTGGTTAGAAAAAAACAAGCACCTCAAAAGCTTATCATGGTCAAATCAAGAAATTCGTGGACTTTAGTCAGTGCTACACTGTTATGTTGTCTGTAGCACGTATTAACTGTTACGTAATTCTTGAAAACGAAAATAAAAGCTGAAACACTATATCCTCAGCTTTTATTAAACCACGGTGCCGAAGCTGAGGCCAGGAATGACCGCGAACAGACTCCTCTTCACTTGGCTTCGCTAAGTGGACGAGTGGAGGTCGTGAGGGAGTTGGTTCTTCGGGATCGTTCAATGCTCAATGACCAGGACGACCAGTCGCGAACAGCCTTACACTTAGCGGCAATTAGTGGCCACTGCGAAACGGTCATAGAGCTGCTTCGACTTGGATCCAGTACAGCAGAAGTGTAAGTTGATATGCGTCTTTGCGAAGCCACTTACCACTCTACTATTTCCAGTTTTGAAAGTATTGTAGCTAGAATATGACGTTTGAGACATTGACTACAAGGAAAAAATGATAATTCTGTGAGACAGTAAGCGCACGATGGAGCATTATATAACACGTTAATCGCAAATGAATCTTGATTGTCTTCTTGAACCAATTTGTGTGAAAAATTTGGACACAATTTGAAGTCTTGCAAGGTCGTATTAAAAATGACAATCATAAAACAGTTCTTTTTTGAGTGTCCAGCATGGTTTCGTTCAAAAATATTTGGCTCTTACGTAGCTGCTTCTAAATCGTCGCCTTAAAAGCAAAATAACGCTTCGTGCTTTAGATCTCGCGGACAAATGAAAATAATTACTTTTGAAACATCCGAAATGGTTCCATTCAAACTTGTTTTTTGCGTTGTTGTTTTTGAAAGTTATTCATAGTCCTACACATGCGCGTATGCGCCATTAACTCTGTTTTGTTGAATCAACTCCTGGATTCTGATGTAGTCTCCACATGATTCGGAAGTCTGTAAAGGTTAATTTACTTTCATGTTTCTTCTTTAAAAGGTTTNTCAAGTCGAGCGGTTATTGTGCTAGCCTTAAACCAGGGGTCACCAACGTGGTGCCCGCGGGCACCAGNTCGCCCGCAAGGACCACGTAGGTCGCCCGCGGGCCTGTTCTAAAAATAACATTAGCATGATCAATGTCTTCACATTAACGAATATCAATACTAAAATAATTAAAGGTAAATTGA
>JGI24159J19872_10009486_pt1 | contig 12751 bp, 9 predicted proteins | sample Ectturendosymbi4_FD_19872 | JGI IMG/M metagenome (IMG submission 19872)
TGAAGATGTGTAACACACGAAACTAGTTTCCTTACGCAATAAATTGCGATCGATTCGCTTGGTGTGGGTCACTGTTGTGGCTTTACAAATATTACAGATAAAGCATTTGCAATTGAAAACAAACTATGAGTCTTAACCAAAGGGCTTTATTTTGAAACCTAATCTATCATAAAATGGCGAAGGCCCACTATGGCAAAATGCAAAGCACGTTTTACTGGTTGCAAACTTCGTTGCTACTTCACTCTATATCGAAGGTTTCGTACCTTGATGAAAACAAACTTTATAATTTATTTTGGATAAGAAGGTTTAATGCTTTAAATCAGCTTAAGCGTGTACTCACAATAACAAAGTCACGCGTAATTATATTGTGGTCAACAAGGACTGACAACAGTTGTAAGGTGCAGTTGAAGAGCACTCGCGGGTAAAAGATTAATCCTCAAGAATACATTGATGACTCAAATTTAAATATAATTAAAGTACAGGTTTATAGATGCATTTTCTGTTTCGAAATTGAATTAGGTTTTTGAAAAAGCTATTTTGCAACGTTTTGATTGGAAGTTTTCTGATGCTGTACCAATTATTATTTGTGCTCTAATTGAGCATGCAAGAAAGGCTTGCTGTTTGGTGTTGTCGAAATCAACATTGCTTTCTTTTAAGAACGTATATCACTTACTCTTCGAAGCCCACGTGTAACGGTTGCTCTTCCACTTGGTGGCAGGTTTTATAAAATCTTCGACGGTAACACAAGACATGGCGTTGATGCCTGACGATACAGTGCTGTGGAAGGAAGGCACAAGTTTCGTGATTCGCAAACTGTGAAAAAACGAACAAACTCACATCTGTGTGAATCTTTTGACAATGTGGCAATTTTAAAGAATACTGGGTACGACTTACTGTTTCAGATAAGCACCTATGATGTCAGTGCTGGTTTGCAGAAACATGACGAGAAAAACGCGTTTTTCTCAAAGATTTTCGATTTGCTTGAGTTCCACATGAAAAAACTGATTTGAGAATAAAATCAACAATAACACAGGTGAACAAACCAATCGCGTGAAAAACTAGCTGTTTTAGTTGTAACTTAACAGGTTGTATTGTTAGCTGACGTATGTTTTGGAGCTTTTTTAGGTCATTTTAAGTGTCTTTGTTTTGTAGCAAAGGGATTTATACACAATAGATGAGTGGTTCTCAATGTGGGGCATGGCAAAAGTTTGGTGGGGCGTGGAGGTTGAAGACATTATGAACCTGTTTGGGTGAGAATACGAAATGAAAGTGCGTTGTTCACAGTCAACCTGATTGGAAGATATATCAAGGTAGTTCACTTGTTTCCACCTATTTTTCATTGAATTTTTCACACCATACACTGCTGAACTTTCAGTTTACTTGACAATTACCGATCAATGCTTTTCCAAAACACGTAGTTTTCTTCCGCCTTGTGCAGCTGGCTGCTCGCCTTAGCTTACTTTCAGTGTGAAATTATTGCGAACTGAGTATATATGGTATTTGGTGATGCTGCAATAAACACAGGCTGAAATGCAAAGGTTAGCAAAGTAGGCAAGTTTAAATATCTCAACAAGTCAAAAAATTTGGGTGTGCATCGGAAACCTGAAATGAGTATGGAAGAGGTGTATGGTGGCCGAGAGCTACCAGTGCAGTCGGTTGTGGTTTGGGCAAGAAACTGGATAAAGAAAAGGATGACTAGTTCTGACTGGTATTTCACAATATCTATATTCGTTTCGTTGTTCAAATGCATTTTCAGTGCGATACCAATGATTCTTCTTAATATATTATGCCAGGTGCGATTTGGAGTAATTTAGCTTAAAACTAAGTTTATATTTAAAAACAAATGAACAAGGCAAGAAAAAAAAATGTCAATACTCAACTCTGAGTTTTTGAAGTTTGGTTTTATACCTGACATATATGGTGAATGTGGAACCTTCTGCGTACTATCCCAACAGACTTTAACAAATGAGTCAATGAAGGTTGGTCGGCAAGAAAATCATTTGAAAGCTAAAAATCTTAACCAAGACCGTAACCAGGGAGAATGAAACCCCATAAATAATTCCCCCCTCCCTGAAAAAATGCGTAGGACATAGTTTAAAACTATTGGACATAGTTAAAAAAGTTTGGGCCCCTCCTGGAAAACTTTGCCCTCCTGGTGTCCCAAGCTGGTTACAGGCTGATCTTAACCATATGTCAAATCAAACTTGCAATATTTCAAAACTTTAAAAATAAATTACAAGAAAAGGACAAAATCAATTCATTATTTGCTACTTAAACTGCACCCCTGAATCGTAATCTTGAAGCAAGTTGTGAATTTTATTTGCTTGTAGCAAAAAAAGTTTTGGTGGAACCTGAGATTTTTTAAAGACAAAAGCGGGGCCTAGTTCAAAAAAGGTTGAGAATCCCTGTAATAGATCAAATTTTTTAAATATTCAGAATCGTTTCGAAAAAAGTTGTGTTGCTTTTGCTTGACCGCAATCCATGCACATACCTCTCTTTCCTCGAGTGGGGAAGTTCTTAGAGGCAAAAATGATTTCAAGGTTCCACTCATTTCTAGCAGTTCAAATGGTGCGATTTCAGGTTTGCCAGTACATTCAAGTAAAAATGGTTACCACGCCTCTGAACCACACTCACGTTTCTTTCCATTATGACTTTGTGTATGAACACTCACTATCAATAAAGTTTTGTTCCCATATCAAATCATTCTACTCTGTTACAACTGCTACTTTCTTGGGTTTGCATTTATGCCATACTGGTTTCAAAACACGTTTACTCTACGTCTAAATATATTTAAAGGAAAGCAATCCGAAAAAGACACCGTTCTTTAGAGCTTGTAAAGTAATGTCCAGTGGCAACAGCTATTCTTCTGCCTTGCTTCAGTTCAGAAAATATAGAGTGTCGGGTCATACAGTTGAGGGTGGCAAGACCTGTGCTCTTATAACGACTAAGCTGATCTGTTGCAAACTGCTAGTGATTCGGGAGAAATGTCGGCGAAAACGCGCCAATCCACATTGCATATGTTTGGGCGTCAGTTCCACGAAGCAATGATAAAAATTGTTGGGTTTTGTTGTAGTTGACGGTCTGCCGCGATAATCCTGTCTATCTGTGTGTGCTACGTTTGATGTAGAAATTTCGTGCTTGTGTGGGACACACGTTTTCCAATTATTCAACGTAAATATACAGATTTATTGCACATGGCTTTGAAAAGGATTTGCGGATAGGTTAGGTGAAATGTTATAAAACATGTCTAAGTTTTGACCCCAAACGAAATTTGAAACTTAATGGGCTGTCTGCGTTCAACCAGAAAATCCTTAACACAGCACTTAGCACCCATAAGTGGCGAATTTACAACCGAAATAGACTTTGGGAGGTAAGTTGTTGAAAATTATAACAGTAGTGTTTGTTTAACTTCATCAATGCGCTATTTGACAAAGACATCTTGGTACGTATTTAGCAATTGCAGCAAATTTTTGGGAAAAACGGATCTCAGAAGGTTTTGTTCCCAACTCAGCAAGTACATTTTTGGCATTGTGACAAGAACGGATTTCCTTCAGCAAAGTCATACTTGTTTAATAGCTTTTTCTGTTCAATTTTAAAAAAGTCACGACAATCAACGAACTTGCAGACTGAAGCTGTAGGCAGGCACACGCTTAAAAAATTATCGGGGGGAAGCGAAAATTGTCTCGAAAAAGTAGTTGGCTTTACGCATTCAATACAGCTTTTACTTAATTGCCGTCGTAATTAATTGGCCGTTTATCGTCGTTGCCGTTATTTGCCGGCTTACTAATCGCTGTCCAAAATTTTGGGGGATTAACCACACCTTGCATTCTCCCCAGGCTGTAGGTATCAATGCCACACGCACACTTTTCCGCCAATGCTTTGCTATCCACGTCCATACTCTGACCAAATGACTGTGTTTGTCTCTCCCCACCGACATGTTGTAAGTAGGGTTGCCAGATGCGTTTTGTAAAAATACCGGCCATTTTGATTTGTCAACAGTGCCCGATCTAAGCTGTGTCGTACTTCGTAAGAGGCACAGGGAAAACAAGGAGACAATCAAATATTGTTAAGCCACAATTCATAATTTGCCCGTATTTTGGTTGGATCCTTACATTTCGGTGTGTGTGACGTGAAAATCGCACCAAGGATTGCGTCAACAGCAGCAAATAAACTTCGCTGAAAGAACTGTCCCGACAAGATTCCCTACTAGAGTCAATATAATTTGAGAAATTCTGCGTTAGTTCTTTTTGAAGTTACGGCAAATTATTTATTTTTAAAATACCGGCTTTAGGCACTGATTTTCAAAATACCGGCCATTTACCGGCCTCTGCTGAGTTAGCAGTAAAATACCGGCCAGGCCGGTGAAATACCGGCCATCTGGCAACCCTAGTTGTAAGAGCAAAAATTCTGATCGTTCAGCCGAAAGGAAGATCGAAGTACTCTTATCATTCGACCTTTGTGACCTTTATTGGTATTTTTAAATGCACAATGCACAAAGTAGTTTTATTTCTATGGATACATTGTTCTTCACATATAGGAAATCTACGCTTATTGGGATGATAACTGTGTGTAACAAAACATTTCGTACAGTCAAAGATTTTGGGAAATTTAAGAAAGATCAGTTGATGGTGTCCTACGCAATACCCATGGTTTCATATATTTTTCTATTTAAAGACGCTGCGCACAGTTTTTGCCCGCCACATTTCATGTTAAGTTTGAAAAACGGTGTCAACCTTTTCTTGAAAAAATCCAACCTGATCACTTTGATAACCTTTATGTGGCCCAGCATGCTCGCGTTTTAAATTCTTTTATTCCAGTGTAGCTCCTATTGTTTTCTTGTTTCTAAGAAAGTCTCCCAAAGCCTATCTCAAGTTAATTTGAAAGATTGGAAATACGTTCGGGTCAGGTAAAATTTTTGTGATGATTTTTATTGAAATATTAAAGTTCCTTGCCAGAGTTTTATCCCCGTCTCAACTCATTTGAATCATTTCAATTTTTGCTTTGATGTTACTCTTCTACTACTTAAAGTTACGAATTTGCACAATTGTTTATTTTCTGAGCAGTTCCAACCACATATTTCGAGCACAAAGGAAAGCGATTGACATATATTTTATCATGTATTTTCTGGAGCTTCATTAACATAATGCTAGCAAAAATGAGTCTCATCTATTGTTCTCAAACTAAAAAAACAGAGGTGGTGTCTGGGGAGCCTTGTCATCTGAAAATGAGCTGAGACACTGAAAACCGAAACGCGTCGTGTTTTTACGCAAAAGTTTCCTTTGCTTCAGCGATGATGTTTTCACAGGGCATTCTTTGTTGACAACGTTTTCCAGCTTTGAAGCTACAACGACAGCCATTCAAAGTCAACAGTTTTCTGAACCTGGTAATTGGCCAAGTAAAATATATCTAAGACAAAACACCGTTGGTTCGTTTTTTCTTTTGAAGATAAATTTCTTTAAACATATAAAACGAGATATCTGAAAACAGCCGATCGTTTGAAAGCTAGAATACGTTTTTGGCATTCTGAGAAAAAACATGACAAACTTGGATACACATGCTTGCAGCCAGGGAAGAGAAAGGAAAATTTCCATTTCAAAATATCAAAAATCCAAAGTATTATGAAAATATTTCAGGTTTGGCAGAAGTTTCGATAATTGTATAGGTTTTACTCCCTCGTGGCGCTTTGTTTCCCAAAATTTTCAGTTCATTGCAGCCCTGAGATTGTTTATGCCACCTGCAAAATTTCCCACCTGAAAAAAATCCTTCCGACGACCGTGACTGATGAGGTTGATAATTACGTCAATTTTGTCTCGTGCTGGAAGCTCTGTTTACTAAAAATGCGTCTCACCTTAAACTTCCAGAAAAAACGCAGGAAATGACAAGGCCGGTGAGTCCAGGAAGATTTCGAAACAGAGCCAGAGAATACAAAGGAAGCAACTGCAATACACATTTTATTTGATGCTTCAGGCTGAAGTTTTCAACTGTTTTTAAAGCTTATTTTGTAAGCTTCACATAGGCTGACTTTTTTCCATTTTTTACATATTTGGACCAAACTAGTCATCTTACGATCCAAATATAAACGCTAGATGAAAGATGAAACTGAAGAATGCTCGGGAACATTCTTTGTACCGATAAACAAAAAACTAGTTACATATAAAACGCTGAAGAAAGAAAATGTAAGTTCTGCAGAACGCAACAAACATTGTTATTTGAAAATACTTTTCACAGTTTCGTTTTAGCAGTAGGACAGCTAACCACAGAAAACTTTGTAATTTTGCGTTGCTTTCACATTTTGCTAAAGATATGTTGTTACCGAAAGGAATATACTGGTACTATAAATTGTTACTGGTACTATACATTAGTAAACCATGTAATTTGCAGCCGTTTTGCCATTGTGAGATTTTTACCATTCGCAAGTAGTCTATATATAGTAAAAGTAAGAGAGCATAAAACTTCGATTTCATGTAAAGTTTTTCAAAGATATCAACGCGAAGATTTACCACTGAATGAACGCATTTTATGAAAAACAGTGCATTTTTCACCAGTTTTTTCCTAGCTAGTATTCTATACAGCAGGGATCTCCAAACTACGGTCCGTGGACCAAATCTGGCCCGCGAAACCATTTCATCCGACCGCAAAGATATTTTGTCAATATTGGAAAAATAATACATTTACGAAACATTTGTTGATTGTGAAGAATGTAACATATCCGGAAACAATGACATTACGTAAGATGTCCGGCCCTCGAACTGTTGTATGATAGCTTATTTAGCCCTCTGAAAAAAATGTTTGGAGATCCCTGCTCTGCAGGAACGTTCACGACACGCAGTTAAGAATCATGTCACCCTCAGTTTATAATGAAATTTCTCAACGGCCAAACACGTTTGCCAAACCAGCCAACAAAAACCAATAACAAGAAATAATTGCAACGAGAACAACATCTACTGCAATGCACATATATTTAAATCGTGCACGTATTACCTGGTCCGATGCGGCAACGTCGCCTTTGGTTAAGGGATCACAATCCGCATAATAAGCGAACATTAGCACACCCATCATGCAGCAAAGACTTATGATCACTACCAAGCCCAACCAGCTCAGGAACAAAGCACTAGAAATGAAATTGCGTTGTGGTTTTGCAACAATTGGCCACGTGATTTCAGTTAAAAGAACGAACAATCTTTCGATATCGTCAAAGTATTTCGCTACATCTCCAGCAACAAAGGGCGGAAACCAGACCGGCCTTAAAAAGAACAAGGGCAAAGCACAGAGAAGGTTGTTCTTTATGTGATAAGCTAGATCAGCAGTACAAAAAATGGCACAAAATATCCCACAACAATTTGCGCAGGTCAAACTTTTGGGAAGAAAACTACATTCGGCAAAATTAGTTTCTTCTCACTAGTTGTGGGAAATTTCTTTTCTTTCTATTCAGAGCACTCTCACCTTGCGTAGAAAGTCACTGCAAATAACCAGAGATGCTCCCTTTGTGCCTTGCAAAGCCAGAGCGATTATATTTGCCCACGTTTTAGACACTGTCGAGGTCACTCACCCCTTCGCTTGTTTTAACGTTTTGCAAGCGAGAAATCTTTGAACCATCGATTGGCTAACACCATATATGCCGAGCCATAAAAATGTTCCGCCGACCGATATCGTCCAAAACGTGTGCCTGATACGTGGGTCAAGTTCAAAACTGAAATTAAAAGAAAAAGGAATAGACTTTTGCAACGCAAGAGAAATAATAGATTTTACAGCGCATAAATAGTATAGTTTACAAAGCATCTTTGCAAATATCCCAGGTTACCTCTTTTTTCAAAGGCCACTTCATTGCAAAACAAGAAATGTCTGTTTTACGTTAGGGTCGTTGTTAACAGCCACCCGGCTAGATTTAGGGTATGTTGTTTAAGGAAAACTGAAACAGACATGATTACAAACGGAACCAAACTCTGATGGTGGTTGCAGTAATTTTTAGATGATATGAAGAAAACATTATTTAACACCAGAATAGCCGTCGGAAGAGTAGGCATACGGGACCTTGGTTTTGATATTTGACAATTTCATATCAAAGTTTTAGCAAAAAATGTTTTCTTAGTTTCGAGCGAGTAAAATGAAATTTCACCATCTTTGGTCACCTTGGAAAAAGACGCTATTGCATCCTGGCTGGCAAAAATCCCTCCAACGCTTATGGACACCAGGCCAATAGCTTACAAATATGAGATGCGGCCTGGTAATGTCGAAATTTCTACCAAGAGATTTGACATACCTAGCAGTTATTAATGTTATTAATAAATGAACAGAATCTAAGAAGAGCAATAAAAACAGGGTTTTAAAATCCATTACAAAATGGTAAACTGCTTGATGTGAGAGTGATGGTAACAGAAATCGACGTACTTTCTGTGCCAAACTGAGCGACAAAACTTTATGCATAAAACCTCAACGCGACAAAAGAACAGATTGGTGTCTATTGACACAGAACGTATAAATAGGTAATAATGGGAACTTGTCAATATTTGAAGTGAACGTAATGTGGCAAGAAAGTCCAAATAATGAAGAAGTACATATTTAACTTTTCCCAACTCCAGGCATTTTGGTAGAAAGGGTCTTTTGTTCGGAAGGAGTGGGCTGCTATAATTGTACAATCAGAACAATATCCTTTGCAGCTATCAAGTCCTTCTGCAGCTAAAACAAGTTGGTTCATTACATAATTTCAAACGAGGACGATTAGCAAATTCTACACTAAGGCGATTAGTACTTCTGTTACCCAACTTATTCGAGAACCCAATTGAAACGTTTCACGAAACAGTGCTTCTTTTACAGGCTTATCCTACTAAACCAACTGACTTTGCACAAACTTTTCTCACAATAAGCATAAGGACAGAGAGACAATTAAATGTTTTAGGTTTCAGTTTCTTCAATTAGAAATATGCCGTCAAAAATTTCGGGTTAAATGTTTCGGTTCGCAGTTTGAATGCTTAAAAAATACAGGTGGAGTGTAAAATCGAACATAAGTTAAAACTACACAGGTGCTTTTTTACAAAGATTAGCTTTTCGGCACGATAGGAAGAGTGTAATTACTTCAATTATCCCAACATGGAAAGAAGTGGATACAGTCGGAGATAAAAATTACAGCGTAATCAGAGAAAAAGCATCTTAGGTTCTTGCAGAACAAAAGCAAACAACTAGGAAAAATTTACTGAATAAAGTCTATTCTTCCACGTTCAGCACAAGTTTGCCAAGCCTTTGAAAATCCACCAACATCAGCTGAGCCTTTGATGACCACAGACAAGAAGCCGGCAAGCATAATCAGAGCTTGGAAGACATCCGTCCATATCACAGCTTTGAGGCCACCCTGAAAATTGTTTATAACCATTGTTCGTGGTTTTCACTCGCGCTTAGAATCCACTATAAATGAAATACAACAGCGTCTGGAAACACGACAGGTTGTTCTCCACCCATCTTGAAAAACTTAATACAAGACACAAGTTCAAGGTATCGGCTCATGCGTCTGTTTGCTGTTGAAATGAATGGTTGCCGATGAACAATTCAAACGTTACTCTAGGTTACAGAACACAAATGACACCTCAGCCCTCAGTCTGATTAAACAACTCATCCATGGGCTAATTCCAAAATTTCAGGTGTAAAAGCAGCTTTTTATTTCCGAAAAACTTAAGTTTGAAATACGTGTTTGTAACGTAAATTGTTCGCACAAAAGGTTTTACACAGCGCCAGAAAATGGGCTACCAAAATCTCCTGGTGTCGCTTCAAGGTACTGTCAACCTGTAATTTCTCTGAGAAATTAAGATGTGCGTTTAATAAACGCCACATTCATTGTGTAAATGAGACGCTCTGTGTGGGAATTCATTTGCGAGCAAAATACCTTCATGGGCATCGGAAAGAGATGTTTGATTTTCAAATTTGAAATTTTCCTTTTGCATTTTCAGCAAAAAGCATTGTTTTCTTAGATCTGAGTTGGTAAAAGGAAATTTCGTCATTTTTTGCTAATCTGGAAAAATCCACTATTGCCACCCCCGGAAAAAATCCTTCCGACGCCCGCGTATACTTTATGCTTCGGTGCGTTTTTCGAACACTACGCACCCAGCTTTAAAACTGATTCTGCTCCCTCCGAAAATGCGTCAGCACATGTGAGCTGCGATGAAAAGCGACCTAAAGTGATTTGGAAAAAATCAAGACGTACATAGAAGTGCCGCGCGGTAGCATTAGAAAGCAAAAACGGTCGACGATATCTGCATAGTGCTGAGTAAGTGAACATTGTCAACTGCCAATAAATAACTTACCAGCGTTGTATAAAAAATACAGACTAGACCAGTTGTAATGACGGCTGTCCACAAGTCAAGATCAGTCACTGAAAAATAATGATTGCAACAAATGGTCAAACCTCTACTTGCCGCAACGTATAAGTGCGATCGTTTTCAAGAAATCCAAATATCTTGCGCTTACAAAGCAAGTGCTACTTTTCCATGCACAAAATAAACAAACAACAGCATGAACCAAGATTAGACACCAAAAGCAGGAGTTCTTTGTTGTCACATAGTATTAACAGTCGAAATATTATAATATGAATTTTTTACCTTGACTAAGTGCAAGAGCAGGAGCGTACATGACAATTCCAATGTAGAGGATATTTTCCAAAATGAATGTGAGCGTGCCCAAAGCTCGGATAACTCTGTTGAACCTCCTTTCCAAATACTGAAATGCAAGAACAATGCAGTTAACAAGTCTAGTATCAAAAATCTGGTCAAGTTCTGCAGAGACAACAACCTTGCAAAAAACATGAGATCAAAAAGCAACTCATGACCAGCTGTAGTATTGACGCTGGAACTAAATAAAACAAAGTAAAAATGCTACATGCACACCACTTTTTAAGCTTGCTTACCTCATAAGTGCTGGATATTCCCAAACGATAAAAAACTGGGATGAAAATCTCGCTTGTAATTACTGCGACCATCAATATGGCCAGCAAATACCTGGAACAGCAAGTTAGATTTTTTTGTCGAAATCAGTGAAGCAAAACAAGATCAAAACCCTAGGCGTTGAAAAAGAGCAAGGAATGAAACGCAAAGAAAAAGCATACTAAATTGTTTATATTATGCCAGTCCTCTTACCACCAGTACATTGTTCCGTATTTGTAAACTTCTGATGGAGTCCCAAGGACGGTCACCGCGGACATAAAGCTGACCGCCAGTGACAGAGCTACAGGAACCATAGCCATTTTCCTGAAAAGAGTCCAATATAACGTCTCAAGTGTACCGTCGCAAATGCATACTTGGGTGAAACTCTAGGTTTCATGCAGTGGTAAAAAGATAGCTGAGAATTTGATTTGGGCTGAGCAACAGAGTTACTTTTTTTCGCCTGCTCTGTCAGGCCAAACACACTTGCTTTTGACCTGCAAACTTTGAAAGATTCACGGAATTTAGGGAATAATTCTTACTTCTCGTTTCAATAAAAGCTTGTGACTGCAAACCAGCAGCTTTGTTGAAAAAGTAAAAATAGCTTTAATTGTCAGTTTTAGAAAGTCGATGACATGTGCAGTGGCATTCTTGTCGTAAGAACTCGCCTAGCATGTTGGACTTTGCTGGTTGTCTCGTCCAACACTGCATGGACGCAATTAGGTGGGGGACATGGGGATGGGCCTCCCCACTTTTTAGACGGTGGGGATATAATGTGCCATGTCCACCCCACATTTTTCTCCATAGGTTTTGTATTTGGGCTTTGCTGGCTGTCTCGTCGAACATACAGGTCCGCAGCCACGGGGTGGCATTCTTGTGAAGTGTTCCCCAGTTTGTTAGTGCCCCCAAATTTTGTTGTGCCAAGAAGATTTTTTTAAAAGATGCAGCAAAAACAAAAATCTTGCTTTCCTAAAAATGTATTTTGCCCCCTATACCTTAAAACCTCGCTGTGGGCCTGCCAACACATTAGATGAAAATCTTGAAAGTGACACTGGAGTTGTCAAAAACAGCAAAAAAAACATAACACGTAAATTTCTGAATCCCCTTTTCTGGCATAAACTTGAATACTTAATAAAAAGAAAAATGATTGCGGGATCTGAAAGCAAAAGTGTAGGACCAATGTAAGGTTCTTGTTTGGTTGCCGTGCCGAATGTAGTCGGTTAATTACGATTCCACAGAGATCCGTACTAGTCAAGGGTTCAACCTAGTTGTTGCAGCAGCACAGTTCAGTCTCAATTAAGGAATGTGACGTCTTGAAGTTGCCAAGCCAATACACGACGAGTTAAAGGCTCTCACCACTTTGTCCGTCATAACTCTCCAGTAGCTCTTTAAGTTGATTGCTTTTTTCGGTTGTATTCAGATATACAACAAAACCTCCGATACACTTGAATTGTGAAGTCAGAACAACGCAGCGTTGAACGGTTCGATACAGAATGACGACCGAGGAAAGGGTTGGGCATTCACATGCACAGGAAACAGCGACCAACTGCGGTTTTGTACTGTACGTTCGCAGGCTATCGTGTCAGCTGTTGGACTGTTCGCAAACAAGTACATCGCGTTGAATCACGAATGGAATATTTCTGGGGATTACGCAATAAGAATCGATAATGATAGCTAAAGGGTATTCCAGTTTCTCCCAAACTGCAGAACTCCGGAATTGCAGACCCATCACCTGTTCCAGTTTAGCGTCATGTCCAGGAGGACTTTGCAACATTGCGAGTTTGGAATCAGCAAAATATAGCTTAATGCAGTTTGAAATACTTCATTAACGGTTTCACCTGTTACAA
>JGI24159J19872_10009487_pt1 | contig 12751 bp, 7 predicted proteins | sample Ectturendosymbi4_FD_19872 | JGI IMG/M metagenome (IMG submission 19872)
TACTTTCACCACTGTTTATAAGCCGTTTTTACTGAATTCGCCAGTGCAAGGAGCCTGGCAACAATGAAACAACCTGCCCAAGCACCACGGCGCGGGGCCCAATGCAGCCGCATCGATTGCACCGGCTTAACGCTGGCTCTGAGTGCGACCTAGTAGTGGTTTGAAGCAAAGTTAGTATAAACTCTTAAGAGTATAAAGTCTTTATACTAACTTTGGTTTGAAGAACCCGCTCAAAACGAAAAGAAGAACATATATTGCTTACGTGCAATAGAAAATCCGAGAAGACTATCTGAGTAACTCATGACAAACTTTGCGCAAAACAATCTCTGCACTGATTACAGTGGTAAAGTACAAGTCGCAGTTTTGTACGCCCACAACTAGGCATGTTACTTGATGTTGAACACTCCTAACAATGAATGCTGAGACATTGCGCTCAAACGCGTTTATTGCATCACAACCGAATTAAAAATTATCAGGCAATGTAATTCCGGGTAAAAGAGGAAAGCGTCGTAATATCTCCTGTTCTTCTATTTTTTCTGCAAACCGCGACGATATCGACGTAACGCAATTACAGAAACAGTTTGAAAAAAACCTAAACCACTGAACAGAAAACGGGTCGGCGAAAAAAGCAACTATGTTCTAGTGGTTCCATTTATATTTTACGGGGTCCATACTTAGTTTGGGGGTTTTAAGTCATCAAAACCTCGCCGTGGTGACATATTTGGTGACATAAACTCTCTCAAGCGTCTGGCAAACCTGGTTCCTGGGGTTATGCTGGACATTTTGCAACAGGTTTCAAGTGGTGATCGTCCGAGCTGATCTAGCTCAATTTTGGGGTGGCCATTTTGATGTCATCTGGCGGGGGTGTCCCACCACTTCAAATGTGTGGTGGCATTGGTCATTTGTGGTTCCTGGAGTTGTGCTGGACATTTTGCAACGTGGTTACCTTTCCAGTGGTTGGTTACCAACGGGGTTACCTTCCAGCTGATCTAGCTCAATTTCGGGAGGTAATTTTGGTGGTCTGGCGGGGGTGTCCCACCACTTAACATGTCTGGCATTGGTCATTTATTATTCGTGGGACTATGCTGGACATCTTACAACAGATTTGAAGTGGTTACTTTTCCAGCTGATCTAGCTCAATATTGGGGATACCGTCAAGCACCCCCCATGACCACATCAACCAGGTGTGACACGGCAGACCATCAGTTCCTTGTATAGGAAGCTATACCGCATGACGTGATGCCATTAGAAATTGATTATCTTTCCAGGTAATTTGGGCTCTCTGGGTTCCCGGTGTATTCCCATGTTTGGAAGCGTGTGTAACTTGGCCATTTTAGCTCGCTGTGCGAAAAAATTTCACAGGCGTGTTCATGGAAATATATTTTATCAAATTCCACCAAAAAATAGCATTTGGTGATTTTCGTGTCACATGACCTTCAAGTGAGTCAGTTACCCATCAACTCTAACAAACTAAAACACGAAGTTACTCGAAACACTTTGTTGATTTTGTACATATGGATTGTGTTTTGTGTGACATAATAAACTTTTACTTATACACTCAGTAATATGGAAGCATAGTTTCATTGATATTTGTTAAAAAAAATTATTTGCCAAAATTTTCGGCAAATCAAAATTACTCGGGTGCGCTTGCACCCCCATCTCCTACGTCACTACACACGTCAATTAGTAGGCTAGCTCAAGGGATGGATGACAATAGGATCGGCGTTTTATATGCTCGAAATTTTTGTAAGCCTACTTCTGAAGTCGGTGTCTTAGAGCAAAGTCGTTGCTCGGCTTCGATCGAACGTTTGTTGGTGTACATCAGAAGCGTGTAAATACTAAAAGCGCCGTCGTAATGGTGGACACGATGATTTCATGCTCAACTGCAATATTGGCTGCAAATTGTGCTACGCACCATCGAGATTTCCACAAATACTTGCAGTGCTGCTGACACTACCGCGAACTAAGCGGCTGCCTAGGACGCTGGGTCAAATGGGCCGCCAAAAATGAACCAAAAATATAGCGGTGTGGTTCAGACAGTGAAGGACGTACACCAAGTCAAAGTGAGTGAACATGATGAAAGTGAATGAAACACACGTTCACGCAGTTTATGAGAAGACAAAGGTATTGCGCTAATTCAGGTTTGCTGCCTAAAGGATTAAAATTGCCGATAATTGCAAAACGTTGTCTTCTAGGTTAACTTAAATCTCAAAGTAAGTTAATGAACGAGGAGACACGTTTTACCAGTACTGCAGCTAATGCGAATGACACGAATCGAAAACATCAACGACCAACGTATCACACGAAAGCAATCATCGAGGTGTATCCACAAAACCGCAAAATTTTAAACACTAATTTTTATTACAAATATTTTTTCCATTGATGTCAGTTTCACATATAATACACAAGCTATATCGCTATTGGCATAAATTTTATTCATCTAACAAACTTTTCTTTTGTACAACAAACATCCTTCTATTTCCGTAATGTACAACGTGATATGATGTATGTAAGAATCTTTGTATGGATCATGCCTATCTACAGGGTGCTTACCTAGTCAATCAATGCGGTGCTGTCAGGTCGGGCAAAACATGCCCTGCAGACCTTACTTTATCAAATTCACTACAAAATGTAACCTCAAATTTTTTTGTGGCCCCCACATTTTATTGTGCCCGGTAAGGACGTACGCAAGGNGGATGAGTGGAGTAAATCCCCCAATGAGCTTGATTTTTTACAAAAACTTTATTATCTTTACAAAGAAGATTAATTGTTTTCCCATATTTTTTCTTGTTAATTTCTCGATGTAATGCAAATACCACGGAATAAATTTGCTTGCAAAGTTCAAGGAACACTGTAAATGGGCCAAAAAAATAATAATTAGGTTTTGGTGGGAATCTGGGTTATCGTCTGCGTCCAGAAACCATCTCATCATTTTTTGCAGACCTTTCGTCCACTACGCATGCTTAAGATTGTGTTCCGCGATAGTTCACTTTATCCGAAACAATTGTCTTTATTTTGTCCGATAAGGCTGAATAGCGCAAGCGCTGACCCCATTGGCTTTATTACCAATTTATATAACATGATAGAACTGTTGCACGAGCTCAAAAACAGTAGTTTTTAACATAGAAGCATTCAGACATTTGATAAATGTCTCAGCAGGGAATAAGGAGAACTAAAAGTTCGCTAGACTTCTATACATAACAAAAAATCGAAAGTTTCTTGCGTACTTTATGTGTATTCTCAGTTCTCGTGTGGTCTAGGAAGATTCAATCTTGCAAACCGGGGTGTGTGCCAGCCAGTCCAGCCGCACACCTACGCTCGACTGCTGGTATTCGACAAGACATTTGCGCAGCCTCATTTTGCAGTTGTAAATTGCTCTGACGCAGTAATGAGTGTGTTTTACTACCCCGTTTCAACACGCAGCCTGATATTTTTGCAGTTATGAACTGCTGTGTCGTGGCGTTGAGTTTATTTTCCTCCGATATTCTAACTTGGAGCTCTGATAGTTTATATTCAGTGCAATGACACATAAAATAAGGGGAGTGCGTGTAGAAGAATATGCCTATTATGTCAACAAACTTCGCCAAAACTTTGGTTTGGAAACACGAACATGACGTCAAATTGTGACGTCACAAAGAGCGCACACCAAATGCAAATGACCACCGTAAGCCACTGAATAAACTCCCCCCCATGAAAATTTTCTGCGTACGCCACTGGTGCCCGGAAATTTTTTTTTTAATAACAAAAGCATCAACCTTGTCCCCATAAAACGCCAGCGTTAGTAGCCGAGTTAACCAGTCAAATTTCGATTGTTATAGGACGCCCCACTTTAATTTATTCAACCAAACAGATTCCAGCTGGTACGCACCACAGCCAACATGGTGGCGTTCGCGATTATCAGAGGTTTGTATTTTATTGAAAATCGTAATCGTCATAATCTTCCCTATACGTACAACGGAAATAGGTAAAAGTTCTTTTTGGGTGGAGGGTTGTTGTCTATAGGACACACCGACAATTTTAAGATGTGCGGAGACAACGTTTGCCAAGTACAGTCAGTAGGCAAATTTGCAAAAAGGTCGTGCCATGGTTGCATGAACAGGATGGCGTCATCATAAGCGAACACAACTTAAGCTATGAGGGGGCGCTATGCACGGATCTTGCCTAGGGCGTTGGAACGGCTTGCACCGGCCCTGAGCACTTGTGCGGGAAAGTTTAATCTGAACACAGTTGTTCAGTTAAAATACGCCAGACGATGCATCAAAAACAAACGTTGAGACTCGGCGGGTGTTTTCCCCCCTTATTAAAATTTCTGGCTACGTGCCTGGTTGATATGGTCAGTGTTATAAGCTGCTTAGGCGGATAAATCGTAAACGGAAGCATGAATAACGTGTAGGTTCAGACTGGCAGTGTCATGTTAGCTCTTGCTGTTTGGCAGTTTTTATATATAGTCCACATTTCCCTACGAGGCCTATGTCTGAGCTCTGCGTGGCATCTTTCTGAATGAGGTTGCACACCAGGCTGAATGAGATTGCACATCTGAATGAGGTAACACACCAGCTTTACCTTGTCTTTTGGAGATTCATAATACAGGTTAGAATCTTGTGTGGAGGATCGATTATTGATTATATGCTTGGAAGCCTAAGCCACCCGAGGCGACTGGTTTGCCAAAAAAACATTCCGAGATCGTTTCGGTGTTGTACATTCTCTGGTTGTTTTAATTAAACTTTCCACGTCTAAAATTAGGCGGAATTCCATTCGAAATAGGTGTTTTGTCCTGATATTCAAAAGAATGCGAGGCATGTTACCAGTTATCGAAAACTCTGACCATAGCTCAGTGCCTATCAGAAATCTTCAGCCACTCTACAGTCCAGACGTGTTGAAGTCAAGGCAGTGACTGCCACACCAACAGATTTTCTTCCCTTTCGATTTAGTTACCGAGACCCACCAGCCTAACATTTTATCCGCTGGCGTTATTGGAAGTTTTGACCGATCCCGCTCAAATTCTCTGCCGGCCGTTTTTCATCGAGATTGCACCTGGGAATCTACTAAGAAAATGTTTTGGATAATTATGTATTTATATATGATAAGTACGTGGTCGTTTCTCTATACTGTATTAATGCTTTGTATTTGTAGTTAATTTTAATTACTTTTATACCACAGGGTCTGTTGTAATAGTTTGACACAGTCATTCTCAAAACGAATTCGTTCACTTCACAAGATTTTGGAAATAGCCCAGGAACCGTACGACTGTGTGTGTATCTAAGGATTAAAATCTTTTTTCATGTGTGTCGCATGTGTTCAGTTTTCCGAAGTCAATTTCTCGTTTAAATAATTTTTTCAAACTGTTGAGAAAAGCGTGATGATCAAGGTGCAAATTTCTGAGACAAGAGCGCTTTACTGTTGTTAGCGGCAGCTTTAGGTTTCGCAGAAGTTCAAAATGATTATTATTGCATAATAGCCAAGTGTTTTCGTCAAGCGACTTGATTGGCTAAGCTTGTATCGATATTGTTTTGTTAGCCACTTTCCAGTGCTCCATGTGTAAGCGCAGGCAGTTTCATACGTTGGAATTGGGAATACAGACCTCTAAAACTTTGTCCCTTGATGTTGAAATAATATTACCGTTGTTGGTTTGCCATTTTGATGACGTTTTCTAGCAAGCAAGTTAGCGGAAATTTTATGCCTCACATTCGGAATCACACCTTGTTGAAACTAAACAATATGTCTTATTTAAACTAAAATACATCCATTCCGTCTTTGTACAAGGCTGAATTTGCTCTTCTCATTTTCGTCGTGTTGCTGGCGTTTGGTGGTAGTCGTGTTGCTGGCGTTTGGTATAGGCAGAAAGTTACAGGTTTTTAATTTTTCTGTAATAAACGATGAACTAAAGGAGATATTTTTTTCTCTAGATTATTTCAGCTCGAGGCTACATTGTAGGCTTAACCAGGGCCTGAAGCAGCTAAAAATTTTCTTGTAAATTTGGTGTGGTAGTGATAAATTAGTCTGTTGCAAGTGTTCTTCGGTTGTATATGAAGAGTAATAGTAATCTCGCTTTGGTCAGGATTGTTAAACCAATTGGCTGATACTCGTCAAGTCGCCATGTACATGTACGGCACTCATGCGTCTTCCGGACTGTGGAATTCGATTTCTGATCAGGTCACACCGCAGATTTGAAAAGTGGCCTTACATGCTCACGTTCGGCATTAGTGGGTAAGTGCAGAGCTAAGCTTCACACGCGGTGCGGCCAATGGCTTCCTAGCTCCTAACATTGCAGCCTGAGTTATATGAAACAATAAACCATTGACCATTGACCATTATCACGTAATGAGACTTTAGCTGCGTGGTGCTGAGAGCTAGGCGGCCGCACGCAGTAGGCCTATATGACATGAAAGGATTTGAGTGGAGTTTATCGGCGCAAACATTAGACAATCGCACGCAAATTGAAGGGTGAAGTGACAAATAAATCTAGTAGGCTATAACTTTCCTTTCTAGCACAGTCTGCCTCAACATGACATTGTTCATGTTGAATATTGAGGTGTGAATATCGTCATGATATCTGCAACGGGCTACCGTTATCCTAGATGGAAGTTGTCCGGGTGGCAGTTGTCCTAGGTGGCAACCAGGGCTGTGGAGCCGGAACTTAAATTTCGGGCTCCAGCTCCAGGCATCTAAATTTTTTGCTCCGGCTCCAACATGTGGAAGTTTTTGGTCCACTGAAAACTAAAAACCATTGTATCATTTGTACAACTATCTTGCCCCTCAAACTATGTCTGTGGAACCGGAACCCAAAGTTCAGGCTCCGGCTCCACCATTTAAAAATTTTTGGCTCCGGCTTCAGCAATCCAAAATTGCTTACGCTCCGGCTCCACAGCCCTGGTGGCAGTTGTCCTAGGTGCAGGGGCGTAATGAGGGGGCGGCAGGGGGGCACAATTCCCCGGGCGCCGAATTATCACAGGCAGGGCCGGATTAACCGTTGGGTAAACTGGTCAAATGCCCGGGGCCTCGCGCTTGAATACCAAAACGCTCCTTTACTTGTTTTTCATGTTTTTAGGCTGTTCACCACGCGTAAAAATTGTAGAGCTTTGTGATTACCGCGTTTAGTGTAAAGGTTAAGGAAACTGACAACTTTGGCATTTATCGTTTTTGAGTGACTTGAAAGAACTGAACCAAACATGCTTTATGACCCAGGAATCAGATCGAAATCAGTGCATCCGTTTGCGTCCGCACAAATTTTTCCAGGGGGGTAACGTCGAAATTTTGCTTATCCTTTACAGGTTTCTGACGATGCAATGCAAATGGACGTTCACAAAACGCTTTACCCTTTCTACCCCATTAGTCTGTGCTGGTTGAACCTCATTTCTCAATCTTTTGTCTGAAATGTTTTCTACGCTTCGGCTATCAGAAATGCTTTTTCTTTTCATAAACTGCCTAATATCCATTTTTGAGCACTTTCTACAAATAAGTCATAATTTAACAATAATCAACTGCCAGAACAACATGATCGGGGAAAAACAAGAAAGTTAGACACTCTCGCAAAACTGTTTCAAGCAATGAGAAGTAGAACCATGTGTTGACAAGACTATAGGACAACTTACTGAAATTACAACGCCACGCATCACAGGCTTAAACTGAGCAGATGAATTACGAAAACTTGCCACAACAAACATTGCTTTGCATTTAGTGCTCACTAAGAAGTCAGAACTAAACCCTAACAATAAAACGTATTCCAACAAGTCTGCATGGGGTGGTGTCCGGGGAAAGAAACAAGTTTGGCGCCCCCATGTTCGAACCTGAGGTCTATTGGAAGCAAATGTAATTTATTGAAGAAAGTACTTGTGACATTGTTGGGACTTCTCGGCGCCCCCCGCAGTGATTCGGCGCCCCCATAGTGATTCGGTGCCCGGAGAATTGTTGCTCCTTTGCCCTCCCTCGTTACGCCCGTGGTCTGCATAGATGTATTCTAACATGCCACGTATTTTAATACTGTGTGAAAGAAGCCTGCATAAGAAACGTTTGAGTAGGCTATTCACTCGCGCACGTTGATCACAGTCGCACGCTAACAATGGATTTTTCAAACTTGTGGAAGCACTGCTACAGATATACTCATGCTTCTTTTTACACAGTATATTAACTATGTGACTTAATGCTATCAGCACTCACTGTCTCGCTGCGTTACCTGCCAAGATACCTGTGTTTAACAGTCGCAAGAAGGGCTCCCATTCAGTGATTTCAAATGAACCCAGAACCAAAAAGAAAACGTATTCCTACAGTAAAAATCCAGAAGACTTGTGTTACGAACGAAAACATATGACTGTACTTATTGGAAGTGAAACGATAATCGAATACTAATTTTATTATAGTTCTCTTCCAAATTTTCTTTAGCAACTTAAATATTAACATTTGGACGACTTTTTCGTTGCCCAGGACGTTTTCCATAACGCTGGTAACACACTCCGTTCATGACATCTCTCACTAATGGTAAAAGTGCATTTGTTATTAAACCAGGAAATTTTGTGCAATCTTGAACTGCAGCGGGATCTGAAATTCCCCAAAAATCTATTCCCAATGCCTTCAAACTATAATTGAAATTTGTTTTTTTAATTTGTATGCATAGGGAAACATCGATGTTTAAAAAATCAGTACTAACACTTGTTCCACCAGTTTCTTCAATTGGCATTACAGACAATAAAATTACAGTATGTATAACCCCGACAATGATCTTTTATGAGGATATGTAATCGATTGAACGCGTTCTGCTTCATCCGATATGCGTACTTTCTCACCTGATGCGCGTATGCAAACACTGCAATATGAAGTTATCTTTGTATTATTGAACACACTGTAGTTGCTGATTAATTTATCACTTCAAATAACCCAGATTTAACGCGATTTTTTTCATAATTAAACCGAGACACTCAGGTCGACTAAAAAAAGCAGATCTGGGTGAAAAAAAACCCTGGTCACATGCGGAAAACGCCTGCTGCCCTACATGAGGTGAATGTTTGAGTGTTAATTGCCGTACTATTGTTACGCAACAAAGACCAACAGCAGAACAATCCGCCAGCAAGTTACGCAATTTGCCTCTGCAGGCACAGAAGCGGACATGAGCGAACTGCAATCTCATCATTGCATGTTCGAACAAATTAACCACACAGCAACCGCCGTACATGGTCACCCCCAATTGTCTCTGAAGTGTAGGCTGCCAAATCGTATCAGGTTTGACGTTTTTGACCGGTGCTTCTGCAAAGTTGAAACGAGGTCATGTGAAACGCTCCGCAGTTGCGCTCAGCGTTTAGGGCGCCTCGCGGTCACGACTTTGCCTGGGGCCTCGCGTTCATTTAATCCGGCTCTGACTATAGGGGCGCCGAATCACTGCGGGGGGACCGCCAAAAAGTCCAAAAACATGTCCTAAGTAATTTCTTCAATACAGTACATTTGCTTCCGAAAGACCTCAGTTTCGAACAAAGGAGCGCCAAACTTGCTTCTTGCCCCAGGTGCGATCTAACCTCGTTACGCCCCTACCTAGGTGACAGTTGTCCGTTGTCCGGGTGGAAGTTGTCCTGGGTGTCCATTTTCCCAGGTGACAATTGTCCTGGGCAGTGGCGTAAAACAGGTTTGATCCAGGGTGTGAAAACGTACCTAAAAAGGCCCACTGGCCACTGTAGGGGGCCACTAGCCAACGCTTAGAAAAAACTTGAGAAATAATGGTGAATCCGGATGTAGATGGCTATGTTAAAAGCATAAACCACCGGAAAACACTCCGAAAAACGCAAAAGAACAACAACGTACTGAAAACCAAAAGAATACTACAACCGAAATATTAGCTAAGTGGGGGCCCAGTTTTTACATTTAGGGGTGATACACCCCTCTGTCCCCACGTATGTTACGCCACTGGTCCTAGGTGGCAGTTGTCCAGGTGGTTGCAGTCGTAAAACCAGGTCTGTAACCAGGGGGAAGCAGAGGGGGCGAAGGCCCTCCTAGAAAAATTTTCGTCCCACTGGAAAAATGTGTAGGACATATTTTAAAACTATTGGGCATAGATTAAAAAATTGTCCCCCTCTCAGAAAACTCTTCGCCACCCCTGGTGTCCCAAGCTGGTTACGGGTCTGCCTAGAACCCTATTACTAGCATCATCGTAGTACACCATAAAGCTTGCCTCATATAGTGTGCTCCACAGTCATAAATTTCATTAAACAAGATCTTGACGTAAATAGCAGCAACACGTTTTGAAACAGATGTGACATCTCAAGCTCATTCGCAAAAAGATGATCAGAGATGAAGGTGTAAGAGTTTTAATCAGTTGCGTGCAGAGGTCTGGTGATACCCGGGGCGACTGCTTGATTGTATGCCCCCTACCAAATTCTAGTATTTAGTATCCGGGTGTCCGTTCAAAACAGATCTGTTCATAACAGACTACTCGAAACAGACATTGTTCATAGCAGATCTGTTCATAGCAGACCCGTTCATAACACACCACATTCATAACAGACCCATTGCGAAGGTTGTCTGTTATGAACGGGTCTGTTTCATCTGTTGTGAACATGGTCTGTTTCGAATGGTCTGTTATGAACAGGTCTGTTTTGAAAGGGAACCGAGCAGTGGCGTATGGTGCCGATGGTGGTCATTGTTACTGGAACATGGCGTCATCAGTGTTCCCTCTAAGAAAATTCTACTCTGAACGAATGTTTGTTTTGTTGCGCACTGAGCGCACGCAACTAGTCCACCACGCTGACACACAAACAGTGAAGCGTTACCAACGTTAAAAGGGCTATGCGATATATATTGTATAGTATACCGTATTAAATTTAGAATGTTGGAAGTGCGCGAGAATGAAATGGCACTGCGCAAATGGTCTGGTCTTCTTCCGTTTGAGTGAGTTCTTCTTTGATCCACTGCTTGGCCGCGCTAGATTTCGGGGCAACTGTTGAGCAGCCATTCGGTTGTCTCATCGTCCAGAACCGTCAGGCCGTGCAATCCATCGGGAGGTCGATGGATTGGACATTGGGGGACAACATGGTCGATGGTTTGTTATTCTGCGCCACTCACAGGCCGCAGAGGAGGTCGTACCCCATTTGTACAAGCAGGAGCGGACACGTCCGACACCGGTGTGGAGGCGGTTGAGCCGAACCCAGGCTCTTCTTGGGAGGGTCATTCCGGGGGGATGGGTACCGGTGTCTGGAATTAAAGTGCGGAGCCTTGTGGGGTTGTCCGCCCACTCCACGTTCCATTGATGATCCGCCCACTGCGCCGAAAGTATGTTGTTGTTGTCAGAGAAGCCGATGAGTTGCTGTGCGGCGGGCACAAATAGGTGTCTCGATTTGAGGCGCCGTGCAGCAGCACTCGATGGACGGGTGAGCGTTGAGTGGAGCAGATGTCCAGGCTCCATGGCACGGCGTCCTAGAGGCAGTGTGGGTCCACTGCGACGAAGCTCAGCAGGTTGGATGCCTGCGAGGATTGGAAGCANAGGCGTAGCCAGGGGAGGCCAAAGGGGCCATGGTCNCCACAAATTTTTAGAAAAGATAGNCATTTTGTGCTTTGAGAGGCGTTTTTCCAAGCAAAATAGTGTTATTTGCCTAAAATCAGATATTTTGGCCCCCTCCAAATTTCTGGGCTGGTTACGCCACTGATTGGAAGGTTATCCGCTGGTGTAGGACGGGGGCATCCAGTCACAATTCGCAAGGCGTCGTTGATGGTGGGGTCAATGAGGTGGCTATGAGCACTGCGGCACCTGACAGGAGAGCAGTACTCTGCAGGCGAATGGACCAGGGCCAGGGTGGCTGTTCGCAACGTTGCTGCTCCAGCGCCCCAACCGCAGCCAGTAAGCCGCCTCAGGAGTGCGACGCGTGATGTTATCTTCTTGCGGAGTGACTCAAGGTGTCGGCGGTACGTGAGCGACCTGTCCAACGTTACTCCGAGGTATTTGGGCTCGGAGCAGAAGGTTTCCTTGTTGAACTTGACTTTCAGCTCACGCTTAGCTTCCTTGTTGTTGAGATGGAAGACCTCCGACACCGTTTTCGTGGTGCTGAGCTTCAGCTTCCAAGTCTCGAGGTATTCACCTAGCGTTGCCATGTCCTTGGTCAGCGCCCCTTCCACTGCCTACCAATTTCCATCAGCATGCATGATTGCTAGGTCATCCGCAAATGCATACTTTCTGGAGACGGTGGTTGGCAGGTCAGAGATGTAGATGTTGAACAGTAGGGGCGCCAGGGCAGATCCCCGTGGGATGCCATTCTTGAGGCGTCGTAACCTGCTCCTTTGGCCATTTCTGGTGGTAAGAGTAAAGATGCGATTGCCAACCATCTCAATGATCATGTGGACCATATGCCTATCAGGCAGCAATCGCAGCATCTTGCAGGTGAGGCCGCGGTGCTATACGGTTTCGCAGGTTGCTGTGAGGTCGACGAACACAGCTCCAGCCTTCTTTTTAGCTGAAAAGCTATCCTCGATGTCCTGTGTCAACAGGGTGACCTGGTCTACGGTCGACCTCCTGTGTCGGAAGCCCACCTGATCCTGTGGGAGCAGTGGGTCGATGATTGTTTCGACACGAGCGTAGATGAGTCTCTCGAGGATTTTAAAGGGGACACACAGCAGAGATATAGGAAGATAGCTCTTTGGGTCCCCCAGTGGCTTCTCTGGCTCAGGATCGCAACTACTAGTGCTCTTCTCCAGATCTTTGGAATTTTGAGTTGGCGCATGCAGGAATTCAGGAAGTCGCAGAACCAAGATTTGAGAGCCGACCCGGCGTGGAGTATAA
>JGI24159J19872_10009488_pt1 | contig 12751 bp, 10 predicted proteins | sample Ectturendosymbi4_FD_19872 | JGI IMG/M metagenome (IMG submission 19872)
GCGGAACACAATCTTAAACATGCGTAGTGGACTGCAGTTCTGCAAAAAGTGGCGAGATGGTTTCTGGACGCAGACGATAACCCATGTTCCCACCAAAACCTAATTATTACTTATTGGCCCATTTACGATGTTCCTTGAAATTTGCATGAAAATTTATTCCGTGGTATTTGCATTAAGTCGACAAATTAACAAGCAAAAAGTATGCGAAAACAATCTCCTTTGGGGGTTAACCCCAACCCCCCCTTGCGTACGCCCTTGGACCCTAGTTGCATGTCAGTGTTCACCTCATATGCATTATAATGCAGAATTGGCACATCATCCTGCAATTCGGATGGTATAACCAATTTTTCAGAATCGCAATAATGACATCAACCAACTTCGAAATTTTTATCGGTTGCTTGGTTTGTGTGTGGGCCCTGTCACTCCGACAAAAAGATTAGTATGCGAATAAAAGCTGCACATTTACTCCCCTTCTGATTATACCCCTCTGCGGGAGATGAAAAATCTATTGTGTGGCTAACAGGTTGTCGTTTCGCGCCACAGTATCGTTTTGTTTATTCATTTTCGAGAAAAACTGTCACTGGTAGAATTGGTTTTATCGCTTTGACATTCGTTGTTTGATAATTGCTTTTGGAACCCCGCCGACGCACTGCACTTTCCATTTTACTCCATCCAAATCAGCCGTTTATGCTCTCACTTCAGTTTACAGTATGCTGCTGCACAAATTCCTATTTTCTTGTTGGACGGTTCTACGGCTTCTTTTTTTCCACCAACAAAAGTTGCGAGTATTTGGAGCATAAACCATTTCGCAATGCGCTGGAACCACCGGTGATGCACTAGTGGTTTCATCAAATGTTCTTAATTGAAGCACAGCAAGCTCAAGATCAGCAAATGGTGATTTTGTTAACGCGCGAACTTAATTTGCTGCTACCGTAGCAAAACATTACCTGTTTAGGTGTTATTAAACATTTTAATATGTGTTGAATTACTCTTTATATTTGGGATAGGCACATGTGTTGCTCTTACACAAAGATGTATAGAACTTTCAATGTGATATTTTATTTTTTGCGTTGAAGGTAGTTTTTGTGCACCTCGTGACACTTTCACATGCGTTAATTTCATAACTCTCTGCGTTCATCCTCGTCAAGCTCTTATCACTTCGGCCTCGACGCTTTTCTTAGCATAACTGAATGGTTCTCTAGATCATGGCAGCAATCTTGTCCTTCTACTCCGATCAGCTCCCTTTATTGGAGAAGAGCTCTTTACAGCAAGTCTGCCTCACGTGCTCGCAGCTCGCCAGCCAGGGTTTTCCTTGGTATCAGATTCCAGCCACTGATGAAGAGTATGTATGCTGGTACTTTTTCTTGTTACTTTGTAGCACTGTTCACGTGGTCACGTTCCACTCTTGTAACGATTTGATNTCGCCAGTAATCGCGTTCTGTGAGTTACATCGCAGCTGTAGTTTGAAGTTTATGTAGGGAAATTTTGCAAGGTTATCTATTTTAAGTGATGTAGTCAAGACCAGGAGCTCCGAGATAAAAACTTAGTCAAAAAAAAACAACGATATTCAAGACCCTGAAATAATCGTTTTATAACGCTTCAACGATATTTGGAGGGAATTTGGTGATTTCTTGGGGACAGCACTCAGCATAAAAGTTTTTGTTTGTGTGCAACACGTGGCTAACGTAACGACGAACGGGTTTAGCTGTTTGCGTTAAACAATCGGTTTCCAAAACATAGTATGATATTTCGTGCACAATGTTATGTCTAAGTATAGCTTTCGCAGTCTCGCGACCAAACTGACCAAGACCTGTGTCCCACAAGATCGAGACTCGCCAAAAAATTCTCGAGATAAAGACTTTTTTGTGCTTAAATTACAAAGCGGTTTATCCAGCTGAAGTTTGGGATTTGTTTCAATTGCAGCTGCAGTCGCCAAACTGCGGTAATACGAAAAAATCACTGTCACTGTGATCCCCTGTAACTACGAAAATTTAATAAGATCGAGCAAAGTTTTATGTTTGATTAAGATCCGTCAACAACTTCGTGACATCCGGAAAACTATTGACGGTATCGAACCAAGCTGGAATAAAAACTTTCAAAGCAATAGGTATACTTGGCTTTTAATGCTATGTAGCATGGCAGAACATACAGTAATTATGGAAGGTGCTTTTTGGTCAGGGTCTTGAATAAGGGTTTTCTTCGAAAATTTCATGTAGTGGCGAGTGTTACAACTCCAGTGACGTGTGCGTGCCTTCCTTTGCATACAGTTGCTTGAGCAGGCAGCAAGCGATTTGTTGCAATGATTTTTGTATTTCCATTTCATAAAGCCATGCTGCTGCTGGAAAGATTTTAAAGCCCAAATTCGATTTTTTTATTTATTTCCTTTCAGACGTATAGCGGATAGGCGGATCCCGCTAAACACAAGCCTGTGCGTAATATTGTTGCGGTGTGTCTACTTCGCTCTTTATCACGGTTGCCGATCGCTGGCTGTCAAAGCAGTGGAGGCCATGCACAGGAGAGCTGAGTTCGAACTCAACGCACAAGTACGCATATTTTTACCGCTGAATAGGAAGCAAGTTTCCATTTTTAACCTTAATGTCTTAGTATTTAAAAGTTCACTGAAATAAAATTTAAATGTTAAATTCGTAGTTGGCTTGTAGACCTGCGAGGTGTTCGTTGACCGCATAAGCGATATAACTGCGCATAAATGTGTTAATAGTTTAGCGGTTCTGCCAATGGGGCAACCCGTAAGGAAGAAAGCACAGATCGCCTCGAATCTGATTCAGTTGGATCACTTTTAGATGTGTATAGTTTAAACCGCAAAAAAAAGAATTACCTGCAACAGATAAAGTTTTCATGCATCACATTGTTTTGCTTTACACCAGATCACAAGAGATGTAGAAAATTTTTAGAGAAACTGTAAACCAATTGTAATGGCTTAGACATCTTAGAGATAATGTGACTGCTTTCGATTGTGGCATCGCTTAGTTTAGAGTAAGTACTGAACAGAGGTGATGGATATTTTCGTATGAACGGTACCTAAGCTATCTTTTTACCAACCAGGTGATGGTTTTGTGCAATGCGATACTGAGAACTTCGTATCAAGAAAGGGTTAAATCTGCTGATGACACCTTGGGCATGTCTGTTTCTCTCACTCCCATGATTGTTCGAACGTACAGCGGATTGTCCCGGTCTGCAGTTACTGCGTCATCCATTAGACATCATCAGTGGCGTCATGACAGCGAGGAAGTTTCGGGGGACGTGTCGGACACTTTGTACCAAGAGAGTGAGTTGGTTTATGATTGACATTTTGATCTGTTTAAAACTTAAACTTTGATATCTCATCGTGGCATTTGTTTGCCGAACCATACCTCCCACTAGATTTCTTAGGTTAATGCTTTCTATTAAGGATTTAATTGCTGTCCTTTAGAGGCTCANTAAGGCGAGTACTGGTCTAANACTTCAGTGTGACTGCAGTGAAAAACGTAGGTAGAGACCTNTTGTAAGGGCCATGCGGTCAGATTCCTTCTTGACTGTCGCTGTGCGGCAGCTTTTCACATAAAATTAAAAGCAAGTTTTGATGTTATTCACTAAAAACTTGATCCCAAACTGCATTATTGTACGAGGACATCATTGCATTATTATATATTCGAGGGCTGTAAATCAGCGTTGCTCGCCGCATTAGCCACCACAAATAAAAGCACCTCATCGATTGTTGTATATTGTTACTGGTAACTTTTGTGATGAGAAATTTTCTTTGGGTTAGATATACCTGCTGCGAAGTCTGCATCAACTCCAGTTGTTCCACCGTCAACAGAACACGCATTCTCGTAAGCCGCTTGTGAAATTTCCTGCTTTCGACTGTGTATAATTCTTTACTACTCCTCATTTTCTTTGTAGCTGACAGTGCATTTTGATGCTGTTTAAATAATGTACCATACAAACTGCGGCATTCTGTTGAAAAGTGTGCAAAGTTTTGTTGGATTCTGTCCGTAACTTGCATCCATCAAGTAGTTTAATTGCACATCAGTTGCCACCCTTCATAAATTTGATAACTGTATATGCCGTGACAGTAACAAATTATTATGAGACAGCGAAGCCATGCTTCATGCTGGCACTCAGCTGTGTGTCTCAAACGCTTGTTCATCGCTTTAATGGAAAATTTCTTTCCTTTTGTGAATATTTCAAACTGTTTGCGTCCGTTGCGTAAGTGCTTCATAGAGTAAGATAAGGGACAAATGAATTCGTTTTATAAGTTAAAGATTACTTCAAATCGTTGTTCTTGGATAGGTGAGAAATTTTATCTGGTTAAGGCGCAACAATTTCTGGTGAAGTTAATTTCTTTTACCTTCAACCGTTATTCTAGTATCTTGTTTTGCTGGTACGTTGTGCCATCGCAATGCCTTGCTTCAATTATTTTATCTGAAAATAACCTCACTAATGAGGTGCGCCTCTCAGACACTCTATTGTTGCTCGGTCTGGTTTTTAATGAACGCTTTATCAATTTTTGCTTTGCTGCTACAGCAAGACGGAAAGGATACCCGCTTCACCAGCTAAGCTTTTAAAAAACAAGTTGAAGAAGGCCGTTCCTGCGCCCAGCACCTCATGTAAGTCGTGCGTCGTGACGATCTAACCGTTAACTTTCTGTTTAATTGCATTTTTTGCGAGAAGCACTGCTTGACCAAAAACGACACCATCTCTTGTGTGCGTGTACATGAAAAGCTTTCGTTTGCCGGTGTTTCCTGTGAATCTGTGACAGAGAGGATAGGCTTTATTTTCTGTTGAGTCATTGTAGTGCTGCGTTATTTGAGTCGTTTCAGAGGAGGTTGTTGTTGTGGCATTCACTGAATCAACCATCGTTTTTTTTTTGTAGATGAAAAGAGCCACAAAAGTGCTCCTACCTCAGCTAGTGACCGAAAGAGCAAGAAAAAGCTCACGTCCAACGCACTCTGTGTAGAAGACGGGAACCGCACGGTAAGTTGGTAACTGAGAAAAACGTCATTTAACAATACAGATTCGCTTCTGTGTGGCCAGGTACACTTTTTCACCTGCGTGCTTCGGATTTTCGATGCCGTGCGAGTGATTATTGTACTTCCATGCATAGATATTTTGCGCCCTACTCTGTTCAAATTACCACATCAGTATTCTTCACTGCCACGGCGGGGGCTCGACCGGATTGGCTACCCACCATANAAGTTAAAGCGCCGTTTGCATGGCAGTATTAATGTTTAGTAAGCTCTGATCAGTTTCGTGTGCATAAAAATCTCTTCATAATCTCTCCCCCACTGCGCTTGGAAGCTCCCCCAGAAGACAGGCAGCGAAGGACCTGATTTGTCATCGAGTTTGTGTTACTCCTGCATGTGCATTAACTGCGAAATAATCGTTAGATTTGTTTGATACGACTCGTGTAATGAACGCTCATGATTTGTTTAATTTAGTTCAGACAACGCACAGCGTCTGGAGCTTCGGTGGACTTGTCAGAAACGAATTCGCAGAGTCGAATATCGTCGATCAGTGTACCTTCCTTGAAGCTGATGGGTGTTGATGATGAGGACGCAGCGCCAGTCTCTCCCCGCAAGACGAGCATGCAGAAAAGTTCCAGTGTGGATCAAGATGACTCGAAAGGTGCGTACCATGGCTATTGTCAAGCAAAACAATCTTTGTCAATTTTCTAACAACTGCATGCACGCGCGGAGTTTAGAGTTAGCGGTGTTTTCGCGATGAGCTTCGCTACAAGCTTGTTTTTTTCAATGGAACGTTGCATTTATATGGAGAGAAGCAAGTGAACATTGACATGAAGGCTTCGAGGCGACCCAACAACGGAAGGCTTTACATCAAAACTAATGTGTTGTCATCGCGCAGCTTGCGTGTCACTCATGGGGCCGTGAATGCTGCAAGAATCGGTGATGACGTAGTTCAGGTTTTGAACGAGAGGGTATAGTCAGTAGTCACCGATGCCCTTTCAAAGTTTGAAAATAAACTTTTTTGTGAGGCATGAGAACGACGTGGGTGTTCAAAACTGAAATGATTTGCTTTTTTAGCGATAAAACCTCAGGTACGGTTTAATGTATACTCGGTTCGTCGTTAACTGAACAATATATACTCGGTTCGTATTTAACTGAACAATATATGAAGTATATCAATTCCTGGATATTAAATTTTTAATGTACCGAACAGCGTGATTTTTCGCGTGGTTGTTGACACGCGCTAGAATGCATTTTAGATACGTACCAGGCGTTTTAAACGTATTCAAGCAGGTTCTTACTTGTAAGATCTCGGTGAATCTTGTTGAGATGTCAACCACTTTCATACAGGATAAGTCCCCTTGAGCAATACGAAATGTGGGTATCATGGATCCATTTTGATGTCAGGTTGCCTCCGCTGAAATTCGCGTATTTGTTTTTGCGCTTTATGAAAAATGCAGTGCATACATAGGAAGACATAATAGCGGTTGGTCTGCCTGAAGCATTGTAGCGCCTTTTTCGCAGTTCGTCTCTAAGTCGAACTTTTCCGAGTTTAGATCAACGGTCGACCAGTTGAGTATTAGCTTGAACAGGGCGCCGCGCCATATATCGCAAGTATGCATTAAGTTGCTGTGAATTGGTTCTGACGAGCATAATGCGAAACATTAAGCGTGCAAACGTAGGCCTTGGCACTAAGGCAGTTTTTAATTTAGCAGCATTTGTTTGACTTATAACGTAACATCTTGACTCGTGTGCAACCGGTTTCAAAACCATCGAATTTTCTACCCGCGTCTTTATCTCTTGTGACGAATTATGTCTTTGCTTATTGCGTGTGTCTAAGACGACTTTATGGAGCGCCATTCGTAAAAAAGATTATCGGACAGATTTAGCACAAAAACTGCTATCTCTGCAGAGATGCTAAATCTGTCCGATAATCTTTTTTACGAAAGTCGCCCCATACGACTTGTTTATTGCATGCGCGAGGAAAACGCTAATGGACCCTGTTCTTTTTCGTTCGATCCATTTGCTGCTCTAGTTTTGCGCTTTTAAACCCTCTCCAAGGCGACAGCATTGTCTTGACAGTGAGATGACCCGTAGGTTGTAACTTCTGTCACTGAAAAGGCGGGTGCTGATCTCATTTTGCAAACTTTTACTTTAAGTCAGGCTTAAATGCTTTAAGTTACTGTACCTTTGACCCAAAATTACTGCTGAGGGATCAAACACCCCCACTCTCCGTTTGTAGTCAAGCTAGAACCTTCTGCCCAAAACTATGTGCATTGTCATTCTATGCGTGTTCTTGCTGTGGGTGGTTGTCGGTAAAAGAGCGTAGACACTACAGTACATTCTCACAATCCTGTCTTTTTTTGTAGTGAGGGACTTTATAGAAATGCGTCGCTTCTTCAAGTTAATAATCAATACGAGGAAGGTCGGCCCCATGAACTTTAGACCCCTTCATGTCTTGTTTGTACTGTAACAGCCGCACACTTCATTCTTTGTGACGACCTACTCTACTCCCACAAATCACACTTACGTGGAAAAATCGACGAGAAAAACTGCTTGATGCGACAGCATGTTACGTGAATTTTTCCATTTGCCAGACAATCTGTACAATAGATTGTGTAAGCTTGCTTTTAGCATTTGAATGGCGCCAATGGAGGGACGTCCCTTGAATAATTTTTGTGCGGATATCAGTAGCGTGCATCGCGCTACTTTCATTAACTTGCTGCCTGGTTTTGATTTTTTCGACAGGCGCAGGTATGCCAGCCAAAAACCAGACTGCTGAAGACGGTGTACCGCTTTCTGGACGAAAAAAGTGTGATAAAGGCAAAACCAGGAATCCAAAGCAGGTGAAGGACTCGGAAAGCAAAGATGTGCTTTCTATGTTGCGCCGCTCCGGGAGCAAAAAGTTAAAAGATGCTTCTCACACGACAAACGCTTCTGCAACTAAAGAAGGTGTGCCTTTGTTGAATTCTCCCACTAGTTGTGAAGAAGAGGAGGAAGCAAGCGTTTCCACTCAATTGTGAAGCGCTCTGCCAGCGTTCGGCCCAAGTTGGATTGTGGTTTTCAGTCTTGGAGGATTAATGCGGTGAAGCTAAAAACCATTCGCCCGTATTTGTTGCACTGTAACATCAAACAAGTTCTGGAAATCGTGCAAGATGGCAACAGAAAAGTTCTTCTCACATCTGTTTTTCGGTCTGCAAACGTGTCTTCTGCGAGGACAACATCGCTGCCTGCTTACCTCGCTTAAGACAGAGCCACACTGTCGTCTGGAAACTTAAAACTTTGTTGAAATGGAAGCTTGACATTACATCCAATGCAAAACAAGAAACCTGCTTGTGACTCTTTTTTGAAAAGTTTTCTCATGCTTTTTTTTAACGTGTGTTGCACATACCTTAAATTGAGAAATTAACTCCTTTCGTCATAAGAAAAAGACGAAACGAAAAAAGACGTTACACCATTNTGAAACTTGATGACTAGACCAACGTTGTGGACAACAACCGTACAAATTAATGTGCAATTTTTCCCAAAATTTTTTTTACCAGTATGCAATCTATAAACTTCACCAATTTCTTTCCATTGATCTCAAATTTTAACAGCATGTGTAGAAGCATCTCAAAACTTTATTATGTTTCATACGTTTATCNTTTCAGGTATGGAAATGACATTTACTTGCATAGAAAAGGTGTTTGTTTATTTAGAGTATGCTCGAACACAGTCGAACAAGACTGCACAACGTGCGTTCATAAGAGAATTCCCTAAAACAGCAACAGTACAGATTTGGAAATGGCGCAAACGCTCAGAGGCCAAAGCTTCTGAATCACCGTCATAATCAGAAGATAATTTAGAATGTTTGGGGGGAGCATTTGTGCGAAGCCGCAGCAACTCCATATGAACAATAGTCTGGAAACCCAGAAACTTGTGAAATCGTTTATAAAATCCAAACTTGAATTCAACAAATCTGGTATTTGTGAATGGGTCCTCTTCTCCTTAGTTTCGTACACCTGGAGCTTGTAGTCGTTGCTCAGGTACATACATCTCAACTTATAACATTTTAGTTGGAACACCGCGTAAAACATCTACTTTGTGTGCTGTAGTGTTTTTGTGAAAACCTACAAGAAGCTCAACGTTAAGATAAAGCGTGTTGTCCGCAACAATACCAGGTGTGCTTGGCCGCAGCCGCGTGACGAGATAATGTTGAAGCTAAGGAACCAGCAACTGTGTGCANAAGTAAAATACACAGTAAATATNTGGCGTACCTCTGATGATGGCGAAAACGAGTGTTGCGTATATGCTACTTTTAAACAGACCCGTAGGCTAATCACGTGGAGCATTCGGGGCAGTGCCCCCAAATTGTGTTGTGTCTAGAAAAATTCGTTTCAAACACATAACTGAAACTTCACGTTTTTAAACGCGTGTCACTTTACGTTTTTGGAATGCAGTAGCAGTCGAACGAGCACGTTCAATTAGCATGCAATGTTTTTCAGTTGACTGGTAAGCACCACATTTACTGTTGAACATGGTGTTGCGTTGTTTTATTCAGTTGATGTTATGCACTGATGTTGCATTAAGTTCGAAAGTAGATCAAATGTAATACTAACCTTGCGCGTACAAGCAGATATTTGCTTTGTCGAACGAAACAAACTTAATCTGTTAGAATGGAACGTTTGTCTCAACTTCTTTAAGAGTCTTCGACCGCGGCTTGCTAAAGTATTTCTTAAACTTCTGGTTGAGAAGTGAAGTCACAGACTCTGTGGTTGTTATGGATGCGCCGATCGTTGACACTGTTGCGTAATGCGTGATCATTGAGTGAAACTCAAACGTACGTTTTGAATTAAATGCTGTCATGTCGAAGTGCTCGTGTTTAGTGCAATAAACTAAGTCAAGGTGCATCTTGTGCCGAAAATCTTTTGCACAGCTTCAGGGGTGAATGGGGGTGATGCACCACCACATCAGTAGCAGACACTGCACTGGATTTTCTTTTATGAAGTACGCTCGTCGTTGGTAAAACTTGTTACTGGTAAGTGGGTGGCGTTGCATGCATACTGCTCAGTGGCAGAGACGACCCCTCAGTTAGGCGACCGCGTAGAGCACATCCTTCATCGTGGGGCGCAGAATGCCCAGTTTTCGTGGTTTCCAAGTCTCAATTCTATTGTAGGCATCAAACGCGTTTATATCCAATTGTCAAATTCGCTGTGAGTGCAAGCCGCAATTTTATCGGCACGAACAGAAAAACCTTGTCAAAGCCACGCGCAGCCGTTTGAAAGACTCAATATTGATTTTGAAAGCCCTCTTCCTAGCAACAAATGTAATAAATATTTTCTGAACGTTGTTGGTGAATACTCTAGGTTTCCATTTGTACTTCCGTGTCGGGCTTATCAACTGGGAGCGTCATTAAGCATTAAGGGATTGACATCGCTATTTACTGTCTGTGGCAGTGCTCCGCAACCTTCTTACACTGACGGCACACTTAACAACTTTCCAAAATTTTGCGGCACACCTCGACCACAAATGTGAACAATACACTTCATGTCGTGTTTTATTTTGAGTCATTTGCCTTTGTTTTAATGAGCACAATCACTGTAAGTTATGCTCAACATTGATAGAGCAACTCGACGTTCTCCAACTTCTTTTCAGCATCCATCCCATAGTTTTTAATCAATAACAAAGATGAGAAGCTTTGTTCACACAAATATGTAGTGCAAAACTGAAGAATTTCAATAGCAACTTTCGACATTCGTTTATATAACCCTTCAATACAAATAAGTAATGGTCATATTTATGATGTAACAAACACTGGTGTGGGGGTGGGGGAAATCGGATAAAATGTGTGAAAACGTTTGCAAAATCGCTGTATGTGCTTTGAATTTACAAAAATGGCACACAAAATCAAAGTGTAGACTGTTTTTGGGTGTCATGTTTTTATTTAGTTCTTTTCGGGCAAGTTGGGGGGAATCTGGGCAAAAATGGTGCTTGAAGTGTGTGTTGATGCTTTGATTTGAAAAGTGCACCCAACATGAAAAGAAATGCAGTTTTTTTATTTTGGAGGTCATTTTGTATGGAGTTTTTTTCGGGAAATTTGGGGATAAATCCTTCGCACCCCCAAAAATTTGCCTGTTCCTACACCAGTGGCGTAGCCAGCCCAAAAATTTTGGGGGGGCAAAATGCCTGATTTTAGGCGAATAACACTATTTTGCTTAGAAAAACGCCTCTCAAAGCACAAAATGGCTATATTTTCTAAAAATTCGGAGGGTCATGGCCCTTTTTTTCCCCCTGGCTACGCCTATGTCCTACATCTGTAGTAACAAAGTTAAGTGTTCTTGGGCCAAAACACATACTTTCCCAATAATTTTACGTATTTTGATTTTTTCTTGGAAGCATTTCCAGTGATCCCCGTGTCCACGCAGTTTTCCAGAGTACTATTATCTATTTAAAACCTTTAAGCTTGTCAGAACATGTTAATATATTTTCATTTTTGCCTTGCATTTTAGTATTGAGTTCATTGAAGTATTCAAATATGTCGGTCAAATACGCAGAAAGTCGTCAATAGGGGGGGCTTTACGTTTGTGCAGGGGCGGCATGACATTCAAATTTGACAATAATTCCACTGATTTATTATGTTTCAAATTTCAATTTGGGGGCTTGGAACTTTGTTTGGGGGGCTAAGCCCACCAAAACCCCCCTCTGGCGACGGGACTGCATATACGCAAGTTTAGCAATCCAACGATCATCTTCAAGGTGTTTATGCAGATAATGGTTGTTCTGACGTACGCACTAGCTTACTTCATGCCGGAGCTCGAAGAGTCTTGCGAGAACTTTGCCCCGTGAAACCCAACGCACTGACGTATGAAATAGCAGTGATTGATGCTCTGATCCCAGTTCTTCACATGGCAACGGACAAATTCATGAAATTCAAGGCTTTTGCTTTAACCAAGTTAACAAAGTGAGTACAGTCTTTCATCGTTTCTGATAATTACGTTGGTAAAACTTTGATCATCAGAGATACCCTCAGCGGCACACGGGTTGCGGAGCACTGGTCTATGGCATGCTGGCTTTCATCCATTCCGACAGGGGAGCTTCTTTCATGAGTCGCGAACTTCGAAAGTTTCTAACTTCCCAAGTCGAACGACTCCGTACAACCCTGCTAGAACGGACAGGTTGAATCAAAAGGTATAACAACGTTGTTTGGAATGTCTTTTTAAGGTCGAAAGGCGTTCCCATGGTTTAGTGGTAGGGGGTTCTTCCGGATGTTCTACACTATGCGTTTACTGCTTTGTACAGCAACGAACTGCACACCTGATGAGAGATTGTTTGGCTGGACACAGCGCTCCACCACAGAAAATTCACTTCCTTCTTGTTTGACCACACCTGGACCGGCATTACTTTCACATGTCCCAAATTTCAAAATGGATCCTTTAGTTGGGAAGTGGATTTGATAGAAGCTAATCCCCGTTACGACTACATTTCATTTCCAGATGGACGCCAATCAACGGTTACCACTAAACCCTTGGCCCCATAGGGAAACGTTCTGATCCCATGGACATTGCGATCGGTGAAGAAAATGAATGCTTCACTGACCAGACTTCATGGACACCTGAATCAGAGGGACAGTCCACGACAATAAGCTTGACTGCTCCGGCTTCACTGTCACCTGAACCAGAAGAACAGTCTTCGACCCAACGAACAATAAACGATTGTACACGTGGTTTTGGGGTCTCATATGAGGCCTTGCAAACCGAGTGCTTTAGACTTGACTATTGCTAATACATGGGTTCGCCTTCAGCAGTCAA
>JGI24159J19872_10009489_pt1 | contig 12751 bp, 7 predicted proteins | sample Ectturendosymbi4_FD_19872 | JGI IMG/M metagenome (IMG submission 19872)
CATGAAGACTGCTGCGGTGAGTTTAAATACGACTGTGAGGCAAATGACTGAAATGTCTCAGTGACCAAAATGTCTCAGCAAAAAAATGACCGAAATGACTCAGCGAAAAAAAAACAGTTTTGCAGGCAGCAGCCGCTGAGCGCGTGTTTTACGAGAGACTCATTAGTCACGCACCAGCTTTTTTTCATGCAGACCGGGCTGAGGAAATCACAAATAAGCCTTGAGAGACTATAGATGAGACTGCAGAACAATAAATAGATTGAGGGCTTTGTTCTCCACATTCGACAAATTGGAATCACGCCTTCAACGGCCTCTACTGACGCAGAATATTAAAATGAAACGAGAGGGTTCGCAACAAAAAATGTCAGCGTTTATCCAAAACTAACCGTTCGTAACCAGGTTTAATCAACATCACCAACGTCAACAGCTTCAAGACAGAACATCAGTACAATGAACTATCGGGCGCCTCATTGAACAAAGTCAGGCCAATGGTCTCACTTGTCCGAGTCAGGCTCCTGCACATGCAGGGTCTGGTCGTATGCGTCGACGTCGTTGGCGTCGGTGACGACAGCTCTGTATTGTTTCGCTCCGTTCGACAAGAACTTCATCATCAGTTCCAGCGCTTCGTCGTTCAAACCAACAACGCCATCGGGTGTGATCTCATCATAAAGCTGCAGTTTTTAAACGAAAACAAAAACTTTTTCATTTGGACGCAGACGCGTAACTGACAACAGCAACAGAGCTAAGAAGCANACGATGACGGGAGCTTAAGCAGCGCGTTAACTGGAGAAGTGACGCACCACGCAAGCTACAACAGAAATCGAAAAAGCTTTTCCGAGACTGGACCGNGACATGAACGATCCAGTACCTTGACGCTCGTCNTCCCGTAGCAAATGTTGCGNCGCGGGTTCTGATCCACGTTCTCGGGATCTATGGCGACCGTGTTCAGCTGATAACAGAAAAACGACATCCACTGTCCGTCTGTGGCAATGGTCTGCGAGAAAAAAACATGACCAACGTCTTAAAGTCGCCAAACAACTCGAACCGCCGAACATGTTGAAACCTGGCACGTGCTGACGCAAAGTGGAAGCAGGGGCGGGTCCAGCCAGTAAGGTTAACGGGGGCGGTTTCAGTATTATTTGGTAGTCAAGTCTCATGACGGGGTCACTACTGTAAGAGAGATGAGCATACTTCACAACGCTTCTGTGACAAAACAACGGGACGGCAAAATGGCCTTATGTCGCAAACGCTGTTTTCCGAATTGAACAAAATCATGGTGATTAAAGTCACTTTCGTAGGTTTTAGGAGGGGCATCTCCCCCTCCTGGATCCGCCCCCGAGTGGAAGGTACAAAATGACCTCCTGTGCCGCTGACCCAGTTGCACAAATCATCTTAAAAGTTTGCATTAAAACTCGTTTTTCTTGCACTGGCGCTTTGAATTCCGAAGCACACAACAGGAAAGAAAATAGCAATGGTTTAAGAAAACTATTTTATTAAATATCAACGATAATTGGCTAATTGCTGCCACTTCGTCTACAAAATTCTCATAAATGCACGTTCAGGGTCTTTCAAACTGATGTGTTTCATATTATCGTGCATTGTTTTGTTACATCTCGTCTCATAATCCCGCTTGACTAATCACGTGTGGATTGTAATTCATCGTGTTGCAGGATACATTTCGGTGACAAATGCTAAATTACACAGCCCTCTTTCTATAGAGTTCTTTTATGGGAGGCGCTGACGTCAAAAATCTGCGACCAAAATTTATCATTGATTGTAAAAATAAATTTTCATCCAAGTCCCCATAGTTGCCCATTTCCTGTAAAAACGAACTAATTCCAAGAAATTTTGATTGCGGTGAATTGTGTTAACATTAAAAGGAAGGATAGAGCAAATCGTCTTTTGTCCACAATCACATTAGAAAGGGCACGACTACACGACGACCAGTGGGTGAACAATTTTGCAGTAGTGCCGTCCATTGGTTGGTCAACCAGCAGCGAAACATGTCGCCTGGCAAAAGAAGACGAAAGTGCAAACCTGAGTGCAAAATGGCCGATCAAGGTCATTGTCCATCCAGAAGCGATGGGAGGTTGCCTGCGCCGCGTTCCAAGTCCAACCGCTCATGATGCCGTACGCTTTCAGGTGCTCCTCGATCTCGGGCGTTATGTCGCTGTGTTCCATGTTCTCGTTGTACCACTCCCTGCAACCCCTGGCAAAGCAGCAGCAAAGAACACGTCTAGCGCAGTGCTTCGGGAGTTTGCGGTCGAAATGTCGTTGCCGGCCATAAAAAGCGCGGCTTTCTATGGAGCGCCGTTCGTAAGAAAATGGTATCGGACACATTCAGCACAAACAAACGCAAAGTCAGACAGATTCAGTTAAATATGAACAGATTTCGTTAAACCTGTTTCGATTTAAATAAATCAGCGCCGGAGCGTTTGCGCTTAGCGATCTACAAAACGCTGAGGATCCAAACAAGAACAATGGCAAGACAGTTCCTGTAGGAAGACTTCACTGCAAAATATCAGCGCACCTTTTTCACGCACAAGACTGACGACCACTGCAGCCAACGGTAAAAAACGCAAGCAGCCGTAAAATTGTTTAGGATTTTCCCAGTGCCCTCACGCTAACATTTACAACCGCTTGAAGAAAAAATAAAAACTTTTGAAATGCACTGCAATCTTGCCCGGTAAACCTTTAGGCAAACATGCATATTAGAAAACTTACGGCAGAAGTTTCAGCTGGGTGTGACCATAAACGTGCTGGGCGTCCAAAGGGGCGACCAGGTCCTGTAATCTCCCATCGTGGAGGGCGTCTTGGTAATTGTCCTGTATGTCACCGGCCCACATACGGTAGCCTGCAACAAAAGGAATTGCTGGTGAATATGCAGTAGGCAGACGACAACATGCATGACGCTGGAAAATTAAAGGAAAATGTCGTTCTACTCGCTTTGTACCCCTTTTGGAGTGTCACGCGTGGTCTGCGGCTCTCATCTCCGCTTACTCTGCGCCGTGGGCAGTCTTGGGGCGTGGGCCACGCGAAAGTTACTGCCGCGCTGGTAGCGAGCCAGTGGCAGCACCGCGCGTGAAGCCTTCCCTTGCAGCCGTACAAGCACCAAGATGAACAGGTCGCAAGCTACGTTTTTCATGTCTTCGGTACATCCTGACCGGGGTTTCAACCCAGCCTACCAGCTTCGGCGGAAACACGCGCTCTATCCCACCAGGCCGCATAGTCGGCTCACATCAAAGTTCACTGTTTCACATGCTTTTGGAAAGAAAAAAGGTTGCAGATGATGTCTGCAGATATTCAAAGCAAGCTAGCACGCAACAAGGCAATCACACGATTGTTATTTCCCTTAAAACATTATTTTGCTTGGTAGTAGTTACGAACTAAGAAACAATCGCAATGTTTCTGCAACCGCTAGTTTTAACATACAGGCGAAGTGTGACATGACCTGTTCATTTGTTGATAACCTGGCAGCTGAGATGGCATACATTTGTAACAGGCACGCTGTGACGTGGATCACATGACAGTTTTCGATCCACAATCGTGAAGAGTACTACTGCATCGGATTTTTTTTGCGGTGGGGCAGAACAAAAGTAAGTAAAAACGCAAACTTCAACGGATCGGTTGAAGTTTGTCGCCAAAAGTTGTGTTTTTTTCCTTTTACTCCACTTGGCACATTATTTTGCATTGCATTTGTAGTCTTGAAGCGACTTTTTTCACAGGTTACGTGAAGGCAGAATGTGTGTAGGTCAGTTTAGAGTTTGCATATAGGTTTGCCACATGAGATGTACGCATGTTGCTAGATGCGAGCAAAGTGCAGCCTTGTAGCCTTTCCGTTGATTACGTAACAACCGTCCACCAAAAGCGCTTGACTGCCGACTGTAATTTCAACCTAGTACTACACGACTACGTCTAGTGTCCATTTCTGACCGCTTCGAGAAATAGGTAGAAAGATCAACGCTCAAAACTAAAGAGTTGCACATTTTGAGTTTAAGTTGCAACATTCATCCCGCCTCGACATTGTAANGCAAAACTTCANCCTAACGATTTTTGGTGTACAGAATTACTNAAGCATTTGAGAAGCGCCGGTTTCTTGCCAACTACACATGCGGTACGTGTGACAATTGCTGCATTCGTTTTCACAAGTACGGAGCTGTGGCGAGAAGAGCAGCCCGTTTGCTGCATAATGAAGCTGCAGATTTCAAAATAATTTCAAATCCACGACTTTCGAAATCGTAAGTTGCAAGAGTTGATTTTTAAACATATTAAGCTGCAAACAGAGCGTTAAATTTTTTAACTAAAATTACCAGTAGCACTAAACCAGTGATGGAGACTCGAGACTTGGTGTCGAGACTCATTTTTTGTGAGTCTCGGTCTTGGTCTCGATNTTGTCAGGTGTCAGTCCCAAGGATGCAGGTCTCGAACTCGAGACCTATGTCTCGAGACTTNGGCCGCCTTATCGACACATCTTTCAAATGCTCACTTTACTTCATCCTTTGAGACAGTTGTTGAATCAACTGCTGGACCGCTCTAAATCTCGGGGCAGGCCAATAAATTGGTCTCGTTATCCAGAACCGTCAGGCCATGCGCTCCATAGACATGCGATAGATTGGACAGTGAAGGACAACATGGTCAACGGTCTGTTCTTCTGCGCCACACTCACAACCCGTAGGAGGGGCCACACCTTTATTTGCGTAAGCAGGAGCGGAAATGTCCGACACCGGTGCGGAGGCGGTCAAGCCGGGCCCACCCTGTTCTTGGTGGGTGCCAATGTCGGGAATGAAAGTACAAAGTATCGTAGTATTCTCCAACCACTCCGCATTCCATTGGTCATCCGTCCAGAGCGCCTCACTTCTGATGTTGCCATCTGATGAACTGATGAGTTGTTATGTTGGGGGTCTCAATTTGAGATGCCGTGCATTCCCACCCGGTGGACAGGTGGGCACTGAGTGGAGCAGATGTCCAGGCCATAGGCGTAGCCAGGGGGAGGCCTAGGGGGCCATGCCCTACCCAATTTTCTGAACGTATAGTCATTTTGTGCTTTGAGAGGCGGTATTCCCAACAAAAGTGTCATTTGCCTAAAACCAAGCATTTTGGCCCCCTTACTTTTTTGGCTGGCTACTGATTCAGGCTCCAAATGCTCCAGTAATTCAACGTGTTATCCGTTAGTCTGATCCTTGTTGAAAGAAATGAAAAGTTTGAAAAAATGGATGGAATTAGACGAAATGGAAGTTCGGGAGAGTGGAAGATTTATTTTTGATAAATATAAGAAAAAATTTGGCCAAGTCGAAAATTTTTCAGTTCTTGGACTTCTTGACAAAATCTCGATCTTATATTTAAACCAAGTCCCGGAAGTTGCGGTCTCGACTACGTCACTGCACTAAACACTGCACAACTCGGAGTGATTCAAATTCATTTTTGAAAAATCCTAAGACCTTAACCATGTTTATACTACAGTCCAGTGCAATACGCTAATGAATAAAGCAGATGCAAGGATCCTACCAGGTCGGATTGTGTTGCGATATTGTTTCCGCTCCACTCCCCACACGTGTGGAGTGAAATCGCATGAGGGGATTGCCCCGCTTGTCGAAAAATCACCAAGCCACTTGGAGAATTCTGGGAGTTGCTGCTTGCATCTGACCTGCCATGAAAGTGTTTTTAAAATGTAAATGCTTAGCGGCAAGTAATATAGTGATGAAGCAGTAAGTTACAAGTTTTGCTGTTTTCGGCGTCACAGCACAATGAATATTAACGAGTGTATGTCCAGTTACCGAGCATTGTTTTCACACTGACGAATTTAGAAGCGTAAACGCCAAAGCACGGGGTTATTTCGCAAAAGCACGTTCCACACATGTCTGCTGCTCCATTTTGAAATGTGTTTTTATTCGAAAGACCCCATAAATTGCGGATGACGAAAATATTTTCTGAGAAAAGTTACTTTCACGACTTGAACCGCATGAAACTTCCGTTTTGGGGTCACTGCGTTCTTGGAAATCTTGTTTCGAAGACAATGATTTTTCATTGATTTACGCATCTTACATTTTACATTTTACAAGAAAGGGCGAACGCAGACGCACAAACAGACTTTAAATCCAAAGATTAAGTAACTTTTCTGACTGAATCAAATCTACTCGCAAGTAGCGACAAAATAACATATTCTTTTGCACGCGGGAGGAGACAAGCATCAGCAGTTATAGTAATTACTGCGCTACATCTAGTTATCATCGCACATGTGTACCGAAGTAAGCCAAACACATTTGTAAATTTTGTTCAGCCAATTTAAATGCAAAATGCATGAGGCAGAAATGAACAACGTTATTCTTTTAAGGTTTTTCTTATTGTTTATTCCAAGTAAAATCCGCCAACAAGAACGGATAGTATATTGCGTTATTGCTCACTGCAAAAGAATGATGGCGCACTACCTCGAAAAATTCCGAGTTTTATGTTGCAAACAGTATTATTTTTCAACTAAACATTCGCTGTCAATTTTAACGACATACACGGCAGTTCCAGGTTAATTTAACAGTAGTTTCCCATTCAGGAAACTTCGTATGGTTTGCCCAATTGTTTGTTTTTGCCACAACAGCAAAACCCAAGCAAGAGATGTGGTAGATCAGTGGCATAATTAATTACTTAAAAACAAAACCGATCAAGCATGAGAAACTCGCTTTAGGATTTACTTTTTGAGGACACTGATCCATACATTCCGCGAAGCAGAAGGAAAGACTAATACATCAGTGAAGGACCCAATGCACATATCCATGCCAAGATTTGTATGACTTAGCTGGTGATAAAGCCGTTAAGTCGTGAAATAGAAAAAGAGAACTTTGGCGGCCAGGTAAAAATTACATGTCACGTGAATCAACAAGTTTCGAGCGACGGCAGCACTGAAGACCTGTCAAAAGTCACGGTTGCAAATGGTTTTAAAAAACACCTGAACGCAGTTTAAAAGGATGTCTAAGGATTTTGAGCAAAAAACGGTCGGGAGGTAAGAAGCAGAGCTTGAGTTGATTTATTCGCGCAAGCATAAGACAAATCCATGTAAATTAAGGATAAAACGCCGGGTCACCGAAAAAAAAAACTGTCAACCAGTTACCAGGTTGTCTCGTCGGGCATTCATAGACAGTTCCATAATTTTACGGATGATAACTACTGCAGTAACAATTAACCTGCCGGAACGTTGTGTCGTGGCTCTGAAAACCAACGGGCAAATCATCTGGAAGTGTCGACTCCAGGAAACCTCTGCCTTTCATCCAGAACATCGAATTCTCGTTTTCGTGGCCGAGTTCGCTGTCCTGTAGCTCTGCCGACTCCGCTGAGAGGATGGTTAACAAATCTTGGAAAATAGTGCCAAAGGCTGATTGGATCTTCAGCTGATGCGCCTGCAAGCACATTACCAGCTTACTGCAAGTTGCCTGGCGCATTTCCAAACACGAATAGTCGCGAACGATTTTCCAAGCTCTTGGTAGCCAGCGTCGAATTTAGCATTCAAACATTATGCGAAACAAAAACCAATTTTAAGAATGATAAGTTTATACACAAGGAATTAGCTTTGGCATATGCCGGTAGCTAACCTAAAAATAAAATCATAAGCGTAACCGCCCTGTTAAACAAAAGCAGGGTTTCTACGCAATTTTGAATACAATTTTCAACACTTTTGCAACAGCTTTTCTAGACACTTCCGGACTTTTTTCAGACCTAATATTTCTGCATGACCTACCCAGGTCACATACAAGCACTATAATATTTAACACGATATAAGAAAAATTATATCATCTTGAATAAAATATTATGAAAATGTATGTCAAAAGATCAATTCTGAAAATTTTCTTTTTCCATACTGACAGACAAAACAAATATTTTTCCTGACTTTTCCACACTGGAAAGTGATAAAAAAAATTTCCACACCTTTCAAGACTGCGTAGTAACGCTGTAAAACTGTATTTGTTAGCAACTCTGTGAAAAGCGGGCTGTGGAAACAGACTATGTTGTAGATAAGGATTCCCGGCGCTGGAAGGCAACCTTGTTTTTCGTACCTTAGGCCTATGACAATTGAACGAAACCACGGGATGAAGAATGCAGATGTCAGATATCAAGAATGGTTTAAGGTCGACTACGTTGAAATGTTGTACGATCTTTCATGCCAATATCTACCAAACATTTTATTTTTAAAAGCAGCAGTCAAACGGTAAGTGGCTGTATGTACGCCACAGCTAAGTTAACATTTTACAAAACATCGCACATGTGCCGAAAGCAGGGGCGGATGGGAGGGGGGGCGATGCTAAAACCTACGAAAGTAAGTTTATATTCACCATAATTTTGTGCAATGCGGAGAACAGCATTCACGATGTAAGATCATTTTGCCATCCGTTGTTTTGTCACAGCAGTGTTGTGAAGTATAGTTCATTTCTCTTACAGTGGTGAACCCGTAATGAGATTTGACTACGAAATTTTGAAATCGCCCCCGTAACCTTATTGGCTAGATTCGCCCTTGGCCGAAAGATATTCTATCACAGCAAAGAAGCAGACATTTTATGGTGTTTACAGAGTGTATATTTCACCCACTGAGCAGGTAACTTCAGTTTTAAGTAAAATGTAATCCATCACATGAGCAAGCACGGTTGAAAGTCTCAGTAACTTCAATCCACTAAAAGTGAGAATGCTATTTGAGGAAAATGTCAACCTTTCGCACTGCGGCAGATCCACACAACAACGCTGCCAGTGCCGAACCTGAGACTCGCATGAAGGCAGAAAATGTCAGTGATTTGCACGTACAACGCAATGTCGAAATTAAAAGGCGGTTACATGCCACACGATCGAAAGTAGTACATGCACAACCGTTGAAGCATTGTCCGTAGCATAAGCGCAATTACCTTTCGCGGACTGGATTCCGCATCATATGCAGGGTTAAAAGCCATCAACAGAACCTCTGAGATGTGTTCACGGAACCTCTGAAGCAGAGCTTCATCCACAGAAGCTTTTGCAATACAATAGGGTAAGCCATGTACATACTTGGTATGCGTAAGGTACTGATAGTAATATGAAAGGTTTGTGCCGGGAAACTCATGATGAAATGGCTGTATGATGTATTTTTTGTAATTGAACTGATCCAGAAGAAGAAATAAAAACTGCTTTTGCTGCAAAACAAAAATAAAATTGAACTCAGATAAACTGCTGTAAGACTGCCGATATAATCGCCATTGTCACGGCAAGAAAAGAGAAAAAACATGAAATGTCTATGAAATCAGCATTCAATAGTGCACATTTGCCACCAATGCACGGCACTGTGAACGTAAAAAGTGCCATCGCGAAACTAACTTTTTCCGTTTTTTCCCTATCTTAGGAAAATCACAAATTTACCTCAAAACCAACGTGGGTATTTCATGACATTCAACCATTAACTTTTGATCTAAGAAGACCCAGCTTGAAGTTGAATTGCTGATTCATAAAAATATTATTTCGAACATGAAATATAGTTGTCATCAAGTATTATTTTAATTCGGTACAGATGCAAAACATAGATAAAATAGTTTTTCTTTGCAATGCTGAAGCAATTTTTTGCATCTGTGTAGACTCCTCAGCCCTACGATGGAGTAGCATAGCACCGCATGCCCATGCAATGTGAATTAATACCAAACAAAAATGTATTATCCTTTCACTACGCACGGTCAGCACGGTTAATAACAAATGTCGCTTCTCACTGTAAACTAGAGTCCTGCACGGGTTGAATTTTTTTGTCCGCACCCACCCCACACCCGCAAAATTTAAACCCGCCCCGCACGAGTTTGAGAAATCTTGCCCGTTCCCTCCCCACACACTTTTAACCCGCACCCGCCCCGTAGACAGCCCCAACCCGCGCCCGACCCGAAGTTTTTCGGTCTTGAACCCGCACCTGTCCGAAAACTACTGGAAGCTCATAATTACGGCAAGTTTTTCTTGCAATAAAATCGTCAGAAACATGCATTTATTTTTAACAAAAGTTGCATTTATGCACAAGCATTTTAAACGACAGCGATTTACTCAAGCGATTTATTTACATATAATGCTAAATATTTCCAAACATTATCTGCCGAGAAATGGCGATCTTTTGCCAACAGTTTGCGTAGCATGCTGAAACTTCACTCCACACTGCATGAGGTTGCTTGGCAATTTAACAGTTCTGGACTGATGTTTGGCCGGGTCATTTCTACTACTTTTAAAAACTTGCCCTACTCATAACGCCTGAAGACAAGTCTAACAAGCAGCAAAACCAAGCCGCTCATTCTTTTCATTGGCAACCAAGACTTTTTCCGTAGATCTGATCTTTCGCAGTCAACAGATTTCAGGTGAAATAAAATCCGTTTCAGTCCAGTAGTAACTAGCTGTGCATTAAGCGTTGCCTTATCCATTTCGAAGGGGTGCTAGACTGAATATTCCTCACCAACTACGACGGTAGCATTGAGAAATGGTCACTTGCCCACCACATGGCAAGAGCTTGAACTAATGTTTCGCAACAATGGGTTGTTACATCATAATGTAATAACTGGTGCAGGCCTACTGTCCTAAGCGCAATGCTGGGAAACAACTTTAGTACATCCACGTGCTGTGCGATTTTTGAGCTGATTAAGCTCATGTGCTTTGGCTCAACACTCAGTAACCCGCACAAAGAATTTCTCAACCCGTGCCCGGCCCGCACCAAGCACAACCCACTCCCGCCCCGCCCAGCAGCAAGTTCAACCCGCACCCGCCGCGCACGCATAGCAGTGCGGGTTTCCGCTCCCGCCCCGCAATGCCGGTACCCGCAACCCGCGCGGGTTAACCCGCTCCGCGCAGGACTCTACTGCAGTAAACACACACTGAACTATTGAACCCGGCAACATTTCAACCATGGTTGAATAATGCAGAAAAGGTGCGCATGATTCATTACGTAAAGCGCGTATCTCACTAATCGCGTAACTTGCCCTAACAACCTGTTTACAACAATAAAAATTTATTAATCTACGCTAAAATTTAATCCTCTACCAAACTCCTTTGGGACAGTCACATACATGCATCGAAACATCACGTGAACTTGGCACAATACTTGCTCAAGCATAAAGATTTTAGTGATTGAAAATTAAAACTTTCTTGTTATATACATTTGCCGAAAAAGTTTTTATAAACTGTTTTCATTTGATATTATAGAACGTATTGTCAGTGATAGTTGTGCTATAGCTGAGAGACATGCATTAACCTATTTTTAAAGAGCTCATTATTCTGGCTTCCTCAACGCCTACCATTTCCATATATTAGACAGGCAAGTTTTTCTATGATATTTTTGAAACATGACCATCAAAATTTCATCGATACATTTTTCTCAAAGTGAACTATTTCAAAGTAATCTATTTCAAATATTACGTTTTTCATGAGCACCAATCTAAAAAAAAATATTTAAAGCAATTGTGATGTTTCAGCAAGAACCTCCCCAAGCATTTACTTCAAGAACTACTCCTCAATTTTGCCAGGCACCAAGATTGTGGTTGACTAAGTAAAGTAAAAACCACAAAGATCATGACTATCCAAGCTTTACTCTTAGTCACATGCTTTGGTCTTATACAAAATTACATTGAACCAGTAACAACATGTGTAAATTGCACATAATAAAATTCTGATATACCTTTAGTCCTAGTGAATAAACTACATTTTTAGAGAACTGAATATAAGTGATATGCCTAGACAAGTGGTTTTCAACCTGGGAGTCTTGAACAGTTTTTGGAGGGGGCGCGAGTAGATATTTTTTGTATGCAACTGCATTACATATTTGCTTTATTTGACTTTTAGATGGTGGTGGTTAGGTTGAAGTGGGTTGTGGTACAAAAAAGGTTGAAAACCACTGGCCTAGACTAACTATAAAACTTCCCATTCTTGAATGATCAAGCAAAAAAGAAAAAATTTTGACCACAGTGGATATACTTTGTAATGTTCTATGTTCCTTGATGAAAATACTACTGAACTTAAACAAAATAGAGATAACAAGAAATGCACTCACAGTTTTGGCTTTAAAAATATAATTGCGCTTGTTTTTCTTGATTATTGAAAATTCTTCATCTAATGGAAGTTGCTCAAAGACTTTTGTCCAATGGTTGTAATGCTCATCATACCAAAGACTATGTGTCCAAGTAGCTCTTTGATCAGGACCAACTGGATATTCTGCCATGACAACATATGATTTCATCAATTACAATGAAAAGTTTATTGTATTAAGACTGTACAATTGATCATCAATAATTTGTCAAACTTCATACAAGGAAGTCTTCCTATAAGTGAAAAAGCAGTAACAGGGTTAGCAAATTACAGTATATGTGTCAATTAAGGATGGATCGACTTCTTTGCTGCCCATATATAAAAGATATATCCTTACGTTTGTGCCCTGTTTGATACCACACATTTACATTTACATACTTAGCTTTCTGTGCTGCATCCAAGTTCTGTGAGTTATACACAGGTTTAGACAGCATTCAATCATTTGTTTTCAGCATGGCTAGCAGGCCAAACACTATATTTGGAAAAACCAATTAGTGTATTTTTTCCCAACTTGATTTATTTAAATTGTTGGCAACATGCAGTGTCAAAAAATAAGCTACATAATTTTTTTATGTCAAAAATGTATGCTGTGAATCAACTCACTGGGCAACAAATTTTTGGTCTTGTTTTTTTTTATTTTAATTTTTTGGTGTTGCTTGATGTTTTTTGGTGTGCTGAGTCCAAAAATGACGTTAGTTTTTTCGTA
>JGI24159J19872_10009491_pt1 | contig 12750 bp, 9 predicted proteins | sample Ectturendosymbi4_FD_19872 | JGI IMG/M metagenome (IMG submission 19872)
ATCCCGGACATTGAAGCACTTTTTAACATTTCTCCCTGACGCATATTTGGCCACTAAAATCCCGGACATGTCCGGGAAAAACCTGACGTATGACAACCCTATCTTAGTGAGTGTGCAGGGTGTGGAAGGGTGGGCAAAATTAGGCCCCCATTTTCAATTTATTTTAAATTTAAATTGAGGTGGCCCCAAATTTTAGTTTACGCGCTTTAAAAAATTTATGAGATTTTCTTTGTGATTGTATTTTTGTTATAATGATTACACAATAAAACTTAAGTTGATTTGCTACCGTGTATGTTGCTATTAATAATATGTTTTACCATATTTTAATTTTCAACCTGAATATAACAAGCGAAACTGAAATGATGAAACATAAACAGCTTTCTGTATGATCAAAGGACAAGAGCCCCAGTCAAAATGTGAAAGGCCCTCAACCAAAATGTTAGGGTCCCCTAATCAAAAGATAAGGAGGCCTATTAGTCTTTGGTTATACATATATAGCCTACCTACAGGGCCGGAGATACCATTAGGCGATCTAGGCGGTTGGCTAGGGCGCTGAGACGAAAGGGGCGCCAAAAAGGACCAAAATAGAATTGTTTTCAGGAAGTGACGAACATAAACCAAGTGAAAGTGAAGGAACATGATGAAAGTGAAAAGAACACACGTTCATGCAGTTTATGAGAAGATACAGGTACTATACCATTTCAGGTTTGGTGCAGAAGGATTATTCTTATCAATTTCAATTATACTAGAATGTATACATAAGCTATGTCGCAATTTGGTATAAATTTTATTCATCTAATAAACTTTTCTCGTGCAAAACAAACGTCCTTTTTCCATAATCTACAATGTGACGATATATAGAACAAGGATTTTTGTTTAGGAGAGTTGGGTGCTGTCATGGATCTTGCCTAGGGTGCTTATAAATCTATCAATGGCGTTCTGTCAGGGCCAGCAGGCATGCATTTCAGACCATACTTTATCAAGTTCACTGCAAAATTGTAAGGTTGCCATCTATGTTTTTTCATTTCTTGATTTTCCCTGACTGCGCCGCTTTTTTCTAGAGTAGGCCTACAGGTTTGTGTCAATACCTTTACGAAATCATCTCTCAGCTATCCAGTATAGTCAGGTTAGGAAACGGTACCGAAACGCCAGCATGGTTGATGTTAGTAGCCGATTTAACCAGTCAAATTTATAGTATGGAACGCACCGCCGGAATCTGTTTATTTAAGCGAACAGATTCCAGCTGGGTAATTCACGAACGTCAGTGGTTCGTTCTGTATGTGGAACTTCCTCGATTTTTACGACACCAGATTAACAATGGGCCTGCGACTGTGAGTATCTGACGCTTCTGCAGTTGAATCATCGCAGAAGCTGTAGCATGGTAGGGAGGCAGGCGGGGTACTGCAAGGTGGTTGAAATTTTTATTTTCAATGGCATTCATTTTAGCCACAAGCAGAAAAAAGGAAACTCGCTTTGACTATAACGTAGAAGATGACGCCATAGAGCAGTGGTTGTGGTTTTCAAACGTTTAGTGTCTGTGGATCCCTTTCACTGCACCCAAAACCTCTGCGGACCCCTTCGTTTTGTCAAAGATTTTTCGTATATTGGTAAATTAGATTTGACCGTTTCTTAGCATGAGCACCTCAATCGCTCTGGCAAGAAACAAATTTAAAGCTTCGACTTGCCACCAATTGACGCCACCAAAATCAAATAAAAAAGGTCAGTCGACTTGCAATATGAACATATCAAACTACAGTTGTGGTGCGATTAAGCTGATCGAGTAATGGCCCAAATGAGCGGATAAAGACTGATGGATTTTCTTGATTGGATTTTGGTTTTAAGAACCCCGTAAGACTGTAAAACACATTCATGGACAACTTAGGTTTTCATGGACCCCCAGGGTGAACAACTACCATTGAGGATCCCGAGAAAAACTTCAAGGTCAACTTTTGATGCGCGAAATTCGACATAGCTACTGTATCTCATCTAATGAGAAACACTTCCAGCAGGTACAGGAGCATAGCTCTGTCTTTAGCTTTCTCTATGACTTCAGAAATGTTCAGTCCAGCAAACCAAATCAAGTTCCTTCTTCATCACTGCAAAACCTTGGAATACACATCAGGGGTGTAGTGCTAAAAAGAGATGTGGGAATGCCGTTCCCACATCAAATAAAAAGCAAGACTGCACCAAATAATTCGAATAAAGCAAGCATTCGCCTACAAGGATTTCCACACTGGATCTTCCTGTTTCATTACAGACTTCTGACTAGCAGCGCGAATCTGCTTGTCGATAGCACATCTGTGAGATCGCAGCCATGTTTTGATGTAATCTAAATCTTCAAGTAACGTTATTAGTGCCAAAGGTGTGGTAACGCGTTCCAACCCCACTACACCCCTGATAAACATTAGTAGCTAAGATATTGACGCAGACAGAGGAACTCTGCCTATGGTTTCTTCGAAGAGATTCTGTGGAAATTTTGCATTTTCGTCACAGACACAGTCTGATAAAACGTTTCCCAAACATGTCAGCAGACTTCCGAATTGCCCTAACCCTCCCTGTGTCCATTGCAGAGGTGGCCGGAGTCACTTTTTCAGACTCCGACTCCGCTCCTGTTCAAAAAGTTTTGAATCCGGATCCGGATCCGGGTCTGGCATTTCTTCAATTTTGAGAATCCGACTCCTGTTCAGACTCCGGCTACAATCAACCATCCAACCATAGTTTACCCATGTTTTTACCTAAGAAATGACCACACAGACTCCTGCTACTGCCGAAATGGAAAAGTGACTCCGGATCCGGGTCCGGTTTTCACAAATTTTTGACTCCGGGTCCGGATCTGGGTCCGAAAGAAAAATGCAGAATCCTGCCGGAGTCGACTCCGGCACTCAGAATCCGGTCCCACCTGGTCCATTGGCACTGGGGAAAGGAGCGTTTCTCAGGTGAAGCTGGTAAGCTGGTAAAGTCACACAATCATGTTGCAAGGGAGATTGGATGTAGTCAGGGAGCATTTGGGCCATGGTCACCAAAGTATAATCTGCCTTCTATTTTGTTATTTACTAAAAAAGTCGTACTACGGTTGAGTGAACATGGTGGAAAGAAACGAAAAAATAACAGGGGCCCCCAAAATTTTCCGCACAGGGGCAGCCAAATTGCTAAGACCACCACTGCGCGTTCTGCAGTGTAAATCGTATTGGAAAACTACAATGTAAATCGTATTCGAAAGAGCCTGAGTGCCGGAGTCGCCACTGTATAGGATTAAAGTCTTTTCATTAAGTTTTGAAATTAAAAGGCTTTGTTTTACTTGAATGCTAATGTTAGACTATAATTGGAATTACATTCCATCCTGACACACAAATGCCTTGGCCGCGCATTTGTGTGGATCTAGTTACCTAATACCGTATAACCATCAGAGGCTTCTGCGAAACATAAGGTGGCCTGTGACCTCCAGGGCTGCTGATGTTTATCTTTGACCCAGCCATGATTTTTCTAGAGGGCTGATCTTATAGAAGAAAAAAGCCTAAGGAAAGAATTGCTTGTTGTTGGAATACCCACAAAACGAGCACTTATTTGCTGCATAAACAATTGAATGTACTTACCACGCAAATGAGAATTCCTTTAAGCTGCCATCTTGTTTCTTGGGTATCGTTTAACAGTACAGTGGTAGGCTAAGGCAGGTCTAAATGAAGTGAAAACCTACTCCACAGCGCCCTCCTGTAAGGTCATGATAATTTGCAAGCTGATAGCAACGTGTAAAGTGTATACACGCAAATTAAGAATTGTGAAAATGCTCTAAGCAGCCGTGACTCTTCACTAACCAAACAGCTAGAGCAAAATCGTGATCATTGTTGAGTACCTGATAAACCTGTCATGCAATAAGCAAAAGCTCTACAAAACTCATATTTCTAGAAGGGCACACTGCAAACAAAAAGAATCGCACTTTTAATCGGAGCATTTTCAAAAGCGATTGGTAAAAGCTCTACACAACTATTTGTGTATGGATGTCCACACACTGTACATTCCTAAAGCACAGCGCTTAAAAGAATTACAAGCGTTTTAGTACAGCTCCCGCAAACAAAATTTAAACATAGCAACCATTGGTTGTAAATTCTTTCGCTGCAGCATAACTCCAAGTGCAATTAAAACATCTGAGTCCGATCGACGTGTTTCAGCTGCAGCAAACTCTTTGTTGATGGGTCCATTTTTATGCACTGACATAAGGGCCAAGCAATAACCAGCCATGTTCCATCGTTGTTATCAGCTAGGTCTTCAACCGCGGCGGTGTGCTGAAACGTCGTTCAGCAGCAGCTGATATAACAGTAATTGTGACGAGTATTTGAGGGAAATTCCTAATATTAGGAAAACGTTACTGGTTAGAGTTCAACACTGCTACAGTCACGGCTGACGGTTGAATTTCTTCTTGTACAACTTCCCATTTATGGTCCATCTTTTGATTTCTGCTGAAACCACAATACCGCTGTCTATATCATCTTGGTATTTGGCCAGCAAACAGTTAATCTGACCACCGGTGGCAGACTGGCAAAACTTTGGAAGTAAGCTCCAAAGCAATGTGTGTGTTGCTTCCAGGTTTTGAAACCTGCTCTCTACTGTAATTCAAATGTTAACTGATACATAAAAAGAGCTGTGTACAACCAAGGGTGCACTCAAGGGGGGGTGGGGTTAATCTCCCCACTTTAGTTTGATATGTTACAAAAACTTTATTACCTGCGCAAAGGATATTGTTTTTGCATACTTTTTGCTTTTTAATTTTCGACTTTATGCAAAAGTTGTAAATGCTCTGAAGTAGTGATGAGTGTGTTTTTCTCCTCTGTTTTAACGTTCAGCTTGATATTTTTGCAGTTATGAACTGTGTCGTAGCGTTGAGTTTATTTTCCTGCGATATCCTAAGTTGGAGAGCTAATAGTTTATATTCAGTGCAATATAACACATAAAATAAGGAGAGTGCGTGTGGAAGAATGTGCATATTGTGTCAACAAACTTCGCCAAAACGTTGGATTGAGAAACATGAATATGACGTCATGTTGTGACGTCATAAGCAGCGCACACCAAATACAAATGACCACCATATGCCACTGAATGAAAATCACCCCCATGAAAATTTTCTGCGTACGCCACTGTGTACAACAGTGCCCAAACAACGCTTTAGTATGATTAGCTGAGAAATTGTTTTTGTAATATTTCCCTTTCATTCGTCGCAGTATCGTGACAACAAAGACAAGTTCGTTTCAACGAAGATTGATTTTGTTAAAAGTGATGGAAAACATTCTCTGAATCCTTCTGCAGAAGTGAAAGCACTCCATCCAGAAGTTTATTTGTTTCAAAAATTCCAGATTTTTCCTGTAACAATTTCGACAATGGCGATAAAATCACAGAAGTGTGTTCGATGAGTTGCTAATGGAATTGATCAGCTGTGACACTTCGACCGTCACTTCGGCTTGGACATTTCGACTAATCTTAAGTTCGTCAACAGTTTTGTAAATTGCTGGCAGCATTTACACACACGTAATAGCGGAATCGTGTCTTTCTACCCAGCGAGTTTCGCACATAGGCATAGGTTTACCTTTCCTGACGAGATATCGGTGTTTGCATTTGAATGATCTTTCGCAGAATAGCTGCTCGCAGCTCAGATCGCGGCATGAAAACACAAATGCTTGCAACAATTCCCATTGCATTTCGGACAGAAGTTAGGTGCCGCATACCAGAGAACACTAAACTAAAGCACATGGCTGTAGCGGCATGGTGGCCCGTTGACTATATGTATAAAACAATTATCTTTCAAAAAAGTCGGGACACTAAGAAAACTTTTAAAATTGTATTTCACAAAAAAATTTTGTTTTTGAAAAATTTATTTTAATAGACAGATTCTTTAAAACTGAAAAATCTTTTTAATTTTTTTTCAAGAGAAAATAAAAAATTCATAACAAATTTTGTTTTTCTTTACTTCGCCTACGACGGTTTTCCCATTTAAATTTGCGAATGCACCATGTAGTAAATTCATATGTTACGCGTTCGTTCTTTACGGAAAGTTTTATCGCTAACCTCCGCACTCTCTAAACGGAGTGCAATTTTTTTATGAAGTGCTAGAATATCGAAAGTATTTTTTAAAATTATGTCATAGTTACTGACACTTTTATTCATCCATCTGTCACTCAGGCACATTGACACTCCATCTGACAGATTTATAGCCTACACAATTCCAGGAACAGCCATCCTTCTGATGCAATTTAGCACCCTACAGAACTGTACAGCAAAATGTGCTACTAGAGTTATGACAAACACGCATGGCGAACTTTCCTGATGCTTGCGATCTCGTTTTCCGCGTAAAACCTACGGCATCTATCCACGGTACTTAAATGACTAATATAACTGCAAGGTGGGAAATAAAAAGCCACCTTACGATATCTTTCAACGCATTTTAGAATTTCCGCTTACCATACAAACAGCACTATTAAAAATCGACTTAAACAAAGGAATCAGCACTATACTTCTTATTGAAAATGCAAAGCAACCGACCAGAAACGAAACAAGTTTAGCGATGATTTGCTTGCAAACTTCCATGGGAAACACTTCGTTGGTGAAGTGGGGCTCAGCAACGAAACAAACATTCGTCATACAAGCTTGCATTTTTAAAGTCTCAAAATGTTTGTCAATGGAAATAAATTTGTTCAAAAATAAAAACAGTTTTCATTCAAAAATGTTTCAATTTTTTAATTTGTTTTTCAGAGAAATTGTCAGTTGACAAAATTAAAAAAATGCAAATAAAAACATTTTAGCGGAAAATTATTTTTTTAATTTCTTTTCCTTTTGTGGAAAAATATACAGTGATTTTTTAAAAAATGACAAAATGTTCACATGGCGTAAACGGGCCACCATACAGCAGTGCTTATATATGCTAAGGGATGCAACATGTGCAGTCTTGCCTGCACCCCTGTGGAAGCACCGATCATGTTGCAAAAAAAGTTTCAAGTCACATCAAGTCCACGTTGCGACAAATTTGCTACTATGCAATCAGATAGTGCTTTCCCAGTGGTAAAGGTAAGTGGAACGAAACAAAATTTCTGCATGAATCTCGTTGTTTTTGACAAAGGGGTGATAAGCTGAAGCAGAGTTGTAAACCGGTCCGGGCTTTTCGGGTCGGGCCGGGTTCGGGCTTAAGTTTGTCAAAATGTTTGGGCCGATTTCAAGCCTGCATACACAAGTTTTTTATACTATTGGAAGTAACGATTTTTTTCTTTCTTGAAGTACATTTGTTCCGCTCACTGTGGTGACTTCTGTGAGTGAAGTGATTGTCATTTTTCTTCAGCTAATTATATTCGCAAACACAGCTGCGTTCTTTCGTTCTCTGCTCGGATTAGCGTTATCCTCTTTTTCAGAAGGCGACAGCGGTAAGGAAATTAGCACGTGATGGCATTGCTTCGAAAAGATCAATCACTCCCGCGATTCTTGACTTGTTTCAAGAAACGATGGCCTACAATCTGGCTTTTCATGCTTATAGCGCTATCGTGGATATTTTCTTGATAGTTTGTTTATGGTGAGAAACATTACATTCCGCAGTATTAGCACTGACTAACAAGCTGAGTTTGTGCCTACGCCCGCACACTACGTTTTTTGATACCCCGCAATTGCGCATATCTTGACTCACTGGGTAAATTTGGCTTTCGGGCTAAATCGGGCTTCAAAAACAAATGCCGGGCTCGGGCCCGGTTCGGGCTTCAAAATGAGGCCCATTTACAACTCTGAGCTGAGCTGCTTAATGTGGCTATTATCAGCCAGATGTCTCTTCCGCTGAAAACATAGAATAAGTACTTCACGCTTGCCATGTCTTTAACCATTCGATTTTGAATTTCAAGCTGATTTGCAGTATCTAGTTTTGCCTATGCCAGTTGATGTGCGAAGCATTCAATTAGTCAGTTGTCGCCTCAGCAGCAGCACCTACTGTAAGCACAGCTCTAAAAGCCCCTTCTTTAAGATATTTTTTGTGATCGGGTTCATCAGCGCGAAAGCTATGTCTGCATACTCTAGAACAGGGGTGCGGAACCTACTTATTATCACGGGCCGCATGAAATGTGCATTGTCCCTGGCGGGCCGCAAAATAAATTGAATTTATCATAACATTCTACCTTTATCTACTGTAACTATGAGAAAGAGTGATTTCTCTTGATTTACTGTCAAGATACCTGCTTATCATGGAGCTTCGTTTTGACGCAATGTTGTACTTTAACTCAGGTAACGAAAATTCTGATGCGGGCCACATCAAACGTTCACGCGGGCCGCATTTGGCCCGCGGGCCGCAGGTTCCCCACCCCTGCTCTAGAGGTAGGTCCTGACAGCATCAAAAATGGAAAACCTTGATTACGTGTCTCACTCAACTATGACTTTTCCTGCTTTCGGAAAGCATGTTTTTCACGTCCGTCGTCCACATTTCCTTAATTTTTGCAATGTCTGAGAAATGCATCAAACTTCTCTGCACAAAGTTGTGGGTATTGGAATTTGATGGGAATTACAATTTTGCAGTTTTCCCATGGTTTTGCGCACTGAGAAGTTGCCGTTTTGAAGATAGTTAATGTCCGAATTATCACGCTATCTTCTTCGGCCAAAGGAATGCTCCCTAGTTTCAGCGCTAGTTGTTTTTTTATATCTAGAGTTCTGTGTTTTCTCGGTGTCTTTCTCGTTTGGCCGTATTCCTTGAGTATCTCTTTTACAGTCATGTGACGGACTTCACATCACTCCTGCTTCAAAGCGAAGAGTTTGAGCATTAATTGTCTTGCTCATCTACTCTATTTGGGCTGCGGGATTGGATCGAACTGTGGCAAGGTACCGTTGCGCCTTCTACTTTGCATCAACTGACAGTTACAGCTTCTCTCAACTCATTCATTAATTTCCATGCCCGCTTTTCCTATACGGAGGGTCTCGGAGGCAGCAGCCCTATAGGGGGCTCGTAATACCTCACGGTCAGCAGCAATTGCAGATAATTCTGCTGGCACAACACCAAGAAGGGACCAAGCAAGGTCGGAGATGTAGTCACTTCACTTGGTCCTTTGACGACCTCTGGGCCGCTTTCCCCTGGGTTTAACTAGCAGGATTTTCCTCGCCAGTATTTCTGGACACACGGCCGAACCAGCGTAGCTGGGATCTCTCGATTCTTAAGCGAAATAGATCGAAAATCAGAGCTCTGCGGTCTTTACAGCTACGCGCTTTGTCGCGAAGTGTCATACCGCGAACCCTTCGCCAAATTCCCATCTCCGCCGCTTGTAATTGAGATAATATTCTTTCAGTCATTACCCAAGATGCATGACCCTAGGAAAGGATCGGAACAAAGACTAATCCAAAAACTGAGAGCTTCAGATCACTTGTACGTCATTATAAGTTTGAATTTATCGTTTCCGAGTTTTTGACGTCACGCTACCCTGCGACATTTCGCTTGCCACCGCTGCCATTTGTACCTGCTCCGCATCTTCACCTTTTCTGTAGCATCCACGTTACCTAGCGAGACTAAGGCTTCGAACGAAGAAGTCACCGTTTTCAAGGCAGTTAACGTCCGACGCTGAACACTTCCGCCACTGGAATGCTCCCCTAGATTCAGCGCTAGTTGGGTTTTTATGTCTGGAGTTCTTTTGCTTTCTAAATGCTTTTCTCCCTTGCTCGTATTCCTTGAGTTTACCTTTGCGTAACGAATGTCACAACCATTTGCAAAATGCGTCTTCGTGAATTTTGCTTTAGGCTAACTATTTAAACTCTTCAAGCCATAGCGTTTGGAAATGTCGATCGAGAAGTCTATACATGTACTACCGGAAAACAGTACGAATATAAATGAGTCCAGCTGTATGGCAACAAATGTTTCGGTCACCTTCTTGCAGAAAACACCCCGCAAAGTTTCCAGTGTCATTACGCTTGCATATGTCTACGAAATCAGCCGAAATATTATCGCTACCAGTTGTGCCCAATCTTCGTTGCTGCTTTTCTACTGGTGGGGAATTGCTATTCTTATCAGAGGCGTACCTAAGGGGCAAGTGAGCATCTGCCCCCGGGCACAGCATTATGCGGTGCCAAATTGAGGTCGGGTTGTTATATAACCATTACAAAATGTCAAATGTCAGCAGATGCTAATAATTACGATTTATAAATGTCAAATGTCAACAGCTGCTACCCATTTGCGAAATTTCATCAAGATCACCAAGGTTCGTAAAGCGAGCATTTACGAACCTTATTGACGCTTTCAGACTTCGCTCGCTCAATCCACAGCTGCGTTACAATGGAACAAGAATCCAGCGATCATGGTGCATGCAGTATGGTGCTACGCATGCCTTTGTAGCAGCGATGAAACGTAACAGTATGATGTTAGGACAACAGATCTGATGTTTAGGAAAGTTTTTGCGATTTGACGATTTAACAAATTTATGTTGAACGTGGTTCTGAAAGTAGTCAAGATAATTTTTGTTTGTGGCATAATATCCAAATAAATCTGAATGTTTGGCAAGATTCTAATTGCAAATGGCCAACAGCGTTGCAACTGGGCAACAGCGAGTTTACTAGTTGAAATTGTGAACGTTTCAGGTGTTGTCTTTTAGTTACTAGCCCGAAACCAAGAGGAAACCAATCAATTTCTTCCCCAAAAGATTCAAAAATATGTTTAGTTGTTGGGAAAAACAAGTTACAATCATTTTGCCCCTTCTCCCGAAAATATCAGCTGGCTGCGGATCTGGTCAGGTTTCATGTGTTTATATCAATTCTACCTATAAACTGAACATCTGGATGGACATGATTGTCGAAATTCAGTTCACACAATTGCTAACCTAGAATTTCACACGGAGCATCACTGACCAAAGATACTTCCTTGGCAAATTAATGTGACACATCTAAATTACATCATCTTTGTGACAAAATAATCCATAACTTTGCAGCAGCAAACGCAAAAAAAACTTTTTCTATGAAGTTAGATAATTACAAGTCATTGCATCGCAGTATTTCTTTTATTTAGGTTACTGTTCAAGGTATTATATCCAAATGAATGTTTTGGGATTTTACAATTTTATATTTATCTAGTAGTTTTCTATGAAATCATATTTCTTCAGTTTCATATGCATTCTTCTGTCTGTTCTTCTCTTTTACGTATTCGTGACTCCGCCCACTATGACGTTTCAAAGTCAAAATTCTGGGAGTGCATGCTCCAGAACCCCTTGTAGCTTGCACCAGCGGTGATTGCGCCCAGACCTGACGAGAGAGGGGAACAAGCAGATATAAGTTGCAACTCGGTCAAAATTTTATTCTGTGTTGTCAGAAGATTTTTGGGCCCATAAAATTTGTCATTAAAGTTTATGCAGATTTTGCAGATGATCAGGGAAATCTTTGCCTAGTTCTTGCATTTTCTTTCACTACTGTAGTTGCTACAATTCGAATGTAGTACGGCAATTTAGAAAGTAGCAATGCAACATTTTCAGTGTTCAATCGTGACCGAAATTTAAGTGTGAATAGCATCACACGAAACGATTAGATTCGTAACTCTGCGATAGTTTATTTATTTCCAAGATTCACAGGTCCTGACGTCAATTCTGTGACATCACAGCTAACGAAGTTTTAATACGGGTCTAGAAACAAACATATTCGGGGCCCGAATCAGCTTTTGACTCCCCTTCACTCCCCAACTCACTCTTCGCATCTATCCTGCCACAGGCTAGGTGAGGGCGCCAAACCGTATTTGCCCTGGGCGCGGGAAACCCTAGGTATGCCACTAATGTCCACGACAGCAGCATGCTATTAGTCATAAACATGGATGTAGCCACGGGACACATGAGCTATGCCCGCGCCCCTTCAAATAAAAGAAACTGCTTCATCAAAAGGTCGTGTTGACTGAGCCCGATGACGTCATAACACCACTGCTCAGAGAGGCCCCGCACTGAGCCCCGCAACTCTCAGGGCTGGCCATAATCATGGACCACAGCGGACTACCACTGCTTTATGAGTTAAGTACTGTGATATTTGACCTTCACAGTAAATAAAGTTTGTCGTGAAATGTGCCTGTGGTTACCATTCCGTTTCTTGTGTTCAGTGGTCGCACCTTCGTAATCATTTCATGGTGCTTGTGTGGTTGCCGCAGTGCTTCGCGTGGTTGCTCACTGACCTTTTGGTTGTTTTAAGCCATGTTAATAAACCAGCTGTGTAGTGTTGTGCTCATAACAAAGTTAAACTACGTTAAAGTACATTCAATGGTAAATACATATCTTGAAGTACAATGTATTAGCATTGAATATTCCAATGTTGTATTATTCATTTTCTTTTCCAATGCCTGCTTCTTTATTGCAAATGTTTACTTTTGTTTTCGGTGAATGTTCCTGGGACTTCAATTCTTGAAAAGGTCTGACGTTTCCACCATTCAAGGAAGCTCACTATTCCTTTGCTTTTCAGAATTATTTCCGGAAGGCTTCTTGAACTTTTCTTTTTCTTGGTTGTCGATTTTCGTCATCCTAGTTTACGTCCATTCCAGAGTTATTGAGTAAATCATGGGAATACAAGTAATAGTGCATTTCACATGCACTATTACTGAAGGTAGCATTAATTTTCAGTTTAACATAACGGAAAATCGTCAAGTATTGTTTTTCGAAATACATTAGCAATATCTCTTCGCAAAGCGTTTATGCCCAAGGTCTTGTTAATGTCTGCAGCGTTGAATACAAAATCTAAAGTTTTGTTTTCGGAGAACACGGTTTGAATCTAGTAGAGCAAGAAAGCTATGTTTAC
>JGI24159J19872_10009493_pt1 | contig 12749 bp, 13 predicted proteins | sample Ectturendosymbi4_FD_19872 | JGI IMG/M metagenome (IMG submission 19872)
CCCATCACCAGCCCTTCATGCGAGAGAAGTTTTTCAAAAATGAAATTAGTGAAAACATTTCCCAGAAATTCCATGACCAGTGAAAGATTGGGTAACGCTGATCTGCGTTCAGTTGACAGGTACGAGCTGAAAAAATAGATTTGGATGAATTCGTTGATGAATTTGACAGTTGACATGACACTTGAAGGATTAAGTTATATTGAGTTGATAATGATATAAAAGTCTAACGTAGCCTGTGCAGGGATCTGTGTGAGAATTATGTTGCTCATTGTCTATTTGTCTGAATCTTTTTTGGTTTAGAGGTAGCGAGTGTTTCGCGTATGACAAGACAGTCATAAATCAACGCAGGGTTGAAAAGTCAGCTTTTGAGTATCAGTCAGAGGAAAATTCAGTGTGAATATTAAAATAAACAACTTAGTTGGGAATATTCTGCAAAATCAGTTTTACACCTACTGTCACATCTTGCTATCACGTACACGCCGATGCACGCCTATCTGCGGTGCTGCTATGCTACTTAGATGCAACTGGTGCCGAAACCTCGATGCTGTTATCTGCATTGAATAGTCCTCACCCTATCCACGCTGCACACTCGTAAATAGTAGTTGCAAAACATTGTTTTGGTTACACCACAATCACAAAATGTTCATAAGCTACCACAAAAACGGATTAGTCAGTATAGTCACCAAACCGTTGGAAGGTGGTTTATTTTTGTGTACTTTGTAATAAGAATATTTTGATGAAACTAGTTGGCTATCAACAGCCTACTTGTCTCTGCGTCATGATGGAATTCGTGGTTGGAACCATTTCGCTTTCATGTGAATTGAGTTCGCTTTCTAAAGCTGCTTTCGTTCATGTGAGGCCGGCAGAATTGTGAACGGAAAACGGTGTTTCGATTTACATGTGCAGTGCTGTGGAAGTTGCATGATTAGCGCAGAATTTTTGGCACAGCAGTACATGTGTGTGATTGCATCTACAGTGGCGTTTAGGTGTCTGTAGTGAATAATAACGCTAGTTCATCTTTTTAATGACATTCACAAGCCTTTATTGGGTTTGATAGGGTTAATCATAGCAACTTAATCTTCAAAACAATGAAACATCAACATGCAAGATAGATATTTATGTTGCCCCCCTACTTTTTCCTTGACCCCGCAGTGGCCCCCCCACTTTTTTCATTCTAGAATCGCCACTGGCAGCACAGTCAATATAAAGTATAATGTGAATCGAACATTTTTGATATTGGGAAGTTTCATGGAAAAAATAACTTTACACTGCTTTTTGAGCAAATGTGAAAAAAAACCACTTTCTTCACTTAACGAAAAGCTAATTGCTTTGAGAGAAATCGTGATCATCGTTGTTTTCACTACAGTGCTGTCTAAACTGGTTGAGTCACCTTCGAAGCGTGGGACAAACGACACTAAAACATTTGGTTTCATTTTATTTGAATAAGATAGAGGAAAACAGTGTAGGTAATTAGCTTAACTGATATTGTTAAAAATAAATATACAACCTAGTGCTGATTTTGCTGGTCCGCTGACCTTGGACATTCTGCCACATTATGAAAAAACTAACCAATGAGCCTTTATGAAATAAAGCATTAGCTTCAAATGAAGAAATCTTTACACAACTCTGGCAAGCCCTCAGAAACGAATGAAAAATTGGACAAACTAACTGATCTCCCACAAAGGCTTGCAAACAAGCTAAACGGAACACAGGTTGTTGATTATTTGCCAAGATTGTTGAACACGAAAACAAGTTCAGTCTGCTTGAAAAAGAAAAAGTACAGCTACGCAATGAAATGGTTCAGATACAGTAATAAATAAAATTGTTTTTCAACTTGACAGACAAGAGCAGTACATAAGAGAAAATATTCTCAAGGCGTAGATGGAAATAAAAACGTCGATGATAACGGAGAAAATGTCTTGTTTTCAATGGCAGAGGAGCGCGAAATTGATATCCAACCAACGTGGGGAACCTATTTACTATTCCGGGCCGCATGAATTGTGCATCATCGCTGGCGGGCCGCAAAATTCTACCTTTATGTAACTATGAGGAAGAGTGATTTCTCTTGGCTTACTATCCAAGTACCTGCTTATCATGGAGCTTCGCTTTGACGCGATGTTTACTCTGACTTGGGTGACGAAAATTCTGACGCGGGCCATATATCAAATGTTCATGCGGGTCGTGGGTTCCCCACCCCTGATATAGAGAGTACATCGGCTATGATAAAAAAGGAGAAACAGGAACAATCCACTGCCAGTCATTGCAAGGTTCGTGTCATAGAAAAACAGAAATGAATTTCTCACAAACAAACGAAATCTCAAAAATATCGAATGAAGACAGCACGAACAAACAGAATATGCGATTTTGGGTCTATGCTAACAATCCTTGAACTGTTGATCCGCTCAAGAACAACATTCAAACGGAAATCAGGAGAAATCCCCATGGGATGTTGGATAAGATCATTGAAAACGTCACGGTGGGAGAGTAGCCACAGTGATTCCGCGCGAAGGATATTGGACACATTGTAAACTATTGATCTGTGCTCGCAAAATGGTGGTGCACGAGGATAAAAACTTGCACCACACAAAACTGACATGCCTATGAAAAAAATTGCAAAGTGTTCCTTTCAATACAAAATGCTATTCTATCGAAAAGTGATATATCTTTATGGTCCACCTTGTACTTCGCAAATCACTGCGATATAGGTCGAAGACTCGTCGTTAACCTGGTAGCAGGCTATATCTGAAGCTCTGACAAACAGTTGGGCAGAAAATTACACGGTTGGTTTCATTTATTCGGAGGAAAACGCCATCTTTGCATGTTATCGCCAAGTGCAAATCTTGCTGCTTATTCAGGTTATTCTGAGGCACATATTTCTGCAACAAAATGTGTGTCAAATGAAAACGTTTTTGTAGAAGACGAATAACAAAACTGTGACACTGCACAAAAGCCAGAACTGAATGCACGACAGGAATGATTTGTAGCAGTTGGTTTGGTGAGTGCAACCTCAACAGTGTGGAACACTGCGAGATAAGGTAGCCGTGCACCATTTGCAATGCTCCTAAGTTTGTTATTGGTGTAATATGGTCCTTAATGATTAACAGTTCAACTCCACATCCACTTAAATTACGTGCCAAAAGGAATACCGATGAAACGCAACGAAACCCGCCAAGTGCACGGTTTATCGCCAAAAAAACAACCGACCGTGTAATTTCCGCCCAATCGTGCACCAAACCATCTGATTAAAATTTCTACCTCGTGCAAAACATACGAACCAATCAGACCGATATTCAACTACGCACTAAATCCAACTCAATTCTCATGAAATGCACGTGAGAGATTAATTGAAACATTAAATTTTCATGATACCTCCAATGGCGTAAATGAAGCCGTTGTGCGCTACAGTTCCAGCTCCGTATCTCGGATGATTCAACGGGGCGATTTCCATCCATTCATCCTTCACTTCATCGTAACATTCGTTGGGCGAGTTGTCACCGGGTTTGTCCCATCCACCGATACAGTACAAAATGCCTGTGCAATGAATCATGAATGCTGTCAAGTTTGTGTGAACACAAGCGACCGAACAGTTATTCGTCACAGACCACGCATCACAAAAACAAACCTACTGCTCTAAAGGGCAGAAGTGGCCGAGCCAGTTACTTTACCTTGTACCGTGATGAATACACTGCACTAAGATAAAACGTCCTGTGGCTCGAAATTCTGCGCAGAAACCATTTTCTGCACGATGTGCAGAAAAGAAGTTTTGTACAATATGCAGAAAACAATTTATGCATTATTAGCATTTGGTGAATCAACTGGTTTTGCTGAATGTTTCTGTTCAGGGTCTAACTATTTTTTTTGTAGAAATATCAGTATATAATGTAAAATAAATAAATCATTCTATTTTACTTATGTTCAGGGACACAGGAACGGATCCAGCAAGTAACAAAGCGAGTTCAGCAATATTTGGTAGGGAAGTCTCATAACGGCTTCGCTACTGTAAGAGAGATGAAGTATACTTCACAACACTGCTGAGACAAAATAACGAGGATAGAATGGCCTTTATCGCGAACAATGAGAGAATTCGAACATGACGAAAGACTTATCCGGAGTTGGATTTGATCTATGATTTTTTTTTGAACTGTACAAAATCATGGCGAATATAGTTACATTTTTAGTTTTTAGGGGCGATCGCCCCTTGGATCCGCCCCTGCACGGACATCACCAGTGGGGGGCAGGTGGTGCGGGACAAATTATATCACAACATGTGCCTCCATTTAATGTGCAGTGTTTCAAGGTCAAAATTCATTTCTCGAAGTTATTTGGGGATTTCTTGATAAAGCTTTAGTAAACATCCTGGATTTCTGGTACATCAATGTAAGATACTACAGCATCGATGAAACGTCCTGGATTTAAAGCATTCCAATTAGAAAAAAATAACGAATAATCAAAAAGAAAAACGGCGCAGTTATCATCGTTTTTGACAAATACTGGTACTTTTATCGTCATTACAGACAACTGCTAACAAAATTTGTTTGCAGCACCATCTATTGCAGCCATCCCGTGACATCTCCTTCGATATTTCATGTTTTTCACACAAGTCCATTGCTCTGAAGTCAAGTCGAACATCTCACACGAGGCAGATGATATTCCCGTTTTGCTGCCTCCTCCCGACACATATAATTTTCCTACAAAGAAGTTAGTAATGGCAAGAAACCAAAACGATTTACAAGATTCTATTTGAGTAAGAGCTGATGATGCCCACCTCGCTGGGGAAACATATATTCTGTAAGAAAGTAGTGTGTGCTTCTTCGCTGTGAAAGGGGATTCCTTGCGACAGACAGCGATTAACAAGATATTCGAAAACCAGGGTCTCAACTTAATTACATAAACTTCTCTGATAAGCATTTAAAATGTAAACAAGAGCTATATTACTTAAAATCAGTAAAACATTATAACCGAATGAGTTTACGTACATAAATATCGCAGAGAATGGGATAATGTTCCTAATTACATATCTAGAATGCACAGCAAAGTCATACGACTGAATTTACTGGATATTACGATGTTTTAAATCCTCAGTCAAGGGGATGCTTGAGTAGTTATAAAACAAGAACAGTTAACTGATGACGAACTTCTCCAATTGAGTACGAACCGTTCATGAAAGCTGCTGCATGACCTGCTCGACATTCGAACATGTCCACTCCTTTCCTCCAGGATTGCATGTCATGCCAATCGAGTATTTCGACGCTTTTGCAACAAGGGCCTGAGGGTGTTTTTCCGCCAAGTACATAGACACAACCATCAACAGTCACAGCTGCAGCTCCACGTCTTCCTGTCGCAAGTGCCTGTAAAAGTAGTTTGATTCTTGACATCTTGGATTAAACCCACAAATGTTTTAAAGTGCATCCACGAATAAACACAGACACACACATTCGCGTTACATGTCCACTGTTGCCGTGTATAGCAGAAGAGCATATTTAGAATGCGGTAATTTGCGCTGATGAGTTATCACGCTCATCTGGAGGCACTCCTTTTCTCAACAGTGCTCTGAGAAAGAAGGACTGAAGGTTGACTAAAAGGTTTCACATTTTTACTGTATGGTGTTTTTTGAGAGCTTCTGTGGGCTTTGAAATAAACCACTGAATAAATTGCCACTGGCGATGAAACATGTTGCATGAGCTTTTAGTGGTTTTCAGACACACGGTGACTGGTGCAGATTTGGGACGGAAAGAGTGCGGGGCGGGCGCGGGTTGGGAGGGCGTGCGGGTTAGAAGCCTGTGGGTGCGTGGCGGGAGCGGACAAAAACATTAAATCCGCGCAGGACTCCACGATATACACAGTTTACTCAAAACCACAAAGTTTGGTGTTGTGTCCTGACTTGTACTAAGTTCCAACATCCTATTTTACAAAACGTAGCCAGGAATAAACAGAGACTTCGAAAAATTCCAGAAAGGAAATTGCTGACAATGACAATTAGTCTCCGCAAAACTGACGAAGTCGAATCATTCAGCGAATTGTTTTAATCGATTTCAGGAAACTGTAAGCATCCTCAGCCTTGAAAATTGCAATCAAAATTTAACGAGTGAGATGCTGAAGAACAAAAGCAAGTGTGGAGGAAGTACGCGAACTGTAGTCTACAATAAATGAAACAAACTGTGACAAGCAACAACTGGAAATAGGTAGTATTATAAACCTGGTCTCACTACAGTTGAAAATCAAATTGACGCCATTTGTAGAACAACCACAACCAACTTCCAACAATGCTGAGATGAGTCAAACCACAGCGAACAGCGAGACACACGACAGAACAGCGTGGAGCAGAAAACAACCCCAATGATTAGATGTTTGGTACGGGAGGGGATCAATTCAATAGATGTTTGGTACGGGAGGAGATCAATTAGGTAATTGGTCACAGCTAAAATAGGAAAAATTAATTTGAAAAATATTTACATGAACCACCGCAACGACAAACTAATTGGTAAGAAACAAACATTATGATTTCACACGAGTGAGGATCATGTTTTGGATGTTAATTTGCGCGTTTAATTTATTAAACCATTTATCTTCAAAGGTACCCAGAGAGTGAAATTGTGTTGTTCTACAAAAGTAACAGTGCAACAGTCATAAATAGGTGGTTTGTTTATAATGCTATGGCACACTGACGTGCCGCGACAAACCCATTTGTTCGCTGTCATCACTCATGTGCTTTGTTCCAGGCACCTCGGTGCGCTGCCAATCTCGTTGAAAATTTTTGTGCTGTTTGGTAAACACATTAACTGATTTCTTATTACACGTGTCGATTAATAAATGTCGTAGTTGCACATGTCCGGTTTTGATTCAGCGGAAAAGCTTTGTTTTTGCTTGTGTGCGTTGTCAGTTGTGTTACAAATGTTTTCGTGATGGTGTCTTACACCTGTCAAGAAGTTACCCGCAAACGGTGATTGTGACGTTTATGTTGCAATCGTGGCATGTAGCTGAAACAAAAGGATCAAATTTTTAATAATTGTATTTTAATAGAGGATCGAACCTTAAGTTTCGAGATACAGAAATTCGGCCGCGGCAAAAAACTTTTGTTCAAATGAAACGTTTCACAGAAAAGTCAACGGAAAACAAACACAACAAAATAATGTAGAAATGTCTAACACCTGTTTTATACACATATGACTATGCTCACAACTCTAAGCAATCAATATTTATGCATTCTAGGCTGTTGTCCGGCTAGTCTAATGTAATTTTTTCACGTTGGCTACACAGCGATAAATATAACATTTGTTTAATTGTAAGCAAACTTATTAAAAGTAATCACCGGCAGTTGTTGGCGAAACTGTGTCCCTACATCGTATGCGCTGCAAACAGTCTCATGGCTCGTTCCTCCAATCACCAGAATCTTGCCTATGTCTGTGGAAGAAGATGGAAAACAAAATATTTTTCGTACCGAATATGTTTTCCAGTGTGCGATGAGAAAAGAAATTCCTGCCATAAAATTATGTGTAAGCTTTTTTAACGAACGCAAAAGGCAGAAACATTTCATAAAACCAATCGAACCTCCAGATTTTGGAAGCATTACATCCAGTAAGGATTGGCATCGAGCGCTTGGCTTGTCAATTAACGAAATTGTCAGTTGTATCGTTTGCTTTAGCCGTGATATTTGTTATAAGGCATCGTTATCGTATTGGAACTACGACTACATCACATGACATTTTTTTTATTCCAAAACTGTTTGAAGTGCATAAGTTTGCAAAATGTATACTGGATCGGACACGTCTTTCATACATGATGTATTTTGTGCAAGCTCAACATTTACATATGCGCATACACAGTGTATTGATCCGTGTATTTAATGAAGCCGATAATGCAACTTTGTGTATGTCGGCAGCTATATTCGTTTGGCTTTGCGTAAAACTCCAAACATGGTTGTTTCATTGATTAATGACAATGGTGTTCCAGTAGGCTATGTGTTGTACGCGCCTGTATGTACATTAAACATCGCCTTCATTCGTGTATTTGAAATAGGCTGGTGTTATTCAAATTCTTGTATGTGTGCAAATGCATGATTGAACATAAACTTGCGAATATTCAAAAATTCAATTTTTGGCGTGCGGCAGAATAATTCCACAACACATATTCCAAAGAATACAATCGAATGAACAACACCTCTTTCAGCCAATGAAACTTGAAACGAAGTTTGACAGGAACAAAATAATTGTCAATTCTTGCACACAAGAATTGGATTTGCCAAATCTGTTAAATCTTTGGATTGCGAAAAACAATATAATTTTGCTATATTCTAACGTTTTATTCGATGGAAATATTCGTTTTGTTGCCCCACGGCTTACATAGAATAAAGAAAACCAAACACGCTGTCCAGATGTAAATCACACACGTCTCAAGCAAAAACACGGATGTTTTCACGTAGCGTTAGATATAACTACTGTTCATTTTCGTTCACTTTACCTGACGTTTTCTTGGTTAACCGCAAGGCCGAAGTGGGATTCATGAGATGTCGCATACATTGTAGAGAACTCGTCACTAATTTCTGATTTGAATGAAAACACAAAATCGTTCATCCTTTACACTTTTGATGTTACAATGAAGGAACTGAACTTCTTACGTGGTAATTTTTTAGGTTTGTTTGGAAGAACACGTTCGCATATAAGCTTCAATTTTTGTTGCAACAAAATAAAAATTAATTGCAAAACTGCATTTAAATTTCATCTTAAATACTTCTGCGAAACAAAAAAAAAATGAAAGCTGACATATTTAAACCACGCTTTTCGACGATATCGCTCCCTTGGCATTTTTACTGTAAATGCACTTTCTGCTTCGCAATAAGATAAGTATGTTGACTGCATTGGGTACTATTTGATTAGGACTTATTTATTTTCGCTGACGTTTTCCGGACGTTTTCACAAAATCAGCGATTTCACCAGCAGGTAATGTTTTGTTATGCTGCTACAAGTAATTGCCGTACGAATAAACAAGAAGGCACCCACCATTTTGCAATTCATAGCTAAGCTTGTAATCAGTTACGTCTTTCAACTCGCTGCAGAATATGTGCCATTTATCAAAAAAATACGCTTTGAACTTCATCTGTTAGTTGAACAACAGATCTTTTCTTGTCTGGTTAATCTGCTGCAAACTTTGACCAAACCTGCTGCAACTTTCCGTTTCTAGAACGCGTCGTCGGTAAATTTTAGTGATTGCTTTGTCGAATAGCACTTTACGTAGTTGGCCCAGGCCGTTAATCGTATTAGTGTAGAAGTGTGATTTTAGACAGAAGGCCGTATAGCTAATAGAAATTCTTTTTTTGTACACATCGATCTTAGTGATAAGCTCTTTCTGCTGATTTCTGCCTCACTTGGTTTAGCCTTTTCACGCAAAAAATAAAAGGCTCGCATTAAAGCTCTGTGAATAAAGAATCTTGATGTAGCGATAGAAATGAAAAGGATATCTCAGCAACACCAACAACCTGATGGTGATCTATACAAACTTATATAAGCTTTAGTGGTTATTGTTTTTGCAAAGACTCTAACAAACGATAAAACCTTCATTTGTTACATTGCTCGTAAATTTTCGTCAAGAGCAGATACATTATTGTTATAAGCGAGTATTTCCTCAAAACGAATTCCGCCTTTGGTAAAAACAGATGAAAACCAGTTTTTGTCCAAAATAACAACTTTCCTGATCCTACAAGCTAAACACTCACCTCTGAAACAACAGTTTTTTTCAAGAAATGTAACGATAGTGAAGATAGATCTGTTTGTAGAAACAAACTTTCAAAGAACTTCTCCCGTTGATCACGATCATGATTCACCCATTCAACTACGCGGACAAACGTCGCATTTCCCAAAGCCTGAAAAACATGAATCGTAGTGATACATACATATTTTACATTGTGTCTTCTGCCACTACCGTCTTTTGCTGCGAATGCTATGGAAAGGTTCCTGACAACGCATGAGGTTGAAGCCTGTAGCAAGATTATAACTTTAAAGTCTTGAAGTTAACCAACTTTATCTGGGCAATAAACACTGTCTTGAAAAATAAAAACATCAGACTTTTATTCGTAAGATATTACACCAGTGCAGACGTCATCTGTGACGTAGAAAGTTTGAAACATGATTACTTTCTCCGTTTTTTGTGCAATGATGTGAGATACATCTTCGACGTCCATCTCCAGGAAATCAGGAAGTCTCAAAACTTCTAGAAAGTTCTCTTTAACCACATCATGGACTGCTTTTACAACATCTTGAAGATCATATCGCATCGCGTAGGAATGGAATTTCAAACAGTTTTTGACTGAGATGCCATGCAGCAAGTACTCTTTACATTTCGATTTTAAGCCTGGAAACCAACATATTGTTGATTACCTCATACTAACAGAAGCACAAACCAAGCTTTTTTTAATACGTTAGTTTATCAGCAGAAAGTGTTTCTGGACAACTAAAATCGCTTCAAATTTTTACGGCTAAACAGACGTATTGTAGTGAACAGAATTTTATTAAACCCATGACTTTTTCGATGAACCCGAAACGCATACTTAACATACATTCTTAGTTGAAAATGTACACTGAAAAACAATCCTCCCGCTGTTTCTGATGCGGTATTTATTCGAATGTACGTCGCGGTTTTCACTGTTTTTTCTCATCAACTTGTAACGGGGGCGGTTTACATTGTTTCTACCAAAGTTTTCATCTGACGCTCTGTCTTTCCTATGGTACACATAATAACGAACAAACTCGCTTTTGCCCCCTCTCGGCCTCTGGCGAAATAAGTCAACCGATTCAAGATGTTAGATCGACTGTACCGGCAAGTGTGCACAGTCGACATATAATAAAGCAAACAAAAGTGTGAGGTGTGCTGCGTCATAGGGGCAGTATACTAACAGCAGTAGATTGAGGGTGGGTAGGTATCATCGATTCACATATCATTGTGCCGATGGCATCACCATGTGATGTGAAATGCGTACAGTCGTGCGCAATCAATTGTGTTTCGTGTTTGTCGTAAGCGTGCAATCAGCGTGGATTGCACTTTTTTTCGCCATGGTATTGCACGTCTCCGCTTTTGTAACTTTACGCCTTGCTTTGTAGTTTACGGCAGCGTTTTAAGTTTCAAATAAGATTGGTCGATACCCTGTAGCATAACATTAATATCAGAAACTCTTGCAACGGCTAAGCGGCTGACTTTGAATCACGGTACTGACTCTGTATCCAAAAAGTGGCAACAGTGTAAGACTTTCGAGAATTATCTCTATAAATGAGAAAACTGCTCGCCAATTCAGAGATCATCCGACGAGATCGCTTTAGTCGTCACCATTAACAAGTACAATCACCTATTCACCAGGTTCACAAGCACTATGCTACCAAAGTTTGGTGTCGTAGCTGTCACAGCAAAAAACTGGATTTTGTACTAAACGACACGCTGCGCCTTATTACTGGCTGTTTGCGTCCTACCACAACTGAGCTATTGCCGATTCCGGCAGGCATTACACCACCAAACCTGCACAGGTAACAGCTTACATATAGACTGGGATGCCAAGCCGCATTCAACAATCAACACCCTCTCTACGGTTCTATCCCAGACCTGCAGAGCCTCCAACCACAGCGTCTGAAATCGAGACGCCCTTTCCACCGCCACGCTGCCACCCTAATAGCCTTTGGGTTTGAGAGCAAACGAGCATGGATGCACTCATGGAAGGACATTACACCTCCCTCCCAGTTTTGCTTGAGCCCAAACATCGGCCTTTCACCTGGCTCCAAACTTTCCCATAATCTCTGGGTCACCTTAAACAGGCTCAGAACTGGAAAAAAACGTTTCGGCTCTAACATGTGTTAGTGGGGGCTGAGAGAGACAGCCTCGTGCATATGCGGGGAAGAAAATCAAACAGTACACCACATTTGTTTATCATTGCGAAGCCCTTCAGCCACCAAACCCCTTGACGACTTGGTATCTCCCGGCCCACAGGGTGTTTGTTGGTTGGACCGACTTGCAGGGATCGCTTGAGGGTGGCTGCTCATACGAAAGAAGAAGAACATGCATTTTTAGAGGTTACTCACCAAGGTCACTATATCGCGATCACTCTCTTATTGTTTGTTCGCGCCACTTACATGGGTGCTATTCTTCGCGCACGTCCCGTTCGTGGTGAATCGCACATTCAACGCCACGCCGACCACAAGGTTGCAACAGTGTTAATTGCAGTCATGCACTGACCCATAAATGGCAACATCTAACCTAAAATCGAAGAAACAGGAGTCTGGTCGGTTGGTCTGTGTTGATAGGAGCCTATCCTCAAGTGGAGCTCGGCGTCCTGAGAAACCTTTGCAGTGACCTGTTGCTTGTTGCGAATTTTCAATCTCAGCATCAGAAAGTAGTATATTAGTTTAATGGTTCCGAACTCGAACTAGAGGTTTCAACCTTTGTAGAGTCCTGTGTTGTTAATGTGAGGAACATGTAAGCAGCTGCTTTGTTCACCAACCTATACGACTGTAGTCAAACTGCAACAAACTCTCGATGTTCAGTGATGTTGGCCAAGCGTTCATTAAAATAGAAATAGAGCGATAGCTTTCTGAAGGGGTGATCTGTCCTGGCGTGTCGCCCTGGCGAGCTCGGGTGGTGCTGTTGCTGCTGGCAAAAACGTCAGTTTGGACATACAGGGTGTTTCACAATTGTTGAAACAAAGCGATTGGGCACAAATCCAGGATTTTAAACGATACCACAATGATGATTACATTTATTGAAAGGTGAAAAGA
>JGI24159J19872_10009494_pt1 | contig 12748 bp, 9 predicted proteins | sample Ectturendosymbi4_FD_19872 | JGI IMG/M metagenome (IMG submission 19872)
GCTCTAATTTTCGCAAATGGTTGGTTTACTGTACGCGATGGCTTTTATGGTACTTCTGCTTGTTGGCTGAGTCGTATGAAACAATAAACCATTACCAAGCATTCTCGCTGACTCATACGTTATCCGTACGTCATGTATGAACATCGTTCGTTGTCTCCACTCCGTATGGGCCTGTTTGGCTACCGCGTGTGTGGTCGTGCTCTGAACCTGACAAGCTCTGTGGTGTAGTCGTAGGTAACATAGAAGGTGCAACAATGGTTTTGCTTTTCTGCGTTTTCTCGAATTCTGTGTAGTTGCTAGAAACAAAAGTAATTGTAATTTGGTCAATTTTTATTGCAAATCACAATTACACAAGAATAAAAAGTTTCCATTACAATTACAATAACTCGAAAATATGTAATTAATTACACTCAATTACAATTGTAATTGATCCAACTCTATACGTGAGCGACTTGTTCAACGTTACTCCGAGGTATTTGGGCTCGGAGCAGAAGGGCAGGGTTTCGTTGTTGTATTTGACTTTCAGCACACGTTTTTAACGCTGCCCAGCAGTGTTCCCTCTCCTTGTTGTTAAGATGGAAGGCTGCCGACACCGTTTTTGTAGTGCTGAGCTTTAGCTTCCTTGTCTGGAGGTATCCACCTGCAGTTGCCATGTCCTTGGTCAGCACCCCTTCCACTGCTTGCCAGTCTCAATCAGCATGCATGATTGCTAGATCGTCAGCATATGGATACTTTCTGCAGACGGTGGTTGGCAGGTCAGAGATGTAGATGGTTGAAGAGAAGGGGTGACAGGACAGATCCTTGCGGGACGCCGTTCTTGAGTCGTCGTAACCTGCTTCTTTTGCCGTTTCCGGTGGTGAGGGTGAAGCTGCGATTGCTAACCATCTTCATGATCATGCGGACCATGTGCCTATCAGGCAGCAATCGCAGCAGCTTGGAGGTGAGGCCGCGGTGCCATAAAGTGTCGTAGGCTGCTGAGGTCGACAAACACAGGTCCGGCCTTCTTTTTAGCCGAAAAGCCATCCTCGATGTCCTGCGTCAGTAAAGTGACCTGGTCTACGGTCGACCTCCCGTGTCGAAAGCCCGCCTGCTCCCGAGGGAGCAGTGGGTCGACACGAGCGTAGATGAGTCTCTCGAGGCTTTTAAAGGGAACACACAGCAGAGATATGGGACGATAGCTCTTTGGGTCCCCCAATGGCTTTTCTGGCTTAGGGATCGCAACTACTAGTGCTCTTCTCCAGATCTTGGGTTGGCGCATGCAGGAACTGAGGAAGTCGCAAAACCAAGGTTTGAGAGCCGGCCCGGCGTGGAGTATGAAATCCGGGAAGATGGAATCCAATACCGGGGACTTTCCTGGCTTCAGGCGTCTGAGGGCAGCAGCAAGCTCCTCCAGCCTAAAGGGTTCAGAGATACTGTGACCCTCAGGTGTTGGAATCTTCCATTGGTCAGCTCCTTGCTGACCAGCCTGGGGGACTGTCGGCCCCCGGTCCTGTGTGCCCCGTTCTTCACTAGTTGCGTGGCGATGGAGTTTGCCGAGACGGGGCACTGGTGAAAGGAGCGTCCCGACCTGTCAGTAAGTTTGTTGATGGTTCTCCACGCCTTGCGGCTGGAGTGCGAGAACTCGATGAAATTGACAGCTTCCTCCCATCGCTCCTGCTTCTTCTGGCCGAACCAAGATAGTAGGGACGAAGCGGCTCTATCAGAGTCAGTCCCCACCGGGGCTCGGATAAAGAAGCGATAGAGGGTCTCGCACTCTTTGTCCCAGCATGGCACATAGTTCTTCCGACGGCCACGTGGGATGCAGTGTTTGGCCGCAGATAGTAGGCTCTCGCAAAAATCCTGGTATGCCCCCGCAATGTTTGATGTGTCCGGAGGTGGCAATTTCTCAACGGATTCATCTGTGAGAAGGCAAAAGCGCTTCCAATCAGCTTTGCGAAAGTTCCAACGCTTCACCGGGTCGCTATGGGCAGGAACCTTGTGCTTCGGTGGCGTTACGAGGGAAGGCCGATGTTGTGACCTCGGGAACTTTCCTGGAACACGTCTGTCCTGGCCAAAACTCGCGAAGGCCAGGTCTGGTTGGTGCCGACGTTCCATCGGTGAGAGGAGCTGGCTGTTTCCTTTGGGTTATACAACAGTCCAAGGCTGTTGGATGTTGCCCAGGAGTCCAGGCTCTCACCGTCAGATGTTTTGTTGTAACCCTAGTTGACGTGTTGGCAGTTGAAGTCACCAACGTGCAGACTGGGGTGTGGGAACGTCGGTATGGCCGTTGGTGTGAATCGCGAGCGTGGAGGTTTGTAGACGTTAATGATCTTGTATCCTGCAACGTCTACGCACAACCACTGTCTCTGATTGTTCTGGAGACTGATCGACCAGTGACCATTCCAAACGCTCATGAACAAACGTGGCAAGGTCGTGGTTCCTGCTCAGGACTGACCCAGCTAGTGAAAAGTTGGGAATGACTAGCTTGTCTGCAGTGGGTCTTCTGTAGGACGATGATGAAAACCTTGTTTTTATAGGCTAGCTGCTCAATAACAGAGATCTTGTCTGCAGTAAGGTCCTCGGTGTCCAGCTGGAGTATGTTGGGTCGTGGGTCTTCGGCAGCATTTCTGCTTCCGCGCCCTGAGAAGGGCACTTTATGACCCACCGCATGCCGAACATGTCCAGCGCGGGTAGCAGTGGTTGCTTCCGTATTGACAGGTTTAGTTGACATTAGTAGCGACTGTCGTACAGCAGGGCCACGTGAAGGGACCTGTCATCCTCCCAGTGGTCCTCAACCCCGGGCCACGAAATTACAAAATGTATGCTGGTGGTGACATCACTCGCTTTCTAGGCATGTAATTGGTCGACTCTTCCAACAGAAACACTGTTGGGAGTGTACTCTCGGGCAGCGGAAAAACTGTCAAGCGTTAACCGGTCCGCGGTTACAAAAGCGTTGGGGACCACTGCTTTAATATATATCTTTCAAACACTTATTGCAGATATAAAAGATTGTTTGAGACACCCAAAGCGTTCTCAGCCATGTGTAGCTTGTGAAAAATTGGATTAATCTTTTTGGACCCGCTTCAAACGTTTTGTGAATTAATGATACAAGGCAATTTTAAACTCTGGTGATTCCCTGAAGGATGACATAGTTCGACCAACAAAAAAAGGCTTTTTCTTGGCCTACAAAAGGTAACAAATTTTGTGTGATACCCTATGATTATCGCAGGGAAGTCGGGGATTTTTGGCGCCCCCTTGACTGCTCCCCAACGCCTGGTCTGGATCCGCATTGTACAGCACATTCCTATAGATTTTTTACTAGCGTATGGTGCGACGTAGAAGTTGAAACATGTTCCAACTCGAAATTAGACTTCGCCACACGCACTGAAGCAGGAAGTAACGTCAGGAAAACAGACTCACCAGGCTGAAAATCTCCCGTCAAGATACAGTACAAACCGTCTTCATGAGGCTTAATTGCTAATTTTCTGATGTAGTTGAACTATCAAGTTTTTTATGTTGAAGTATGTTTTGAGAAATCGTTGGGAAGTTTGACAGACCGTTTCGGTACCTCAAAACCCCTTAAGAACACTGGATGGGGGTATGATGAAGTGGAAGGGTCGTTTAACCTTCAGAGTTGGGAAGACAAACGTGAATGCCACTTTAATTACTGCAGACCGGCAACCTAGCACAAACGACGTGATAATATTAATTTAATCACGGATGCATCAATGAAATACATAAAAGTTAATTGCATGGCTGGCTGATAGGTGTGAAGGGACGTAATAAATATCATCAACGCAACATTAAAGTGATACACAGAGGTTTTTGTCACTTGACGAATACAGGCAATGCCAACGCCTTTTTGCAGGCAACAGTGGCTGCAATTGCAGAGAAACACAGCACAAAAATTGTGAAGAAACAAAATTATGGTAAATCTACTTGAGTTTAAATAATGAGTGTGACTGTATAGTGCTCGAACACAAATGAAATTGCAAAGGTCTCGAGTTCAACTCCAGTCAAGACTTATAGAGTTAGCGCTCAGAAGTCGGAAATCATGAAACCTTTGGGTTGAGATTTTACTTGGATTCGGAAGTTCTCAAAAATAATAACTGGCTTAACAGCTGCAGTTCTTCCTTGCAAGGCTTTTTGCCCAAATAGAGGTACCGTGCAAAAGTCGCAGAACACTATTTCACGCAGATACACGTGAAATACCTTTCGTTTTATGGACATTGCTACACCACTGCAGATTCCTACAAAACCTGCTGAACAATAACGTAAATAAACATTTTCATGAACCTTACAATTTTACGAAAACTTACTGAATTGAAAAAGAAAGCAAACGAACAAATATCGCATCACTGCAACACTGTTATCAAAACAACAAGACCTTTCGAGCAGTAAACACCTTATGAAAGCATCGCTTACAGTGGACTTGACGGTCAGCACTGACGAACAGGATGCGATCGCGTTCAAAATACAGCTTGCGAGAAATTAGGTAGAAATCAGAATTTATTTGAATTTGTTGACTCGTCGCAACTGGATGTAAGCAAGGAAGAGAAAAACCACGCACATCCCAGCCAGCGCCACAATGTTCTGCCAAAGACCCCACACCCCGTCAGGTATGCCCTGAATTTCCATGTACGCTTCACCAGTTGTACTGCAAAAGCATATAGAGGAAAATTACAGAAGCCAATCACGTCAACGCATGTCAATGTTAATAAATTCAAACATAAATGAAAATCTTAAAACTTAGGGCGATACTGCAGATGACTCGTAACAAAAACTGTATGGATTTTTGTATTTAGCAACACAAATTGACAAAACTCTCAGCAATCAACTAGTATTTGAAAAGCAACCGCAGCAGAAACTCAACCATTGGTTGCTCTTTTACGTGAACGTGGTTTTCGAAAGTCAGGTATAGATTAGTTACAAAGCTTATCGGTCTACCAGTCGTGAGTTAAATGTGACCAATTAGAATCTTGTAAAGTCTGAATACACGATTTGCTTGCCTTTAGAGGTGTATTAGCAAACGGCAGCTTATCTTCAACAGTGGAAGTTCGCTGCTTTCTTTTTAGTGTGGGTGCCTCGCATGCTGATCTAATTAAATGAATGGGGACTTTGCACACACGGAGCACAAAGTCTGTTTAGAAATTAAACAAACGCGGCCAATGCAAATCACATGCCATCCAGCGCTATCTACTCAACTCGCCGAACAATACCAACAGTGTTTGGATGAAAACGATCACTTGCCAGTTACATTCAAGGCTGAAATAAGGAAACACCCAAACCGATCACTTAAAGTGGACTTCGTGAAGCCGTGACGCAAAATTAGTAGAGCAAACCATTCGTCATCATACTGTTCAAAATTTTGTGAAAAGCAATAGTGAATAGAGGTTTATATGGCTTACCAGTTCGGTATAGGGAACGTCGTCACCTTGCTGACGCATGGTTGCGAAGAAGTAGGGTCAAAGCCAGGATATGACGTATTATCGATGAATATGAGACCGCTCATTTCATTGACAGTTAAAGCCTGTAAGTAAAGGGTTACAATGATATTAAAAACATCTGAAATTCTTTTAACTTAATGTCTAATAAGCAAACCGCTGCTGAACTCCAGCCACGGTTACACTAGGAATAAATTTGCTAAACCTGCATATTAAGCGTTTTCATGCAGAATGTTCCGTCAAATGGTTGTGTAACACTAACACCTCTATTTTATTTTTCTTAAACCCTTCAATTCGTAACTGCGCTGAATTTCATGCAGTCAATTCAGAAAAGTTTAAACTTCTTCTTGAAAGGTAAGATATGTACGTAATGAATTAAATTGCATCAAACTTCCCGAGGTTGACTTGAAAAGCATCAACTTTCGAGAACTGTTCACACTTAAAGCGTACAGTACACTACTAGCACCGTCAGCTTGATCACACTCATACGTTGATCCCATAACGAAATATGCTGATATATTTGATCCACTCAAGCCAGTCCAGCAGCGTTCCCGTGTTGACCAAAAAGCCGCCGAAAAGCATCATCAGAATGTAAGGCAGAGCAACAACGGCGTTTGCGACGGCGAAGATTTCAACGGAGGCGCTGACGAGAAAAGCCATTGATGACGCGCATACCGCGGTGAGGACCAGAGTGAGCAGGAAGAAGAAGTACTTGCCCGCATCCATTTGGAAACCTTTGCAGAGTAAATGGAAGAAAATTGCATTGCGGGCGGAAGCAGAACATTCTAAGCTGCCTCACACTTTTACGCTGCGCCACCCAGGCCAATCGATAATGTCAAGATGAGCCGCCGGCGCCAAGTGTGCCCAGATGCCACAACTTGGGCGCCACGCTTTAGTAGCTCTCGAAGTATCAAGCTAGCGGCCTTCGGGATTTCTCCTGCTTATGCATGTCATGTTTATGGTTCGCAACGCATTCCCCGCTACCATAAAGTGCCATAACCGCGCTTAGGCGTATTGTGTCTGTACTTCCACGGCGCATTTAGCTTCACGTCAGCGATGCGCCTCTGCACAACTTCCGAGATGTACTCTACAGTGGTTCGATAGTGTTCGGATTGAGAAGGCGCAGTAACCTCCAGCATGTACGTTGTGAGAGGAACAAAATTTGTGTCGTTTCAAACACCACAGCTTAAGATCAAAGCGAGCAAACCTACGCTCCTAAAAACAATATGACTTTCGATCCTGACTATGGGCTGCACAGTCGTCAGTGTAAGTATATAGTCAACAAACCGCCCACGTAAAGTCGCCAAACGTTTCACGCACAAAAGTTAGAGCAAAAACAGTTCTGTAAAAAATGAAATCACTGACATAAAAATTGAATGTTTTTAACAGCCTGACTGCGCGTGCAATTCCAACTTGTTTAAACAAGTTTTCTGTTATGCGCGCATTTCCTCTTTTACGCTGTGGGTTCTTTTTGAGATCTGCACAACCGCTCTCTTTGCATTAAGACGGTCAAATCTTTTATTCAGAAAATGTAACGGACCTGATTGATTTTTGCACTTCCCAAATTCTTTTTGAACATATGCCACAATGCATCACTTCAAAAATAGGTATATCACTGAATACGAAAAATTAGTAAGGAAAAAGCAGTCAATTACGGTCAGTTGCCTTTGGCCAAATGCAGATTTAAAGTCAGATCACTTGACTTCAAGATCATAAACTTTATGAAAAGGCACAAAACACCGGTTCTTTAAACTTTTCAAACTGAGTATATATGTAACGCACCGATCATGAAATAAATGATGATTGTAAACACAGCATTCGGTATCAGCCGGTTCGGTATGAGGTCGGCGAACACTTGAGCGATGAAGTAGACTGACACGCGGTAATATCCGCTGGCTGATTCATGTCTGCAAAGAATTTTAGCTTCAGCATTAAGAAAGTTATTTATGACTTAACATGACTTAAGTCAGCATTGATTCGATGCTTCATGTTCGTTTTTCTTTTCTGAACCAGGCTCGTTTTTTGGAACCCACAAATTTTGTTGTGCCCGGAATTTTTTTATACAGTTTGTTTTACACATATAATAAAAGCAAAGATCTTTCTCCCCCTACAATATATTTTGCCCCCTCCAAACCTTAAAACCTGGCTATGGGCCTGTGGTAAACTCAGCTTGCCGAATCGCAGTGAGTGAATTTTCTACAACAGGCAGTTGTTTGATGTATATGAAACAACGAGATGGTTACTACAAAACTTCTGTCCACTTTATTTAAGACAACTGCTTGCAGGTTTCCCACGCATTTTTAATATTCATTTTCCATACTTTTTCAATACCTTTTTAATACTAAATTTAAGAAGTTCAATACCATCACTTCTCTTAATTTTTCGAAATTCTTAATCATGAAACCCAATTTTACAGATTGTACAATACTGCATAAATAATGAAGTGCTTTGCCTTCAGTGAAATTCAGCTGGGATACTTGAGATTTCTTTTCCATTTAGAATTTCCATACTTTTTCAATACCTAATGTAGATTTTGGCGAAATTCAATACTTTTTCAAGGTCTTGAAAACCAATTTTGAAATTTAGTACTATTTCAATACTTTCAATACCGCGTGGAACCCTGTGCGCTTGGATCAGGATAAAAACTGACAACAAATTAAAGTATTCACGGAGAGATAAAGTAAAATTTGCCTCAGCGTTAGCATGAACTGAAGCACGTTTAAGCTCTACGCGAAGTTCGTAAGCATTGCACCGTGTGTCGGCGAGATCTGGAACAACCAGATTATAGGGTTACCGTACGCCCGATTTTTCGTTTGGTGCTAAAATCTGCGTCCCGGAGAAAACATTAAAAACTGACATAAGCCCGTATTTAGCTGTACTGTACAGAGTGCTTAGGGTCGACAGTCAAAAGCCGTCTAAAATAGAAAACCAGCGTACTGCGCAAAGAACCCGCAGCATCGAAGGTTTTAAAGTTTCTGCTACCGGGTTACCTTCCATCTTCATATTTGCAGGAATGTAAGTGTTGTAACATAATAGCTTTGCAACCCTTCGTTAATCATTAGGGTGTTGAAGCATTAGGGTTATTTATATAACGCTGAATCATTAGGATTGGTTATACAAATACTTCATATCATCTATCAGATAGAACATAATCTACGTGCCAAAAGTGTCTGTTGAGTACCGTGACAGGTGGTTATTGTGCCTGTCGGGAATGTGTCCCGAATTTTGACTACTCAGGAATGGTAAACCTAAACCAGGAGCGTTGTCAAACCCACAGGCAAGGAGTGGAACCACGCGTGAAATTTAATGCGTGTTTGTCTAACGATCTGAGCACACATGTCATCAACTCTGTCCTCAATTTTGTTTAGTCATCTGATCGCAAAGTAACTTGAACTGCTGGACCGTTTGGGTCGACGCTGAATTTGTCCTCTGCGTTTGCCAAGACCAGCTGCACTTTGCGACTTTGAAACTTTTGCACAACGGGTACCAAGTTTGCAGCAGCGATATTGCATCGCTTTCGTTTGCACAAGTACATGGTGCGATATCGCCGAACGTTACATAGTTGGATACGATCAATCTGCTTAACTGCTGGATTACATAATTCAGCACGCGACAAAAATTGCCATTTATAAACCGGGTTAGTGACAATATAAACGCTCAAGCTCTGTGAGTCATATAACGAGTGAAGTGGCGCTGATGTTATGTTTTTGAAACAAGACTGCAGGGTTCACACGCATTTTCAAAAAGTTTTTTCCACACTTTTTCAATACCTTTTCAATACAAAATTAAAAAAGTTCAATACCATGCCTTATCTTCATTTTTCGAAATTCTTAATCATGAAACACAATGTCACGTATTGCACAACACTGCGTAAATATTATGAACCGCTTTTTCTTTAGCAAAGCTGTGCTAACCTGCGAAGAACAAGATTTAAAGAATCAGTGTCTGAAGACTTACTGTATCAATCTAAACCAGCTATGTCCAATCCGCGGCCCGCATGCGGCCCAGTTTAGTTTTTTTGCTGTAGTAAAAGCATCCTACATACAACCTACCCTTATTTTGATAATCGTGAATTTGACGTTTTTGATGCTGGTGGTCCTCAGTGCCACTTTATCACGTCTGTTACCTTTGCAGTAAAGATTCAAACGCTTTCAGTACGTTAGCTTAAGCTAAATTTAGTTTGCTAAGATCAAAGCGAGCCATTCAATGTGCGGCCCTGGTTAAGTTAGTGACATAATTTTTGGCTCAGTAAGCCATTTGAGTTGGACATAGCTGATCTAAACGAACCTAATGCAGTTAAGTTGGTTTGCTTTGTCTACACACAAACAAGAGATACCAAAAAACTTCAATGAAATACAGCACAAAAGGCAACAGAACACTGTAGCAAACTACATCTACACCAGGGTCTCAAACACGCGACCCGGAGGTATTTTGTGCTGGAATGGGACAGTGCGGCGACGCCGTTTCAGCGATGAAATGTTAAATATGTTTTCCTTTGAAATGTCACCAAAGTGCGAAAGTTCGCACTGCTGTCATCTGGGAAGCGTGTAAGCGCAAGAGTCAGTCTAGCACTTGCCCAGATGCATACCATGGATTCGGAAGTGCCATTAATGCATATTCGTACACCGATAGGCAACCGATGGCAAGAAAGTACGACATGAAATCCAGCCTTTTAATATGACCTCACCGTTTGACACGTTTTCTGTTTGTACTGTTTTATTTGTGTGTATGTGTGTCATTTTTCTTCTGTGTTTGTCTTTGCGTTGCCAATGATCTCTTCAGGCCTTGACCTGCCTTCATCGGCTGTTTGTTAATAAATAATAATAATAATAAAGTACGATATATTCTTAGATTATCTGTGAAATGCAATCAAAATGATACCTACGTGAAAGATCAAGCAATAGATGCTGTCCAGGCTTAACTTTTGTATAAACTCACAAACGCCTCATGCCAGCAAAACTAAACGTCACAAGCCATATTTCTTTACACACATGGTCACGGTCGCACTAAGTTCTTCCAAAATCCTGACAGACGGGAAACTACACTGGCTACTGGCCATCAGGATGTCAACAAAAACACTTACGAAGCAAACATCCTTTGTAGTCTAACCTTCACAGCATTTCAAAAACACACATTTTTTCGCATAAAACATATGCGACCACCGTCGCCGAAACGGCAGCGCCGAACTGTCCTGGACCATTTTCTGCAGCCAGTGCTGCTTTTTAGGAGTTTTCAAATAATTAACATTCAAGTTATTTCGTTTATTCATCGATGTTATATAAGTGCTCGGCCAGCGAGTGAACAACTTCCTTTTAAACGAACATAGAGACGGCTAGAAATGAGTTCTCTATAACCTATGACACCTTAAGTAGGTGTTTCTAGCAAATTCAAATACCGTCATTGTTGCGTCAGCGTCACGATGCGGCCCTTGGGTAGTGATAATGCGGCCCTCTAATTACCCAGTAAGCCCTCATTTGGCCCTCTGGCTCCACGTGCAGCTTGCAAAAGTTCCTTCCCCATCGTGACATTTTTAATCCTCCCAAATTAGCAATGTGCAGTAGTCCTTCACCAACTGCCTCGCAATTAGATGTGAACCACATGAATTTACATCAAACATATTTTTATTCATAACAAAACCTTGTTCCAAGATTGCTTGTCCACGTGATAGCAGCAACAAGAGCTTCACAACAGACCAGAATTCACAGAAGTTGTCACCAGTGCCGTCGCCACGAGGGGGCTTTGTTTGGCTTAGACCCCCAACTGAAGCTCCACCCCCCGAAAATTAAAATATGAAACACTATAAATCAGTGCAGTTTCTATCAAATATTAGAACGTCAAGACCCTTTGCACAAACGTAAAGCCTCCCTATTGAAGACTTCCGGTTGACGGTTCTGGTTGTCACCATGCATATGTTTGAAATAAATAACTTTTAAACATAAACAATTGTCTGCTTAGATGCAAAGGAGTTATGGAAACCCAGGAAATTTCATTTTAGCTGGGTTTACACTTTCTCTGTCATGTTTAGCTCCTTGCAGAACTGGGCAAACCACGATAAATACCGGTTGCGAACCAGCACTCCTGCAGAACTATGTTGAACATGTAGCAGACCGCAGCCCCTTAAAAAATGTAACCTGTTTAACTACCCAATAATTCAGCTTTCAACTTTAAACCACGATAGAAAATTATGAAACTGTTGAGGGGTGCCCAACGAGACAACCTGTTTAACAGGTTTTTGTTGGTGTCCCAGCGCTTCAACTTTATGGCATGCAATTGTCCAGTGTTTGCGCCAGTAAACTCAAATACTAACTTCCTATTGAAAAAAACTGACAATGTGAAGTTGGGGTCAAGATAAAAAAATTATCGAACTGGTTAAGATCACATCAGAGTCGTGATCTTGAGCACATCCAGCTTGAGGTAGCTGGTGAAGTACTACTTTGCACTCTGATCTTTTCCATTTGGAATTTCAATACTTTTTCAATACCTAAGGGACATTTTGACCAAATTCAATACTTTTTCAAGGTCTTGAAAACCGATTTTGAAATTCAATACTTTCAATACCCCGTGGGAACCCTGAAGACTCTTGTCACGTGGGTTTCTTACGAATTGTCGGTAAAATCATTGGAAGCGATTTATTGAAATAAAAAGACGGAAATAAGATTTCGTTCGGTTCAGCGTTGGTGAGATTGAGAAACAGGCATGTGTGATTGAAACGCGGCAAAGCAACTACGGTCTGCTTCATCACGATCTGAGATTCTAAGCATCGCCGCTGAACAACAATTTGTGTGTGTAAAACTTAAAAGTTGAATAAGCACGAAAACTCTTAAACTTGATGCAACTCAAGCACTTATCACTCTTGCTCATAAAAAATCTTGTTAAGTGCATTTTGGATTAAACATCACGAATGGAGTATTTGCTATATTTAACCATTTTGACTTGGGAACATTTTGGGAGCGCACCTTACTACAATAACGGTTCTCATTTTTGGATGTGTAAAGTAAGCGGCGTTAAGACTGCGTCGCATCCATCGAAAGTCTGGAAAGCATTCTCTGCAGTTTGTATTTTGTCAGTGCTACTTTTAGCATGAACGAGCTAGTTTACATTTCCACACCTCGGCATTTTGGTTACGCTAAAACCAAACCAGAAAGAATAGCTGACGCCACTTCGTCGATACGTCTGAAAAGTTTCCATACATCTAACAAAATATCCGCTGACCTTCTGAAATGTTTTTCTAAGTAGTTCGAAAAACGAATCTGTATTTGATGACTCGCGATGTTGTCCCAGTCGACCGTTGCGGATTCGATTACTGGTTTTTCTGTGCTTTTATA
>JGI24159J19872_10009495_pt1 | contig 12748 bp, 13 predicted proteins | sample Ectturendosymbi4_FD_19872 | JGI IMG/M metagenome (IMG submission 19872)
ATCTGGGGCTGCTCCCAACAATTGCTTTCCTGTTCATTGAGTTTGAGTATGAACACAACACCATAAATTGAGCAAGTTGTTAAAGGGGGCGCGACGCAAGAGCGGATCCAGCCAGTAAGGTTAGGGGGGCGATTTCAGTAAAATTTCATACTGTAGACAAGTCTCATTACGGGTTCACTACTGTAAGAGAGATGAAGTATACTTCACAACACTGCTGTGACAAAACATTTAACGGCAAAATGCCCTTATATCGCGAACGCTGTTTTGCGAATTGTACAAAATCATGGTGAATACAGCTATTTTCTTAGGTTTTTCGGGGAGCGATCGCCCCAATCGCCCTCCCTGGATCTGCCCCGGTGAGACGTCAGTTCCGTATCCCCCCTGGTTTGTGCCACATACGCGAATTACTAAAATAAAAACTAATCTTCTTTGTCAACCTTATATAGGCGTGAAGGGCAAGTGTAGTTTAGTAGAAAAACTAACTTCCAGAGACAACGTTTCAAGATTTCCTTACACTTGGTTTCGGTGCAACATTGCTGCAAAAATTAATTTTATCAAATTTGCCCGCAGAGAAAACATTAGATTCTCTCCAAAATCGGTGATAGCAGCAAATTTTCAAAGTCTGTAGAGCTTCTTCTACCAGTTTCCAGTGTGCGCTTTTTTAAAACAAAATCAGATATCGTAGTAAACTTGCAGGACACGCGTTTTATGGCAGCTTTGTCGTATCCCAGACAGCATGCTTTGGTAGCGATGATGCCGAGCAATGATGCAATCAGGAATCATGCAATAATACTTGGTTTGACAATAAAAAGTAAAATGATAAGACGTTTTGTTTCTCACGGGCTGAGCAGTCTCTATCCTCACCTGCGTCCAAAAAACATTTCAGTGGGCAAACGTAGAGCTGGTAAACGATCATGTTCGTAATGCCGTAAGTTGCTATTGCACCATAGTCAACGCACATGCAGAGCTCCTGAGCACTGGCCGACATACTGTTGAGCATATGAGCTAAGAAACTCACCATCAACACGTAGCAGCAACCTAAAAAGAGCAGAGTGGTTAAAAGTGAAAAACACCAGTAATGCGACTCTTGGCAAACGTTTACATGGGACTGAATGCAAAACACTTTAAACACAACTGTCAGTTGGCTGATACCCACGTTGACTGTTTGATCTGTGCACCTGAACCAGCTGGTGCAGATCTCAATGGTGACAACACCCATATTTTTCCAAAAGTTATTACGCGGTCGATTGAGTCCAGAGCACCAGCCTGTATAGCGATTAAATTCACTTTCCAGCTCGGCTGGTGATGAAATTCGAGCAGGTAAAAAACGTTGTTGCCCAAAAAAGTTTACTTTTATTATCAATCCAAGTTTGCTTCAAGCAAATGCTTTTGGTTTCATCATTTACTTAGATTTAAAGTTCCAAACCTTTCATTTCGCTTCAGCCAAACGTACTTCTGCAGCGATATCCTACCTCGTGTGATTTATTGTTGAGACACACGTAACTTTAATTTGAAACAATTTTTCAACAATGTTGCGCTGCGCGACCCCTGGTGCTCGAACTGGGCGAAGTGTGGAGTCGGAGAAAAATGTGGAGTCGGAGCAAGAACCAGGTCATTTTTGGATGAGATTTAAAAGGAAATCGATTTCGCTAAAAAGTGCATCATCACTTATCTGTTTCTCAACTGAGACAAACAGTTCTCTTGATACTGGCCTGTTTACTCATTGTAGCCCTGTAGTTCAATTCTTTAGCATTCATCGACAGCTTCCAGACCCAAGTTCAAAATTAAGGGAATGTTAACAGCAAAAACGCTTTGGGAAAAATAGGCTTTTAGAAACAATGCAAGCCATTACAAATCACAAAAGGTTACATTTTTACAAAAGGTTCTAATGGCCACATTTCAGAAAAACATGTGACTGAATCACCAAAACCTCACCCTACACCATTATTCTATGTTAGAATTCGTTTCATAGAAGTACATTAAATTTGCTGCATGCATAGATTCCTCAGCGTAGACCTCGCCGGCGTCTGCATTGCAAAAGATTTTGCTTATTAAACCTATAGCATTGCTAACCAAAGCGACTAGAGTGAAGCAAAAAAGGCGAGAATAGAGACAAAAACTCACCGAAAGAATGTAGCCAGAATGGCCAGTAAATCAAATCTGTCGGACTCTCGAGCGAAGTGAAAATGCAGTGAGTTCGGTAAAGCATCAGAAGAAACGGGATGAAGTGAGTCCAGATGTTCAGTGTCTCGTTCGTCGGATAAAAAACACTGCACAGGAACGTTGTTTGAATATTTAAATCGCTAGGCTGGAAACAGATCCTAAAACATGAACAACACGCTAACGTGTTTTGAGAACAACACGCCAATGTGTTGGTGAGAATAACACACCAACGTGTTTGTGAGAACAACACACCAACGTGTTTGGTAGAACAACATGCCAACGCGTTTTTGTGAACAACACACAAACGTGTTTGTACAAGCGTCACCAAAAACATTANCAGTCGGATGTGGCAGCGCAAGCTACACTGCTCTCCCTTTTGAAGTTTATCAAACGTGCTAACTTCGCAAAGGGAAAGTTAGAATGCAATCCAACAAGCAGAGTCTCCTGGTCACAGGCGAAATATTTTTGTTTGTGGCAAACTTCATAAATCAGCCAAATTTGCTTCAATGAGGTTTGCAGCAGCGCTTCTATAACTGGCAAATATTATTCCAGAAATACCTTTTTACAGAGTAAGTCAGCGATGAAGGATTTGGTCGATAACCATGCCAGATGTAGATTTCAACCGAATCCGGATCTATTTCCCACGAATGCTTCAATCCAAAAGATCTCAGCCATTTCTCATACCTACCACTTTTCAAAAACAAAAGACTTTAAAAGCAACCGCAACGTTTACACACGCAATGCTACAATACTTTTACACACACAACACTGTTACACACACGAAACTTTTACATACAATACGTGTTCGATCTGACAAAAGTTTAAAACATGAGCGTTGTTATGTGTTTGTATTATCTATGAAGTCGAAGAGCATCGGTCAAGAGTTCGAGTACCTGCTGCAATTTTTATTTTATTTTTTACCCGTCTTTACCATGGATATAAGTTACCAAGGTTTTACCACTAAAAGCAGAGACAACTTCTTATTGGAAACATGTCCTGGCAATCAAAAACAGCAAAAATGAACTGACAGATATTTTGTCATCGGATAGAACACTCGCTTTCACATCCTCAAGATAGAAAAAACTGAAAGTTAAACAAGGAATGCACCTACAGCCTAAGCAAGGTAAATTTATTTGGATTTGCGTTTTCGAAAAGGTGCTGTTGATAAGTGTCGACGACAGGTGCATCGCTTTCCTAGCTTGAACCTCCTGTAGATGATGGGGACTTGAACCCTCAACCTTTCCGAGAACACCTGTACGTTCAAACTTCAGCAAAAGCTGCTTTTGTCTAGTGAGCTGGTGCCTAATGATATAATCAATCAAGATATAGAGCATGCAAGCTATCGTTAAGCAAAGGCCTACCCGTAGATCTTCGACAAGCTTTTGGCTTCGGCGCTTTCCGGCGGAGGCTTGATGGAATTGTCCATTATACATTTGGCGCCAGTTGAAGCAGACTTTCGCTTCGCTGGGGAACGACAGGCATCCTTCTGATCACATTTGAGGGACAGATAAGCCCTCAACGCTGACCAGATATTGGAGTCTACTGCAGAAGATATCGATGTCATCCTGATTTCAAATACAGTAAATTTAGGCTCGTGTAAATTAGCATTATGCACAATAAACGATACTTGTGGGATTACTTTTGTTTGTGATTTATTAGCGCAACTCTAGTTCCACAAAAAGTCTATAAAATAGTCGAAAACTTTGAATCGTGCTTTTCCGAATACGTTAGGGTTTCAGATAGGTATTCGCGGTGTTTCCCACAAAGCGGATGACAGAAACAAGATTTTGAAACCGTTCCTGATTTTTCCGAACGGAGTAACGACACAGAAGACGCCTTTGGAACGACACAGAAAGCATCGCTACAAATTTATGAGTAGTTATATACTAACTGATCATGCATTTCTTTTTTCAATGTACCTGCTTTATTTTTTCGGTTTTTATTGCTCTCACACTTGCATTTGTCTCGCTGTTTTTTTACTACTCTAGAGCTCTTGCGGCTATGTTGTAATCAGACACTTAACGCAATGTTAACTTATATATACTGCCATGGTTTTCCAACTTTAGAGACCTCACTTGTGCGAACAGCACGAATTGACCGTCAACACAACGCTAATGTCTTCTTTCCGTCGCCTACAAACATATAGTTACACAGCTTGCATATAATGTGCAAATGGCACAATTCAAAAGGTAGATGAAAATGGCAAAAAGTATTAGGATTGCAAAGAGTGTTTGAAAAAGACTTCAAGTTTAAAGGCCATTGATGTGAACCTTCAAAAAGTATTCCCTCGCATTTGACGGTTGTTACAGCAATGAATCAGATGCGTGTGCAGACGAGTTCTTTATGTGGGATAAATGAAATCTGAAACAACTCGATCCTTCCATCTTTTTTTGCGAAATATCAACAAAAACTGAAAGGTTTTTCGCAAAGTACGAGATTTGCAGATCGTGCTCGACGACCTGCTTGTCCTTCGACTTGCGATAAAACATTGTCAGCACAACTATAACTAATGTCATTTTGACACTGCAGTGTTCATCACTGAATCAAGCAAATCTGCATTCTGCATGAGAGTTATGAAATACTTTAACGCAGCAAATAGTGTTTTTAACAACCCAAAGCAAATATATAACTGCGCTTATTCATACATCCAAGCTTGTCAATTTAGGTGAGGTTTTTCTGCAATAAGATTTGTCTTCCAATTCACCTCTTCCCTCTGCTCCGGATCTATGGCAATCATTTAAGTGTTACCTACACATGGAACCATCTAACTGTATGCCACAAAACAAGTGTTCATCTAAGTTAAAAAATTAATGTCAGTGTATACTTCTATATCCTTGGTCACGATTTCCACGAAAACCACGAAATCTACAGTCAGTGTTACGCAGTTAAGACGCTACACTTCTCTTTAATGCTGTCGTCCGGTTGTTGCACTTGTCGTGCGAATGCGGCATCTCACGATTCTTATGCTACAGCAGTTGAATTGCACACAAAGCTATATCTCCCACTCAGCTCTTTGAAATTAACTCTTCCTCTTATTTGATTTATATTATGACTAAGCAGGAAATGAGGGGAGTGAACTGCTTAAATCTGCTCATCTGTTGGTCACGACGTGTTCGGAATTTCCGGAAAAATGTGAAGGCGCTTGTCACCGATTTGCAACAGCGTGACGTGCCATTGCTGAAAGGCACTTTTGAGGCACACCAACTCTGAAAGCATTGGGCGTTACATGCTTTCATTTTGTTCAGCAGAACGGGCAAAGATACGGACTTCTTCAATCGGGCAATCGAGAGAGTAAATGCTCTGACAGATAATGTCAACATAAGGCTCACATGCCAAAATTAAGACCTTGCGTAGGCTTTGATTTGATATTTTTCTGCTATTTCACGTTCATTTAAAAATAGAACACGGAATTTTCTGCGACTAACTACGGCGAACGTTTACTTTCAGACTAAAATCACCTACACCAAACCATGAGTTTCATGGAAAAGCCAAAATGAACTTATTCAACCCAATACTTTGCTTGCATCATTCTTTCGACCAACAAACCAAAAGTTTCTTCAGGCGTTTCGTGTTGGTATTGGGCAGGAATAAGACACCCTTGCATTTGCGTTGGCACGCATAGCATGTTGTGAGCCATGGCACCGCAGCCTCACACAATAGTTCACTTTAACTATGCATGAATAATTGTCAAACTGAGTCTGTAAACACTAAGGCAGGTACAGCACAGTGTCGAACACATTCACTGTATAGCAAGAGAAGCAACCACTTTCAGGACTATGGTTGGTAGCACGCTTATCCCTCAACTGGGCTGAATTGCCGCGTGTTCGCGAAGATGACACCGACTTTCCCTACCTCACGTCATTTCCGGAAACAACTCATAGACTCACAACATTAAACAAAGAGCTGATAAGGTTAGCAGAAAGTGACCTTTGCTTACTGCTGAGGTTTATCTTGGCCAGGTAAGGTCCCCTTTTGGGAACGTAAGTCGAACGACTCCGTAATAATATTTTTTACAGCAGGACGCGCTTTGCCTCTGAACTGACGTGCAACACGCAGTCAAATTGTACTGTAACCAAAACAACATATACGATAAACATTCTTGTAGCCTAGTGTTCACGTTCATTTAAAAAAAAAAACAGGATGGCGCGGCACCCTAGGGTGCCATTTAACACTCAAGAGCGCCATGAGTTATATCATTAAAAATACAATTTCAAAATAACATCAAACTTTAAAGCAAATTGCTATGGGCTCGGCACTGCGTGCCGCAAATTATATTTCTCTCCCGCAGGGCGCCGTAAGCCTAAAAAGGTCGGGAAACACTGGGTAACCCAGTGGTCGCCTGAATCTTTCCCAGGAGCGGTCGTTCCTGAAAGACTTGTTTTTTTTGTTTTTTTTGCCTGTTGTCAGGGCAACATCGCGGTGTAACTTGTGTCCGGTCATTCAATTTCAAAGATTCGGAAAAACAAGAACAGGATTTTTTAATTTTGTGCGCAAAGGAACATGCGGTTTGAGTTTATAAAATCGAAAAGGCAAGACAAACCAAGACCTGCTTGACTGGACAAACATTTCGGACAAGCACATACAAAATTTGAAAATTNTTTTTCAAACTTCACGACAGATCGGTACAAGCAGTGTCCACAGACTAACAAGTTTGAACACGTGCAAAACCTCTGTTTTATAATTTTGTACTGAAGTTCCTTTCAGGTCCAAACTGCACACCATTGAACAGTTTTTGGGCATCAATACAAATAAAAAAAAAACAATGTAAGTCATAAAAATAAATGAAAATAAAAAAATCAATGCAAATTAAAATAATCAATCCAGCTAACAATTTTTGAACATTGCTGATTTACTCGGCTGCGTCACCTTTGCGGCGACTGACCTTACTTCAGGGCAAATCAGGTGCATATTTCAAAACCTGCAATGTCGCTAGAAACGGGGCAGGAAGCAACATTAGTAATTATTATTACCGGCGCAAACACTTTCTTAGAAGTTGATTTTTACTTTATTTTGAAAAGAGCAAAAAAACTGTTGTTTATTTTCGCAATGTGCATTATTCACTAGTAGCTGATCTTGTTCACGAGAGTAAAAGCGAAAGGGCAAAGCATGGCTAGAACAGAAGCAAGCACCACATTCGTCTTGATTGTATCGCGATTTTCAACTGAAACTTAGTCTTGTAACGCCTAGGCGGACCTTAACAGCTATCAAAACTTTTTACTTATCTTTCACACTTTGAACTTGTCCACTATTATTATTATCAATCAATCTAGAATAGTTGTTTACTTAGAACATTTACAAGTAGTTCCAGCTAAACTTACCCTTTGCTGTTAAATTTTACCAACTCAATCTCATCAACTTCTTCATAAAATAGAACGGTTTGTTCTGAATGTACTGACAATGGCGCTGTCTGGTAATTAAAACGCTGCTTGTAATGGCCTGCAAGGTTGGCAGGTCCAGATGGACTAAAAATACGAAATCACTTCAAAATATGCCAAACAAACCGAAACAGGCCGATTGCTGTGTAGGTTTTGAATTACCTGGATGAGTAATGGCAAAAATGCAATGTTGGTATGGAACCAAACCCAGAATTATTGCATGTAAATAAACAAATAGTTGTTAATCTCAAGAAGTGCCATCATTTCCTGTAGAAAACGCTTAATAAATAAACCTACAAATGTTTGAAACAATAAAATAGAGGTTATGAAAGTATACAAACATGCACCATGCATGGTGCGGTATATTCGTGCGTTTTGTGACTCACGTCACGAAATAACACAAATGCAACATGAAGAAAAACAATAACATCAAAGAGCAGAAATAAATTGCATGCTGATGAAAATACGAAAACATCAAAAACTTCAGGTTTAGCAAATTGATGTGTTCTAACATACTTGAATCGCAAAAGTTTGACTAAAGACCTTTATGTGTCAAATAATCAGCCAGCCCTGTTGCTAGCACAAATCAATTTTAAACTGAAGACGTTTCACATGTAATAAAAGAAAAGTAACAAAATGCATCAAATCAGCATCAGACAAAAAAATAAGCAAAACAACAAAAAACAGAGGGGGAAAGCATGCCTATGTGCAGGGAGTGGGCAACTGGAGAGGAAAAAGAAACAAGGGAAAAGAGGGGCACGAAAACGATTGCAGAAAAGTGACATAAATATGAAACGAAAATTAACAGGCATGTTGGCAAGGTAGCAGGACGTTTGCGTATATGCCACTTTGCTTTTAATTCGTATGCCATAGATTTTCATTACTGGTAATCTCGCACATAAGCATCTCATATGTTAGTTATGTTATATCACAAAAATGCAGTCACAGAGAACCCGCATAAGCCATATCAGGCTTTCCAAGTTCAAAGGGACCAAGGACACCAAACCGCTACTCAAAATATGCCTTATCACTTCAATACATGCCAAAACAGGCTGAAAAACTTTAAACGTTTAGGCTTAAAGCAGACAGCTTTTGAAAAATACCAAATAACATTTGTTTTCTGACAACACCACTAAAAAGGCCAAAAACATGCCAAATTCTGATGTAAATGCCCAACAGCATTTTCTAATGCCAAACCACTTTAAATAAGGCCATATTCTGGAATTTGTCATTAGAAATGCTGCTAACCTGGCGGCAGTCCCGTCGCCACGGGGGGCGCCTTTGGTGGGCTTAGCCCCCCCAAACTGAAACATGAAACATTATAAATCAGTGGAGTTTTTGTCAATTTTTAGAATGTCAAGCCCCCCGCACAAACGCAAAACCCCCTATTGAAAACTTTCTGGCGACGGTTCTGCCTACCAGCCCTGGTGGTTTTTTGTTTGTTCAGCAAATAAATTTGACCGCACGAGTCACGGCGTTACTGCAGAAACCGAAAACCTTCATGCGTTGTTACGTCACACACAAACTTACCGGACACTTCACCTTTCACGCTTTTGCCTGTGTGGAAGTACTGCAGTAACGTATGCCGACAATCTACGTCATGTCGTAGAGCAGGCAGGGGTGCACAACCTTTTCCCCATTGCCCGCCGCAATACGTTTACTTTTGTGAACTACGGTCAGCGTTCAGGTCAAAATATTTTTAATTTTTTGCATTACTTCTGTTGCGCTTCCACACGTATGTTTGACCGTCTTTCTACTAAGTATCCTCATACATAAGACAAATAGTGTTTAGATTGCTGCACAGCCGCTATAACTTATATTTTAAATTACATGTGCAAGGCCGCATATATTTTTATCGAAGGCCGCAGGTTGAGCACCCCTGTTGTAGAGTAAGTCTGTCCCTAACTGATGCGTTGGGCGTGTCATTCTTTCAGCACCACCTCTTTAATTAAACAAAATGCAGTGGTTATTATGGAAGATTGTAGTTTGACGCTTTTTGTCAGTTACATCGCTATTACTTGCTGAAATTGGGCGCACCCTTCCCTCTTGATGCGTTTCCAAGAGCCTTACTCTACGTTTGCTCGAACTGCCTACCAAGTGCCTGTTGCCAAATCAATTCAAAGCACAAGTTCTTTGTTGGTGGCTCATAAGAATGACATATAAAGCTAGGCTACCCATTGTTCTGTGCAAGTTATAAATCAATTGCAGCCTCAAAATATTAACGAGTTGGCTTTAGTAATAATTGTAAATCACAGTATTGACGTACACAAGTGAAACCGTCACTGTTTATGTGCACAGGTAAACTAGTTTCGTGCACTTAAACCAGGGGTGGGGGACCTATTTATTATCACGGGACGCGTGAATTGTGCATTATCGCTGGCGGGCCGCAAAATCAATTGATTTTATCCTAAAATTCTACCTTTATCTAACAATGTGGAAGAGTGACTTCTCTTGACTTAATATCTATTCTAGAAAGACGGAGCGTCTCTAAGTATTACGAAATCTAGAAAGTCCGTCATAATGGTAAAATTGAGTTTGCCTTAAGTCATGTCTCTTGAAGTAACGTAATAGTTCTTGCAACAGGCTTTTCTGTTTCGCTGCTGCAAGGTTAACTTGTGGTCGTTGGGACATTTGGAACGTCCCAAGGGGTGATTATCTGCATCAGGAAAGAAAACCAGAGGCATGTGATCTTCACGGTTCGATGCCAAGGGACAGGACGGACCATAACAGTCCTTTGTACCTCGTAATCCCCCTTTCACTCACCCAATAGCGCTAATACCACCAATTTCACGGATATCGCTAAAATTACTAGTTTTAGCGATGGCAAGTAACGCTATTGGTGTTCTAATAGACATGTCAGTCGTACAAGCAATTTCAGTGATTTTGTGTTTTCTTACAGCTCGCCGCAACTAAACTGGTCTCCACCACCAGGCCCGTAACCAGGTATGGTTGAGCTGAAGGGTCAAATTGATAGAGCTACGTTGATCCAGCCTTGACTCCCGTAAAGAGTGGAAATCGTACTTTGCGTCATAGGCTGTTTCTATCGTCTGCATTACTTACCTGTATCGAGCCCTAAACTAGCAAATTGATAAAAATAAAAAGCGCAGTACTCTAATCACCTTTATGGCATACCTGCATTCAGGGGCGGAGCCAGACATTTTCATTTGGGGGGGCCACTGGAGGGGCCAGTTTTGCAACAAGGGGAGCTGTCAATGGTCTGTGTAGGACTTTCGGAAAGAGACCTGAAAAATTTTTGGGGGGCCACTGGGGGGGCCAGTCAAAATTTGGGGGGGGCAGTGGCCACCCCTGGCACCCCCCTAGCTCCGCCCCTGCCTGCATTTATGTGGACTCAGATAACTGGAGATGCGAAGAGTCACCAACTCTTCGCAGGTGTTCGTGCGGCTGAGCAGTAAAATTCCACGTTTTCTCTGCTTACTACCATCTATATATGGAAGTCATGACAAAGGGATGATTAGAATATAGCGAGTTTATTATCATCCATTTGTATCGTATCTTCCTACTTTAAATCGTTTTCAGTCCAACATGGAAAACTTTCAACCTTATTCGAATCAAACATTCTCCTTGCAGTTGCAGCAATACATTTTTTAGCAACAGTTGGAAAATATTACCGAGGTTTGGTAAAACTGTCATTCTAATCGAACAAAACACTTCCATCCTAGACCAAAATATTCTGCTTTAAGACGAAGCAGCCTACAATAAAACAAAACTGTCATGAACAATTATGTATCCGCATTTTGGCACAAAAAACGTCTGTGAGCTGCTCGTCAAGTTGCTCACCTGATACACAGGGTATTCTAATAACTTTTCATCTTTATGAAATCTGTAAACGTGGCCAATTATTTAACAAATTATCTCAAATTTAAACATTATATGTAAAAAATCCACATTTTATGTTTTAGATTTCATACGTTTATCTTTTCAGATACAGAAAGGCATTCACTCCAGCAGCAAGGCGTTGCTTTAGAGTATTCTCGAACACAATCTAAGAAACTGTACACCGTGCACTTGTAAACGACTTCTATGAAAATATACCAGCTGCAGTACACATTTGGACATGTCACAAAACATTCGAAGAAGAGTAACGCTTCGAATGTTTTTGTATGTGTTTAGGACCAAAGGATCTGGACGAATACCACTGTTGAAAGAGATAGTCGAGAAAATTCAGGAAACATATGCGCGAAGCCCACAGAAAGTCCATCAAATGTTTATTGGTGATTCTTCAGATCTTTTATAAATTTTACATTATCTTTGAATTTGTCAACCTAATTTTTGTGAATAAATCGTGTTCTACTGAAAGTTAGGCCTGTTCAACTTGCAGTTACTCAGATGTAAACATCTCAAAAGTCGAAAGATAACAATTTTTTGGAACATCCTGGACATTACAAAGGAAGCGATACGTTGCGCTATTCTGAACTGGTGTCTGCAAGGTCTTAAACTGAAACAGCGACAACAAGACAATATACGTTTGTTGGCAGAAACCTAACACTCACTGTTTGGGAAAACTAAAAAAATCTACGTGGCCATTTACTCAAACTGAAGGAGACTGCTAAAGCAGACACAGTAGCGTCGAATTGCTTAAACAACAGTGAAAGGTTCGCTATTTTCAGCATAACGCTACAAGACTAAATTAAGATTTATAAAAATTTCAACTACATAAGTAACAATAAACAGCCCGTCACGCTGAAACGGCAGGACTTAACTAAGCACACCATTGAAAAAAGACGCCGGAAAAATTCAAGAGCTACTCATCGCTACAGAAAGCGTTATAGAATCCGCAAAAGGTAAAATTTATTGGCAGAAGTTCAAAAAATGATTTTGAAGAAGTCGTTGGTTAAACTGGATGATCACGACGAAGCTTAATTGTGCAAAGGATTAAGATTTGCCCCAACACCCGATTGGAATAGGTCGGTAGAGAACACGGAAAGAATCAACGCCCAACAGCAGGCCAGACGATAAGGGACAGTGGGGGTATAGGTGGCGGAACCGGGATGGGCCGCATGGGCCTAGGCCCCCCCACTTTTATTTCTGGGAGGGCTTGGCCCCAATTTTTAATTTCGAACTTCGTATAAATAAGGTTAGGTAACACAATTATTATTTCGTCCATTGTTGAAGTAAATCGTATAATGAAAAAGTGTTGCAAAATTTTGGCAGTAATTTGTCAGTATTATTTGTAATACTGAATATTATTT
>JGI24159J19872_10009496_pt1 | contig 12747 bp, 10 predicted proteins | sample Ectturendosymbi4_FD_19872 | JGI IMG/M metagenome (IMG submission 19872)
TAANTAACTACGAAATAATTGTAAGGGAATTCCTCTAATGCCGAAGTTATGATAAAATTTGTCAAATAGTATGTTATGATTTACCGTGTCAAATGCTTTAGCCCACAGTTTGCCGACCACTCACGCAGAGTGTTATAGGTAAAATAACTGGATTTCTTATTGGTGTAAAGCAGGGGTGGGGAGCCTGCGGCCTGCGTGAGCATTTATTATTGCCTGCATCAGAAGCTTCGTTACCCAAGATGAAACACAACACAGCGTCAAAACGAAACTCCGTCGTAAGCAGATATTTACAGTGCCCGTAGGCAGTTAGTATTTCTCACTCCTTCTCATACTTTTTTATCCCTTGTTTCCTTAGGATGACAAAAGTTAAATTTTAAGATAAAATTATTTATTTTTCCTGGCCGCCAGCGATATTCCACAATATATAGCGTACATGGCCTGTGGTAGTAAATAGGTGCCCTAGCCTTGGTGTTAAGAGCTGAGTTTTCATTAGACAACTCTGATGCAAGACACACCAGATGTCATAGGCGCGCGCTACGAAGACGATTTCGCATGCTATACCTTAGAAAGCGGCTAATCTATTCTTGTACAGTGAGAGGATGCAACACAGGCCTACAACAGTGGCGTAACTTGGGAGGGAAAGGGTGCAAACTTCCAACCTTGCCAAGCTAAATGTAAAACCGGGACCCGATTTAGCTTATATATCGACATTCAGTATTCTTTTGGTTTACAGTAGGTTGTTGCTTTTTTGCGTTATTCCGAAGTTTTTTGGACTGTTTTATACGATGATTTCGGTTTTAGCATAGAAATCCACACCCGGATACACTTTAACTTCCCATTTTTTCTGAGTGTTAGCAAGCGGGCCCCCTACAGTAGCCAGTGGGCTTCCTTCAGCAACGTTTCCCACCCTGACTGAAACCTCTAGTTACACCACCGGTCCACAACTTAATTTTCCTGAATAAATTTTTACTGGACTATATTAAAAATGCGTACAATCAACGTGGATTCAGCAACGTTACCTACACAAATGTCAGCTTACCAAGGCAAATGCTGACAACAAAGTTACCCACAATGCATTTCGCAATGGTTGGTTTCAATAACAGGAACCGGTGGGCGGTGAGAAGATCAATTTCTTTTGACGTATTGCATAAATATGAATGTTGAAAGGGGAAATGTATGAAATCAGTTGTTGATGAGTTCAGTTCATGTGCGTCTATATGCAGTAACAAAGGTTCTTAGTCAGATTTGGGGACCCCCTTCTTGCCCGGAGCCTCCGGCCGAGGCACGGGGGTCCTTTCCTCCGGCTGTGCTCAGCCTCAACGCAGAATAATTATAATTTGTGCTGAGTAATGGTTCTGAGATGCAACACTACGAGTTTTGCTTGAATGAATACGAGGAAACGATGGCACTAAGAATAAAAGTACAGTTTGAAGACACCAAACGCGTGCCTTGCCCATTGTTCTGTAACGCTTTTCCACTATGACTCAGCCGAAGTTACGAAACGACAAAATACTATAGACCAAGCACTGGAGTTGTGCTTCGAGGGAACGTGATCTCATATTGTGTGTTCAACTACTCGCGGATCAAACGGAGCAGAAAGAGTTGTATGAGCAATCAGCAAGTTAAACAACGGTTGCAGAACCACCAAACATCACGCAGTGTGGTGAATGACGTTCGATGGGTTAACAACGCATACTTGCAGTGACGCCTATACCCTTCCAACATTGAGTGTTTACAGTTTTTCAAAGCGGCTTAAACAGATTCACGATATTTTTTTTAAAGTTGGTCAAGTCAAGACCAAAGTTGCCCGCTTGTTTCTGTTCCTCAACACAACTCCTTACACGGGTCACGTTGCAACGCACAGTGACATGGAAAGAGATTCGCATAACCTCAACTTAGGTTGTAGTATCCACATTGACGCTTTTTATGGTTTTCATTTTGGGCTATAACGAATAGGTATGCTACGGGGAAACGCTTGGTTCAATTGTGTTATCAGTTAGCCAGGGCCGGCCCTAACAATGCAAGACCTGGGTGCGAGGCCCAATGCAAGACCTAGGCGCGGGGCCCCTCTGAGCAGTGATTTTATGACGTCATCGTGTTCAGTCAACCGTGTTACGATCGTGGCAGAGCGCAGATATGCAGTACAGCACTAACACGAGAATTAAGCACGTTTGCTAACGTTCGAAAGGAAATTTGCTAGTTCTGACCAGAGCGTTCTTTGTTAACAATGTAATTTATATGGAGTTTCTACTGAATTCTCAAGCGCAAGGTGTATCTGGCAAAAATGAATAATCTACCCAAACACCATGGCGCGGGGCCCCCAGAGGTTCGGGGCCCAATGCAGCTGTATCGGTTGCATCGGCTTAAGGCCGGCCCTGCAGCTAGCAACTGCGATATTCGAGTTTCAATGAACTCTTGGTCAACTGTCGAATGGTTTCTTTATTTGGCAGCTATGAGTTGCAAGGTGGATCTAGGGGGAGATTGGGGCGGTCGCCCCCCAAAAACCTACGAAAGTAAATTTATTCACCATGATATTGCAGAAGTCGCGAAACAGCATTTGCGATTTTAGGTCATTTTGACGCCCATTGTTTTGTCACAGCAGTGTTGTGAAGTATACTTCATCTCTCTTACAGTAGTTAATCCAGGAATCTCAACTAAAATTGCTCCGAGGACCAAATTAGGACCTATAAAGTAAACCTAGGGCCGCATTATGATGCTGAAGCAACAAGGGCGGTATCTAAATCTTACTGGGAACACCTTTCACATCTTATTTCCTGCGAAATGTATCGTGAATTGTAGGCAAATCATTTTTAACCGTCTCTACGTTCTACTTGTTCACTCGCTAGCCGAGAACTTTTAAACACTTGTGAATAAACTAATTAACTTAAATCTTGATTACATGAAAATTCCCAAAACGCATCGCGGACCGCACAAAATGCCCTGGCGGACCACACAAAATGCCCTGGCGGACCACATGCGGCCCGCGTGTTTGAGACAAGCCGGTAGTCACGGAGGGCATTCGGGGGTAGTGCCTCCCCAAATTTTTTTGCGCTCCCCAAATTTTGTTGTGCCAAGAAAAATTTATATCATACACAAAATAAAAACAAAAATTTTCCCCCTAAAACGTATTTTCCCCCCAAACCTTGAAACCTGGCTACGGGTTTAGTTTGAGACCACTAAGTTAACCCGTAATGAGACTTGACTACCAAATATTACTGACATCGCCCGCCTAATCTTACTGGATGGATCTGTCCCTGATGGGTTGACAATCAGGTGTCATGTGCTCAAACAATCGTTCTGGATTTGGGGACTTTTAGGGATCTAGAACAGGGCTTCTCAAACTATGGGTCGCGTCCAGGCCCGTAACCAGCTTGGTACACCAGGTGGAGCGAAAAGTTTTCTGAGCGGGGCCAAATTTTTTAAACTGTGTCCAAAAATTTTTTCCAGGGGGAGAAAAATTTTGCAGGGGGGTTCGCCCCCCTAGTTACGGGCCTGGTTGCGTCTCCATTTGGGGTCGCGAAGTGTAATTTTGGGGCCGTGAAACAAATTGGCTTGACAAATCAGATATAAAAGCTTTTGCAAGCCTTACAATAAATTAAAAAGTAGGCCTGCAATGAATATATTTCTACTACATTTTAAGGGCAATTATTCCGCGTTTCATGCTGTCAGTTGTTTACTAGAATGTCTGCCTGAGGTATCAAATGATAATACTCAACCAAAAATAAGTTATGCGTTCTTACGTTAAGATTGTTTTAACGAACTGGCCAATATTGACCTTGTTGACCTTCATTCCGACACGAAGACATGCTTGTGTTTTGAACTCTAGGTCTACGCTGACTGCTTTGAGAGCACACCGAGTAGTTTTAGACAAAAGTTAAAATCTTCGTACACAGTTTCAGAAGTACTTGGAGTTTGATTCAGGAAAAGTTGGATCAGCAAACAATATAGAATTGAAATTTCAGAAGGCCACACTCACACACTTGCCATTATAAGCACGGGATGAATTTGCGGAGTTATTAACGGACAAATGTTTGCAAGTGGACTTTTCAAAATAGAGTTTATGTGATTTTTTGATAAGAAGAAATAAATTGGCTACCTAGTCATTTCTGACCTAACCATTCAAATACTTACCGTTTTTACAATATATTACCGTTTTTACAATATATTTGTGTGGTGCGGGATTCTCAAAATTGATATAATCATCAAGTCGAAACACCGATGGTTGTTGAAAAATGTTGATAATGTCGTTCTTACTATCAATCAGCAAATGGATGGTATGTGCAAAAATCATCAAGTGCATCCATCCCATTCGTTGTGCTTGATAACGTGTATAAACTGAACTGTTTCTTTCGTTATTTTTGTCGCCTTGCTGTTTCCATTACTTGGTTGTTTTATCACTGTATGGTTACTTTCGTGGATTGTGTGCATTCGTATGATTTCCGTATGGACAAAAATGCCTCTTGAGATTTGTAATGGGGCGTTTATACACGTATCATTAACATCTAGGCTACCCAGGAAGGGGTCGCAGAGAAAAACCTTTTCAAAATAGGGACGCAAAACAAAATGTTTGAGAAGCCTGCTCTAACACCAGTTTTAAACTTGTAAGGATTGTTCCGGTCCACCGAAATTAAACAGAACACTTTTACGCTGCTGGAGAAATTCACGGCCAAGTATCACATCTCACAGAAAGCCATTCATTACAGTGAACTTAACATCATCATAAGTACGATTACACAGTTGACCTTGAGCTGAGCAAATGCATTTTGTTGCAACAGCTGAACCTTTTACGGCCAAAACACACACCTTGCGCCCGAAAGAATTTCGTAGCTTGCAGCACGTTATCTTCGCAACGCACTACAATTTTGCTTTCAATCTAAAGGTTATTCGACATTTGCCGTGAAAGAGCTAATCACAAGTCTAAAATTTAACAACCGAGTAAATTTGGTCCATCATTTTAATGTTTCACAAGGGATTTACACGTAGATTGTAGTCGAGAAGTGCGAGACATCAGGCAAAACAGCGGGGTCATTGGTCTACGTCTTTAGTATCGAAGCATTCTGAATTGATCTCTACTTGCTGATGATCATGATGAAGGCATCGTACCGAATTTTCAGCTGCAAACTGAACAAGTATCCAACACTCGACATATGAACCATTCTAATAAAAAGGCAACAAATATAATGCATACAAAAACAACGGGTAAAGGCGGTGAAAAAGCATTCATCCATTAAGTGCAACCAAACTGTAGGTCACACAGCACCACGATCACTCGTCAAAGCTAAAGTCCAAAAGTTGTAGCCAACTGGGAGTTGTTTGCAATCCTGGTAATCGGTTACCCACAAGTATAGGCGTAAAAAGCAAATCCTTAGTTCGAGGAAAAAATTTGCTTTGCAAAAAAACTGCAAGTTAATTCTTAAAATAGTATGCAGATCCTTTGGTTAATAGGAACTCCAAGTCAAATGGGCAAGAGTTGTTGCTAACAACGCACCTAGAAATATGTTAAGCGAGGTGGAATAGTTGCAGAAACGGAGACTATCATCTCAGTTTACTCGCATTATGAATCTGGGAGCGGGCAAATGACAGCACGTTGTCTCTGCAACTATTCTTTTGCTATCTTTCTGTTTTGGAGACGACTGGATTTCAATAAACAGTACTTTAACGATCCTCTACTGGCGTTAAAACATAAAAACAAGTCATTCTTTTGCAAGTGCCCGGTTCGAAGCTATTACACGTAAAATGGTACTTCTGAAACTGGGAGCTATTAACTGAAAAGAAAAGGTTGCAGGCAGTAGACAAGAAGCGTCTTCCTTGTTCATTGCCATTGCTGTTGAACATGCAGAGAGATCACTCAAAACAATCAAAATTTAATGCTTTACAGTTGATGTTTGGAACATAATTTCTTAACCATCTCAATGCAAATTGTAAACACAAGCCCATACTAATGGAATGTCAAAAAAGCTTAGCATTCGACATGGTAAGAAGCAAAAACGAACATAATGTGGACTGAACAGTAACCATAATTTCTTGATTTAAATGAGAAGAATGTTATGTTCCAGTAAAACAACACATGCGTTCATATCCTAAGTACCCAACGCTACTTATCTACAAGAATAGACTTGAAAAGAGAGCACATTACATAATCAAACATGGCCAGGAAAAAGCAGAGCAGTAAGTTGGTACTATGTGAAACTGCTGGTAACAAAATGCACAACTACGGTAAACCAGTGAACAGTGAAACCCAGGGAAGGGTTACTTGCCGGAGGGCGGAGCTGGATCAGGAAAATCAAATACAGCTCCTTTTAAATGAGAAGGGTTGTCATCAACACTGCAACCGCGTAACGGAGATGCGCGAAAGCAAGCGTGATCTTCGTCACATTATCTGCTGTCTCTTGTATTTTCGCATACATCGCCCAGTACTCCGGCACATATAGCGTCTTGAGTCGTGTATGACACGCTCTCTTGTGAAAGGCTTTGATTGCGAAATGAAGGCTGCTGATTAAGCAGCGTAGGAACAGCGTGCTGAGAAGGATCGTCAAAATGGTAGCGATCGCCAGGCAGTTCAGGGCAGTCGTCTTCACGGCGGCTCAAGAAACGTGGGTGAAAACCGCTGCTTGATGCAGTTGCAGCGGTGACACTTATGTCGGTTTCCTCAAAAAGTTCACTCGACTGCCGGCAAACCGGTTCTATTGCGTTTATATTTGAGATATGGTTTGATGGCAAAACAGTTCCGTTAGCAATAGTCTGTGCACTGTGAAGCGGCCCCGGTCGGTCACCATTTTCGGTTAACGTTATTTTGAGCTCGCAATATTCTTCTGCTTCATCGATTGCATCAGATTCAACCGAAAAGCGACTGCTCTCGCTCAGCAGCAATCGATCCTGAAAAAAAAAACTTGTCACGCATGATCAGCGCAACTCAAACAACCTGCAATGCTTGATGCGCCGTCCACAGGCTCCTGATTTTTTACACTAGGTCGGGTCACGCCTCTGTATTTCTTATTTCACAAAATTGTCTACGACCAGGAAAGCCGAACGAAATATTGCTAAGAACGAAAAAATACAAAATACACAAATGTCGCAAAGAAGTGATGTAACTAATGGGGAGGCAGAGGGGCAAATCGCTCCCTGGCAAGCTAAATGTAAAAACGGGGCCGCCCACTTAAGCTTATATTTCGGTTTTAGTATTCTTTAGGTTTTCAGTAGGTTGTTGTATTTTGCGTTTTTCGGAGTATTTTCCGGTGATTCAGGGTTTTACTGTAGTATCTTAAGTAGGCCGTGGTATATCCATCTACATCCGGATTCACCATCATTTCTCAAGTTTTTTCTGAGTGTTGGCTAGTGGGCCCTCACAGTGGCCAGTGGGCCCCTTTCAGCTACGTTTTCCTCTGATCAAACCCTTAGTTACGCCACTGCTCGCAGAATACAGTGGATATTCGAAGAACCTTGAGTCAACACATAAAAACACGCAATTTACAAATTAAAAACTTGAAGATGTTTTCGACGGCTTAACATACCGTTTGGTTTGAACTTTACACAAATTGGTAGAACTGAATAGTTTTCACGCGCAGAACTAACTGTGAGATTTTCTTCCCGTGAAAGCTTTTACCTCAGAATACAACCTGTAGTTTAAGCATTTCGAATTGCAGGACTGAATTGCAAACTTAACCAGAAAAAATAAAGCTCTTTTCACTTCTACCTGGGTTGATTTCATACAAATTATTTTTTACTCGTGACTTATCTATGATTAAACTTACTTTAGCCGTAACTTTCTGCCATGTTTTTCTTCCGAAAAACAAACAAACTTCCAGATAATCTGAAGTACTTTGCGACATCATAGTTACTAGATCTTGGCCACCAAAGCAAAAGCTTACCAAGCTCATTAACGTTGGATCGCTGTCAAATGTCAGCTCGAGTCGAAAATATTTGTTGTAATGATTTCTGCCCATCCGATAAGCAAGAATGATGCCAATTATTATACAGAGGCACCCTACAACCAACAGAATATACATCCAAACGCTCAGACTTCTGCAGCGATCAGGTAGTCTGAAATTCAGAATGGCCAATTAAGTACTTACATTACCTCCCTCAAGCAACCGACAACCATCTGGGCGTGACAATCGCGTGCAAACAACAATTAAAGAGCGCTATTCCCGGCTTAAATCAATATCAAGTGTTCTGTCCCCTCCACAGCACAAGTTCAGTCCAACAAATTTTACTACCATGCCGGTAATAAAATACCATTCCAGAATTGGCAACATGTAACTGATGTATGATCATAGTAACCAACATGCAATGAAAGAATAATGTTGTGCCGCTGATAAAAATCAACATTGAAACATCACATCTGAGCACGGTCCGAGATGCCCGCTGGTCAAGGTAGCTCAGAAACAGTACTTCTGTGAACAGATACGAGGAAGGACTTTTTGTGAATAAAAATAAGTAAGACATGATGTAAAACACCATTGGTAAACATGGCATTAAAAAGCAGTGCCTTGAAGCGTGCAACCATCTAATAAATACCACCATATATTTGTAAATATTCAGGTCTACTTAGTAAAGTTACTTAGTTCCCGCCAGGCCCGTGGCCAGGCTTTAAGGTTTTGGAGGGAAAAATACATTTTAAGGGGGCAGGATTTTTGTTTTCATTAAATGTTTCAAACAAATCTTTCTGGACACAGCAAAATGTGGGGGGGCACTGCCCCCGAATGCCACCCGTGGCTACAGGCCTGATTCAATGGCGTTTCATAGGTGCTTGTCACGAAGTGCTGCTGAAAACTGAAATCTCACAAGCTTGCACATTTTAACAATGATATTGAGAAAAACCTTAATCCAAACACGTGAGTTACCCAAAGATATCTCCAGGCGATCTTCCCAGCATGCCGGTATGAGGGAGCTGGCCACATTCATAGGCATGGGAAGGCCTTTTCTGGGAGCCAGAAACCGTTTGTCCAGAAATTTTGCCATTGACCTGATTTCTGATGCCGACTGGGACTATGAAGTCTTTCGTGTAAATTTGTTTAGAATTGCCGTTTTTTCATTCTGCTATTATTCCTACCCTGTCTGTCCAGATTTTGTTGCCTCCGTAAACACATTCTTTGCACTGAAAAATTTGGCAAGAGCTGCTCTCACTCCCTCAATTTTGACATACTTAGCAGCGCTAGATGGTCGGTCTCGTTCAGGCTCCAGTCTTGCACGCTCATGGTCACATTGTTACCATCCCACAGACGTAGGAGCAGACAAATTTTTGGGGGTACGAAGGATTTTTGCCCGAATTTCCCCAAACTTGCCCGAAAAGTTTTTGTGTGCCTTTTACCTACAAATTTTCTCCCACAAAGATCATGATGGCCTTTTTTGGGTGCGGCCTCCAAAAAAGGTCTTCATGTGTTTTTCTGCAAACGTTGTGCGCCATTTTTTGAAGTCAAACAACATTCGGCGCCACTGTTGCCCGGATTTTCAGGGGTTTTGCCAACATTTTCAGCGATTTTGCCCAGATTTTCAACAAATCAAAACTTTTGGGGATGCGCTTGCGTCAATCCTTTTATAACCTTGAGGTACTTGGCATACACTTTTACAGGAAAGCTTTATTCGAACTTTAGTCATGATGTAAACGAAACTTCCAACACCATTTATGAACATCCCATATGATTTCATCTGAAACATCGTTTGTTGCGTCATTATTTTTTAACCAAACAACTTTTCTTCAAACCAAGCCTCGCTTCTGCTACCGTAAATTCTCTGCAGAGCCTGTCCACAAAAACGCGAGACAGACCGGCTACGCCTTTGCTTGTTTCTTCCAGTGCTTCAGAAACATTATTCTGGTTGAGCTATTCACGCCTGCCATTGATTAGCATTTCCAACAAACAACGACACGAACAGTTACACACTCAGGGCCGTCGCTAGCGGGGGGGCAGTGGTGCCCGGCCCCTCCATTTGAAATCTGTTCCCCCCATTTCACGTTTAGCCCCCTGGTTGCTGCATACATCCAATACAGTATTTTTAAAATGTAGCCCCCCTTCTGGTTTTTGGCCCCCTGCTGCTAAATCCTGGCGACGGGCCTGTACACACTTACTAACTTAAATTGAACAGGCATCAAATCATCAAAGGGAGCGTTCTCTCCATGTCGAAAAATTGCTTTTGTGAGTGAATAAAGCTTCTTGTTGCTGGGACACCAATCATCTTTTGGGGCACACTCACCGCCATCTGCATATTATTGTGTTAAAAATATTGGTATTGCACATCGCTCACTTGAAACTACTTATACATTTTTCAGGCCACGGCGAAAACTTCAAGCTAACTCGCAGCGGGAAATAGCAAGCAACTTTGTGAAAATATGTTTGCTATACAGCTAGCAGAGCTATTTCTTTAAAAACTGATGGAAATGGCTAAGATCTTGTAAGAGCTATAAAATTTCGCTAGTTGTCTTTTGTTGTTAGAGTTTGGAAAGGCTCATCGTCATTTTGCGAAAACAGCATTTCAAGAATGCGGTAAGCTGAGTAAAAGAAACATTTCACAACAAAATGGTAGACATCTCTGCAAAACCCACAGCAATTGGAACTGTTGCAAAACAAAACTATACGTCTGATCTGCCTTTAAATTTCAGTATAGCTGAACAATACAACGACAAGCATAACAGTTGTTAGTTATTCGAAATTTCACCACTGTTTACCTGTAGAAAATTTTGAATTAATAAAGATGTTTACAAAGAAGAAGATTATATTAACAGTATTATGCAACAAGCAGGTAGGGAGAAATACCAGGAATGTAGAGGCGCAAACCGATTTTCAGGCTTCGGCTCCGACTCCGGTTGCAGGCAGCTAATTTTTTATCTCCATCTTCGGCATTTAAAAACTTTTGGTTCCGGCTCTTGCTCCAAACTAATTTCACCAAGTTAATTTCAAACCTTCATATTAATTGTATTATTGCAATAGCGTAGATGAGATGTCACGAAATAATGTATTTTTTGGATGGGGTGTCGCGTGCAAAAAAGTTTGAGAAACCTGATCTGCACACAAACGAGGAAAATTATGCCAACACACGGAAATCTTGACATTTATAAGTTATGCCAGGATTATTGTTTCATACATTTCAATTATCCCGTTCGCACCGAATGAAATAGAAAAAATGGTTCCGCTCAGGGTCAGGCAACAAAATATCTTCAGGCTCCGGGTCCAATCAACCAAAATAACTTGGGCCCCGATTCCACTCCCCTGGAATATACTCAACATGGCTGGTAGCACTGTTGACAACAACCACACTGTTTTGCGCGACGTGATGAAAGCTAAGACCTACGTTATTTTACTTAAAACAGCGATTGTTTGTTAAACGACGTAACCGTTGTTTCCCACACACAACGTGAACAAGTTGGACGAGTCTGAGGTTGACGTTAGATGGAAAGCCATCAAGATACACTTGAATCTTCTAGTTTGGACCACGGTTACTGAGCTTTTGTGCCAAAGACTACAAGAATATGAAAAAAACAGTACATCGTAAAAACATAGCACAACTATTTCTTTTGTCAAAGGAAATAAAGCAAATGGATAACCTTAATAACAATATACAGTAGAGAAGGTACCTTCATGTGCTTTAACATATTGGTGGTGCCATTCGGCAAGCTCCACTTTTCTGGTATGGAAAAGAGTAAAAACACAATAGCTTGGGACTGGACGTCGCCCTGAAGTTATACAGTGCACATTGCCAGAATGGGGTTTCACAGAACAACGGTAATTCGCGAAGTCTACAATGTTTTCGGGAACTTGGAAAGTACATATGTTTACCCATACTTCTCCATGGGGTAAAGTGTTATACAGCTGATCAGTTACGCACTCTATCAAGTCGGTGTTATTCGTGTTGCAAATTATTTTTTCTTGCGACGGTGACTCCTTGCAGTCTTTCAGCACAGCAGGTGAAGTCAATGAAGACCGACTGTTATTTGCAATATTAGGGCTCATCGTTCTGTTGAGTTGAACAGTGTGAGCAGTTCCCATTGCAGCACATATATGGGAAAACAAACAATGAATCAGTAATTCGAAAGGTAACGCCGCGTTCCTTGTACGTACCATCAGTATGTGTGGACTTTGAAGTTTGAAATTGTTGCGTGGCAACAATACGCACAAATCTATTACGGTGGCAAACGTAAAAGTCAGCAGACAGCTCGTGGTAAGCTGAATTCTAAGCAACTTAATTCAACCACTTTTGGTCCAATCCTTAAAATATGATTGGTTAATTTATTTTTGCTCTTAATTTATGAACTCGGAAGTCTAGGCTCACAGTTGTATTTTTATAGCAATAAATCTTGGAATAATTGCACGATCACCAAACACATGGTGCAACCTACAGAGACGGAGTTCAATACTACCAATCAACTTTGTAAGTGCTCCAAGGTAAAGGTCGAAGACAAATATTTCTGCATTCGTGAAACTTATGTTTTTAAATGGCTGCGTGTTATTATTATCATGTTTCTACAAACCAACACTGCACTCATCAGCCTATAGGGTTCTCGATAGAATATTCGAAAATATCTTATTCTACGAGATTCAGCAATTCGCCGCTTCATCTTTCTGATGACGTTCCCCGTGACTTTGTAAAAGAACATGAACATTTAGTTTAAAAGTATTTTTAACTTGGTTCATGAAGTTTTTTAATGTAATTATAAATTGGAAAAGTAAGGAGATCTTGTAAAAATAAAACATGGTACAAATAAGCTTTATTGGAATTTTCTCCCGCGCTGCGAACTTAATTTTTACACATAGC
>JGI24159J19872_10009497_pt1 | contig 12747 bp, 9 predicted proteins | sample Ectturendosymbi4_FD_19872 | JGI IMG/M metagenome (IMG submission 19872)
ATAGTCCACTAAATAACTTACAAATGTAAAGTGATATAAATAATTGAAAGAGGCAGTGTCAACTTAAAAAAGAAGTACAACACTTACTGTACAACGAATAGTTAACTTAAATAGAAAGTGGAAATTCCTCTCCTGAACTCATGAAATTCCTCCCTGGGGAGGAATTCCTCCCCGGTTGGGAACCACTGGCCTAAGCCTAAGCTGATGACGTCAGTAAATTGGTCTGTAACTCTTATGGAGCAATGCTTTGCAACAAAGTGTGCTGGCCTTCAGCTTTCTTAGTGTCGGGACACACACCTTTAAAGGGACGGACTGTTTGACGTGGCGTATAGACAGGCTTCTTAGCTTTCTGGTGCTTTTCAGTCATTTTTGTCTCAAACCACTCACTGCACACTGTAGCCTGCAGTTCGCTATTGCAGTACTTAAAACGCATTCCTTCCATCGCCTTCAACCCACACTAGCCCAAAATTTGCAGTCATTGGCAAGTTATGGCCAGGAAAATACAAACGAATAAGCTAATCCCCTAGGAATTCATTAGGCGATTAATTAATTATCGATTTTTAACCGTACTTTACTAAACACTACCGCTAGAAGGTCAGTCTAGGGCTCCTGAGACGCGGATTTTCGCATAGTTTATTTTGAAATAAAAAACAATTTACCTCTTGTATTTTTTCTCGGGCCCCGATGCCGTTTTCCTAAAACCCTTTGACCCCACCCACTCATGAAATCAACCCAAAAAGTTCAAAGCAGAAAGTTCCCGGATTCTTAAAAATCGAACCTAAGGGGGTTTTATGTTTCTTTAGCGGCTTTAAACAGTTCTCTACTAAATTTATCGATTGGAAAGTTTAACTGGACAAAGTCAAATCACTCGACAGAATAGTTCTGTTGCGCATTTTATCTTTATAATGGAAGTGGTAGTGCAAGAGCTGTTGGAAATTTTCGAGTGTCTTATTCAATAATAACCCTGTTCTTTAAATAAAACTTTTATTCAAATTTGAAGTAAAAGCGTAGATGTAACACGTTCCACGCTTAAATTGACAGCCCTGTTGTCTAGCAACCGGTGTAAACACCAAATGTCGCTGTTGCGTTGTTAGCAGCCAATAGGCTTAGAGTAGCATGTTTTCAGGTTGTCGGTCTCTCTTCCCACACCTACGGCTGTCGGGTTGTGCAAAGGATCTTGGAGCATTGCACTGATGAGCAGACTGCGCCAATTTTGGAAGAATTGCACCAGGTTGGTTTCAGCATCTTTTGTTCGGTTTCAAACGCAGCCTTTTATGTGAGAAGTCCTGTTCTTGATGCGGAGGATGACAATATCTGTTTTCCATCCGTGTGAAAACCTGAACGATTTCGTAGAATGTAAACCAATTTCCTTGCGGCGAACTCCCCTAGAGTTCTGACTATGACCTCACGTGATTGGTATTATCGCTTGGTTAGTATATCTGCNGACTTTANGGATTAGTGCCGGCCGTCATTTTCAAACAGTGTTAAGTAAGCGCAGCAAGCAAAATGATTTGTGGTTGCATGAAAATGAGAAAATATTGCTGGCTGGCTGAAATTGAGTGAAACATCTGTTGCTAAATATCAAGAATTTCTCACGTATGAAAAAGGGCGTTCTGGCGATGTCTTCGGCCATGCTTGCAGTCTGCTGCAAACAACGAAGCCATCGGCAGTTGTTGCGTCTGCTTGATGAAAAGCTCATTGAACTGCGTCCCCGCTCGGTTGTTTCCTCAATCAGCATTCCGTCGACAACAGCGGGAAGCGCGCTTGAAAGTATCGAGCCGGCTCTAGAAAAGTGGATGTCCCATTTCCTATATCGTCTGATTGTAATCTGCCCGTTTGCCTGCGTTCCATGATTGCAAGTCGCGGCCGTTCGCTTAAAGTTAACGCAGGAATGTCAGCAGCGACATGAATTTAACTGTGAGTGCTGCTCGCATGTTACCGTAGTTAACGTTTGCTTTGCTTTTGCGCATAGCACACCGAGATGCTTGTCAAGGACCAGTATGGCAACTACGTCATACAGCACATTCTGGAACACGGCAAGCCTGAAAACAAGAGTCAAATCGTGAACGAACTCCGGGGCAAGATCCTGACGCTCAGTCAGCATAAGTTTGCCAGGTGCGTATGCCAGAGCTGACTTAATCTATCCCGAAGTGGTGCTTTCATCACAGCGCTAGCGCGTTTTTTTATGTGAGACTGCGCGATCTTTGCTAATTGGAACTTGAGAGTTTTGGCCGACACATTTACGATAATACTGTTGTTGTTACCAGAAAGCTAGTGTTATTTTTTCGTAGCAATCAACTCGCCCATGCGTAGCGTGGCGCGGCTTAGGCGGTTCGTTGTTTCAGTAGGTTTTTGTGCAGTACGTTAGGCTTCCGATTTAGTGAGCGAAGTTGTAACGGGAGATAGGCAGGCAGGTGATCGTGTAGCAGTCTGTACGTTTCGTAGCGATGGCCTCGCTGTAGATTAGCCATGTACGAAAGGAATTTCCTCTTGTTGATAAAGTTTCATCGGCACTATAGTCATAGAGATGCGAGTGCAGTGCCGAGGCAAAAAAACGTTAAGTTGCTAGGCTGCTTGCTTGTCCTGTCGCATTCTGTCAAAGTGCAACTGTGTAAACTTGTGAGAGCAATGGAGTTTACGAGGCTTGCACTTGTCCAGAGTAGTGACCATTACTTCACAGAACTGCTAGTAGCCTGCACTGGTTTCTTTCGGGTCTTAAAAAAGTTTAATTCACATATAAATAAACTAGTTTCAGATTTGATTATTTTCCTGCGATTTTCGCAACGAATGTCTCACTTCACGTGGATTTCCAGCAGTGTTGGTAATTTGTGGTTCTGGTGGGATAATTTCTGGTAGAAAGAAAAAATGCGTCCTCGTCTTAAACTTTTGCTAATGACTGCAGGTAACAAATACATCGTGTTCTTTTTAGATCCCCAACCTTCCAGTCTTGCAATTTGCTTCAGTATCTCGTTTTTCAAACAGCCTGCGATGCTTGAGACCGTTAGCGCATTGCTGTTGTTACTTAAGCACCCCCCTGCTGCGAAGCGGACAGTTTTTTGCTGTTTTCCGGAAATTTTTTTAGTTACAGCACTGAAGTGCCAGGTTTGTTGAACGGGCAGTTGGTTGTTGGATAGTCAGAAATAATTTTTCGAAGCGTTGCAAACCAATGCTGTGCTTCGGATGAACGCGCTGTTTCTAAACTATGCTTCTGCCGCAAGCTCATGGATCGTCTGTTATTTCCAGCAATGTGATCGAGAAGTGTGTGAGCAATTCTTCGCCCCAAAACCGGGCCTGGTTGATCGATGAGGTTTGCCAAGAGCCAGACGCTTTGTTTATCATGATGAAGGATCAGTTCGCGAATTACGTCGTGCAAAAGATGCTTGATGTGGCTGAACCCACACAGAAGAAAGTTAGTAAGACTGTTGTGCCTTGTTTTTCTCTCGATTGGCCGTTTTCTCAGCACTAAGTATATCATTTATTGCTGGTTNTTGTGCCTGCTATTGAAACTATGTCCACTTAACAACGATAGGTCATTACCTCTGCAAAATGCTTGCGAAGAACGTGTGTTCGANCAACCCTTTGCAATGTTAGCATATTTTAGGTTGGTTGTGGATGTAGGTAGTCACGCAACTTCTGGTGTCAGCAGTTTTCTGTTGTGAACCTGCACTGGGTGCATATTTGCAATGCTACTGATTAATAAAAAAGAAAAACCAATCGTGGGGACATTATTGCATCCAGTAGTGCGAACAAAGTTATTTTGGGTGAAAATATCTATCATCAAAATATGTCCGAAACAACTCAATCCGGTAAAAACTTAGCCATTTGCTTTGCACCGTGATTGTGAAGTTATACTTTCTGTAGTTATGTCGTCTCAGTCAAGGCTGTAGTACCACGTATTGTTGCTGTATTCTAAGTGATCGGTTCGTTGTGTTCCTTCGGCAGTACCTCTTCACTCCCAACAAACGCAAAAATGAACTTTCCCGACATATGTGCGAAATCAGCTAATGATGCAAACACACCCAATATGTCCGAACGAAAGATAATTACTTCTTTGACGCAGGCCCGTAGCAACGGGGAGGAATTGAGCAATATTTTTTGTTGTGCCCAGAAAAATTTGTCATAAGCATATAATAAAATCAAAAATGTTTACCCCTAAAATGCATTCCCCCCAAACCTTAAAAACCTGGCTACGGGCCTGCTATGGCGTTCCCTGTCTTCAACCGAGAACAGGGTTCTACGCCTCTCTTAGTTCCAAATAGTATGTTCTCTTTTTAAAGTGTAAGTAAAAACAGCTTTATGGTACATGCTGTAGTGTTCAACTAAGTTTTTCTAAATTGGGGTCACAACACCGTATGGTATAGCTTCCAGTTGATGCTGAACAAGCACTACACTAGCAAACTTAAATGCTACAGTTCTTTTCTATAGTTGCTTTGTGTGTATTCATTTAGGTAATTTTTCTGAACTGATTTTCTACGTTTGAATTGTCAAAGTGTTAACAAAAGTTGAAATGATATAATTGCAGATTAGCATGTTGTTAGCAGGAAAGAGTCTTGGACCAAAAATTAAGCACGTTTTAAAAAACAAACAAATTTTAGTTTCAAATATAACATATAACATAACGATGCGTTAAGAAAGCATTATACTAGCAAATTTTTTGGGAAATCCTATGCATGCTATTTTCACACTGTTTTTGTTTGTGTTTAGCCGCCCAGAACATTAATTTATTTTTAAACTTCATCAGATGCTCATTCAGAAGATCCGCCCTCACATGCTCGCCTTGCGCAAGTTCACCTACGGCAAGCACATTTTAACCAAGCTGGAAAAGTTCTTCTTGAAATCTGGCCAGAACCAGGGCGGCGTTGGCCCGGGAACCTCGGCAGCAGACTTGGCCGGCTCCCAGCTCGCACCTGCCAATTGGGTCATTGACAGTGGCGAATAGGCAAAAGTTTGGCATCTCAAACTCGCATAACTTTGCCGGAATCGACATTTTGCTTGTAAATGCTGTGGTTTGAGCACTTTCGTGCGTTACCGTATACGGAAGCTTATTTTATTAGCATTAACCTTTCGTTTCCTTTGTAGTAACAACTGTTTTTATCGATTTTACTTTGCAACGTCGTCACGCATCACCCGTTTTGCCTTCTTTTTATTAATGATCTCCTGCCGGCTTGATCTGAAAAACGCCGGCCTTGCTAAAACCTGGAAATATCTTCTTCCACAGCGGAGGCGAAAATTTTAACAGTGTAGATCTCAAAAACATTTTTCTCACCTGCTCCCGCTGCTGCGAGCGCTTGTAGCCCCCACTGCTCGCTATCCTGCCACAACACCCCGTTTCGTTCACTTGCATTTCTCACCTAGCCATTACCGATCCCTGCCAGGTTGCATGCTTTGATCTCGCCCGTACCCTCCGCTGATCCTGGAAAATACTTCGTGGCGAGAACTCTAACTTTCAGGCATCCTTGATTTTTTAAGAAAGAGATGCGATTGCTGGGGATTTGTTGAGGCAAAGACGGATTTTGGTCAAACGCTTGTGAAGAGAAGTGGAATTTGTTGTGTAGTTTAGTGGAGGCGAACGCAGAATTTGTTTCGCAATGTGCACGCTGAACCCAAACCATCGTATTTCATACGGGCCATTGCCCTGGTCTATCTCAACAACAGCACACGTTTTGTTTTTAATCAGGTTTTATTGCTGTCAAGTTCGCGAACTGCACCTTTCGAGCGTGACGAGGGTGTCTTTCAGAATCGACTGTAATAAGCGCAGGCTGTCTCGGTCGCATTATTAAGGCTTGAAGATTTTTTTAAAGATGAAGCATCAACCTACCTATCAAAGTAATCCCGTTGTCAGCCTGTGCGATTTGTTCCTCTACCAGTTTTAAGTATGTTGGCCTCTGCTTTCAAGCGGAGTATTTTTCTACGTTCATGTAAATACGGTGTATAGACCGAAACGGAGACTGCCAAGCGATGGCGCAAGGTGTAGGTTTGTTGCTGTAAAGGTGCCAAGCTTCCGTGGTACAGGACGTTGATGTAAATGCGTGTGTATACAGTCTGCGTGGCTTCCGGGCTCGCGACTCGTTCGTCGATCTTCAATCAACTTTGATGGCGTTGGTAGATTTCCACTGCGTGCGAAGAAGGACTGTTGTGCATCAAAACCCAACCATTGTCGGGGCTCGGCCAAAATATCACTTTTCCAATATCAATTCTGAACTGAAGTGCTTGTCACGCTGGAGCTTCGAGTGGTTGTACAGTCTTACGTGTACTTTATTTTTCCAGAACGATGTATTAGGCGAAAGTTCATACATGGCGAGTTGTGCATGGCCGCGGCAGCTCGGACGCGAAGGTGGCGTGCATGCGCAGCACGACCCCATTGTCACGTCGGTCGTTCTAACGCGTGGCGAAAGCCTGAAAACATTTTGTGCCTGTTCTTCCCCCAAATCGACTGCCTTCAAGAACGCGCGAGCCAAACTTATCGTGAAGTTTCCCCCGTACGGTGTCAACCCACCTGACGTTTGCGCCGGCATAACCGCTTTGCGCTCTGTACAGAAGAAAGCTTGCAATCCCCCCCCCGCAGGTTTCACGGGCGTTTGGTCGTGCATCGGGCACCGCTGTCCTTGTCTTTTCTACTTGTCGTGAATGGAGCGTGCCGCCGTCACTGCCGCGGGAATCATGTTTCGTGCCTTAATCATCCGTTAACAGTCATGGCGGTGTTTTTATATAGAAGATGTCTTGCGTGCGCTAGTTGCATTGGGGTGATTTCGTGATCGGAAGACGCTTCGGCGCCAAGTACGTGCGGCCGAAACGGCGCTGTTGAATCGTGTGGCTCCCTCTCTACGTCTTGAGAAAATAGACAAGCGCCAGGCCGAGGTATTCTAGCGTTAAAGTCACCAACTTCCGACGTCATGCCGTGTCTTTAAATGGTTCCCTTATTTTTTATTTTCTTGTTGAACTTTATCTCTGTACAAAGTGTACAATAAGACAAATGATATTTTTGGTCAAAACCACTTTTCTACGCGTTGCAACGTTACATTCTACCAGCAAATAGTGTACATAGCAGTAGCCGAACGTTTTGCCTGGTCACCGAAGCGTTAGAGGTGAAGTTCATAGCGCCGTGGGTGTAAAGGAAAGTGTGGTGGTTGGAGGATGTAGTTGAATATGAGCAGCGCTGCTTCCACAACGCGCTGAAGGCCATTTTTTGGACCAACTGCGCAAAACAAATAAAATAGTACACGTTTAAATGNTGTCGTGCCACGATAGCTCGTGTCGCTACTGGTTACAGTTTTAGACACGCGTCGCGTGGTGATGACGAACGGCAAGATGTGTGCTCGATTTAAAACGCCAGTTTCGCTCGGTTTGATTGACACAGCACTTCGCGCATTGCACCGCGATAAATGGTTAGCTTAGCTGCTCTTGCTACCGAACCTTCCTGACATTCTCGTCCTGTAAAAACTGTACATTGACTTTGTGCATAACAATTGGACTCTTCTCTCCTCCGCAGTGCCGGCTCTGCGCGCTTTTTTCTCTTTAGCTTTTTCTTCTCCTTTCTCTGTACAGTCTGGTTTGTTAACATTCCCCCCACTTCGTTTGGTCGCCGCCGCTACGTCAGTCATATCTCAATCGTTAAACCTTTCGTTTTCTTTGAAACCGCGTCGCTTTTCGTTGCTTGTTTCGTTTTTGACTCGTTATCATACCGTTTATCCTGCTCGCCTCGTGACAAGTCTGGCGCAGGCGCCTTAAACAACGTCCGTTTGAGTCATCCACCCCATCGCGACCGTGCTCCCTGGCCCTCCCTTTAAACATCCAGCAGTGCATCTCGAGAACGCTCCGTTGGCGAAGGTCAAACGTTTGACGTTGGTGTTTGCGCCAGATTTTCTATCCGTCCTCGCATTAACTGTCTGAAGCGCCTCTGAAAAGCGCTGCATTTATATTTTTTGTTTGTGCTGCCTTGTAAATATTTCGTTATCTGCGTGGAGTACTGGCTTCCTGAGCTTCGATATCCCAAACCTGCGGGCTTCTGACTCGACATAGGCGTGCCTCGTAACTGTTTCCCTGATCTGTTCTCGGAACAGTTAATTCGCAGCTGGCTCAATTTATGATGATGATGATGATGATGGGTTTCATCACTTAACCTAGCTATCGGCATAATGCGCGTGCTCTGAAAGCCGGGGCATACAGAAATACTGGTTTTGCGATGTATGTTTGGAATACAGACAGCAATTTCACCACCTGGTGATAAATGCTGCCCCCACAAGTTGCGTTGTAAATATGAGAAGCTGATTGTCGCGATTTCGGCAGAAAATGAGCGTCGTTCGAGTAGTTTTTACTGAGAATAAAAACGATCGTCCGATATATACGCTTGTCGTGAGTAAACAGCCGTCCTGTTACTGTACAGTGAAACAAAGATACTAAACAGTTCACCGCTTTCTTCCAAGATGCCGATACTCGATTTCAACTCGGCTCCGACACTCGTATTTGCTGGTGTTTCGATACTGCAGCACTTCGGGCAGATTTTCAAAAACAAATTGGTAAGGTTTTCAATAAAAGTTAATGATCAAACAAATCTGCACATGTGCAGTGCAAAACTGAAATATCAGGTGTACGAACTGCCTGCGTGTACCCAAAAGAAGTCCGTGACATTTTGGAAATACTGAGAAATAGCGTTTTTTGTTAGCGTTGTGGTTGGAAAAAAGGGAACGGCTGTTTTGTTTGCAAACTGTTTTTTCGAGAAAATTTCTAAAATTCTACAAAATCCCATACGTTTGGTGGAGATGCGCTTAGCCCGAATAAAAACTGGTACCAGAAGGGCATCCTTTTACAGCAAATGGGAATCCCATCCCTTGATAATGCTGTACCGTGCGTTAATTTCGTGCATTAAGGGAATTTTGATGCACAGCTATAAATAATATAGCTCTTCTTCGGTACACACCGGACAAACTTCTGTGTTAAAGAAGTTTTGCGTATCGCCACAGTATTACTATCAGGGTTGCGGAGTCGGAGGTGGAATATCCGACCTTTCCAAAATTATTAACTTCACCGGACTGAAGTTCGGCTGTTAACAATTTTGTGGCAATTAGCAATCAATGAAAATCGTGGTGCACAGCAAAAAGTCTATTTCAACAAAAGTTTCCGAAGCAATTGTAGCATTTCAAGAGGAATTCCCAACTTAGAAGTGTGATGTAAAAAATCCAATTGGATTTGCGGAGTCGGACAAAAAATCCGACTCCAACCAAAAACCTGCGGCTCTGCAACCCTGGTTACAAGGGTGTTGCAACCTCTCCGGTGGTTTTGCGTTGATTGTGTGATTCACCACGAACGGGATGTGCGCGAAGAACAAAAATATATGTATGTCGCCCGAACAAGCAATAGTAGAGTGATCTCTGTTGCTTGCTGCCGCGGTGCGAAGCTTTGCGCACATGCCGCTCAGGATTTCCGGACACGACAAGGGCAACCAATTTCTGGACCGAAAAACTTAAAATTTTGACCTATACATTTTCTGCGTTTGCAACTGCAAAATAATGCAGCCTTGGGTGTTGAGGTCAACCCAGAAGCATAGTCATGCACTCTATGCTTCAAAATTGAAAAACAATTGTTTGTTAACTTTAGGGATGATATATTGANAAAGANATCAGNAACTACAGTGGAGTCAAACCTGAGAATATCATGAAGTTAAAACACTATATGCAGAATGGATTGAGCATTTACCAAACCAAGTATTGTTAAGCAAGCCGGTAACCAGCTTGGGACACCAGGTGGGGTGAAGAGTTTTCTAAGAGGGACCCAGAAGTTTTAAACTATGTCTAATAGTTTTGAACTATGTCCAACACATTTTTCTAGGGGGTGCAAAAAAATTTTAGGGCAGACTTCGCCCCGCCCCCCTGATTACGGGCCTGCTGTTAAGAGCACGTTTCTTGCCTTAACACACCTATCCTACATAACATTCAATTGTCAAGTAGTGGGCAAAACAACATTGTTACGTCAGAAATCGCAGCAAATCCATGATTATTACAGAATTGCAACTGATCTTGGAAAAGCGTATCAATATCTGCTGTTGTATTTTCAATAAAATAACGATAAAGAGAAATGTGTTGCAAGAAAAGTTTGACCCAACGATTTGGTTTGTGGACGTTTCATAAGCTTTAGAATAGGCAGAAAATTTTTGACTTCATTGACTTTTCGTTGCCCTACTGATTACTATTATAACAAACAATGGTTTTGTGTCATATCGCGGTACTTGTCTCCATGCAATTTTCTAACTGACCTTTGACGCGTGTTAACGACTGTAGATATAAGGAGTGTTAGTAGGCCTAAATGGTTTCCTCAAGCGGACTGCATTGGGATTTCAGGTGTACATCCACGCCACTGATTTTGATCATTTAAGTTTAAAGCTATCGACGCAGGCAGTTTGTCTAGGCCAGTGATTCTTAATGGGGTCCCCAGCGAAAAATCTGGAGGTCTGCAGTGTTCAAACCCTCAGATACACAAACAACAGCGACCACCACTTTGACTATTGGCATAACCACAGACAGGGGTTCCCGAAGCTTGGAATAGGGGCCCGCGTGGTTGGAAAGGTTAAAACCAGTGGGCGAGGCAGTCCTGAATTTTGACTGGTGGGTGTGGATTTTCAGTAAAAAAGTGTCACGTATGTTCTGTAAGTTGCCTGAGGCCGAGCTCGCATGTGAGTGGTATTGAATTCCAGGGAAAAGTGACAAATTTTGGAAAAGCGCTCGAAATTCCAGTTGAGAGCGGATTAACAATAGTAACAATTGCAACACGCAGTGGCGATTCTAAGGGGGCCTGAGTGGGCCATGCTCCCCCCCAGTTTTTTTCGTAATTTCCCGTTCAAGTTCGTTTGGTTGACATGTACAGCAGATAATTTTCGGCCAGCAATATTTTAAACGATAATTTAGTAACCCTCTAGCCCAGTGCTCTTCAACCGGTGTGCATGGTGCACCCTAGGGTACATCATAATATGCATGGGGTGCACCACTACCAAAGGGTTCACAAGGGTGCATCATAAACTTGTCACAGTAAGCAGATTGTGTTTACAAAAACTTTTCAAAATGACCCATTAACCAACCGATGACTCAGGATTTAACCTTGCCATTGCACATTCTAAAGTGTGGTACGTAAGCATCAGACCATGTAAAGCTAATTGTTGTAATTAGTTTATTATTTGTGATTCATAAGCAACAGAGAATGAGCCATAATCAATTGAATTATGTAGCTAAGTTACTGAATTAGGGTACTTGCTTATTTAGACCAGGATACTTACAGACATGGGCGCAGTTAGGTTGGGGACGTGTTAGTAAATAGGGTGCATGGGTTTAAGTAAATACGGTGCATGAGTTCATCAGAACATTTTCAAGGGTGCACCATCACAAAAAAGGTGGAGAGCACTGCTCTAGCCTGCATTCAACATTTTCCAAATGCATGATAAGCTGTGTTGTTGTTTTTGACGGTCGGGAAACTAGAGTTGTTTATGATGACACACCAGTAGTTGCTCCAGATCCAGTGACGTAATTAGAGGTTTGAGCCAGGGGTGGCAAAGATTACCTGAAGGGGGCCAAGTAGTCACCGTAGATGAGCCCATTAGTCAAAACTCAGAAAAAGTTAAGGAATGATAGTGAATCTCTGAATGTCGTGGATGTTCACACTAGATAAACATCGAAGACACCCCGAAAAATGCAAAAAAAACAACAGAATACTAAATATGAAAATATCAACTAAAGGGGACCCAGATTTTCTATTTACCTCGTCAGGGGAGGCTGCTTTCCCCTCTGTCAGTCACGCCACTGCTCAGATCCTGCGAGAAATTTAGTCAGACAGCGGTCGTGGTGTTGAAAAATTCATTTCGAAACTAAGACACAATCGCAGAAATGGGAAGATTGATCTTTAGTGCATTTCAGTGTGAGAGGGAACTGGATTATATTACTTTCGGCAGATTGTTGCTTGTCCCAGTAGCAAAAGTTTTTTCAGTGAATTTATACGACTTTATCCTGGCTGCAGTATTGCGTTCTGCTGCCTTGTGTATATCACTTCGAAACATCTTACGTTAGTGGTGTTAGATTCATAAAGCTATTGTAGTTCGACACTGATGCCATTTTGATTTATTTATTTCGGAAGAGCAATTTTTACCTTTGGGAGTAATATTTGCAGCCGCAGGGTTGCTAGAGACCTTTTGAGAAAAAAACCAAACCGGGCAAAAAATCCAAATTATTAAACAACATGAAATTTAAAATTCTTTATTAATTGTAGGACATTTTAGAAGAATAAAGTTGTAGCACTCTTCACTTTCCACTCGAACCTTTGGTACTATTGGTTGCCAGATATGCGACAACTTTATTCTTCTATGGGCTGCCAGACAACGTTTGAGAAAATACACCATGCACTGTCTAAAAAATCCTGTAATACTGTTGGCAAGAGATTTAAGAAGCGAAGACACCAGTCTGATAGCATGTGCCAACTGCCTCCAAAAAAAACAAATATTGACAAAAAAGCAAACAACTTTTTGACGCCAAGTGTCCCCAAAAAAGTCAAATTTGTGAAATTTGGCGTCAAAAAAGCAAATCTGGCAGCCCTGGGAAACCGAGGCGGCCTGCACTCTCTTTTTCATTTGTTGACCTGTGAGTGACGATAACGATTCTAGCGCTCCTGCAGTAAAAATCCCGCCTTGCCAACACACGTGGTTTTGGATGGCGTGGTCGGTCGAATTTTGCATGCGCTGATAGACTGGGTCCAGAAAAACTCCTAATATTG
>JGI24159J19872_10009498_pt1 | contig 12747 bp, 5 predicted proteins | sample Ectturendosymbi4_FD_19872 | JGI IMG/M metagenome (IMG submission 19872)
AGCCACAATGACCCTAAAACTACTTCACTTATGACGTCAGTCACAAACAATCCGCACCCCCCAACCAAAAAAATTTTTTTCGAGTGCAATCTACTAGACTGGCTGATCCGTTTGAGCCATTGAACAGTTCTCTAGCGCAATCGGCAGAGGAGCTAAGGCGTTGGTAAGGCAACTGAAAACCGCTGTTTTTTAGGCTGAAATCGAAGTATGAATATACCGTAGGCCGGCAGACAACGAGTTAAAGACCAAATGTCTGAGCTGTGGAAGTCATATTGTTTGGTATGTTCGTTTTTATTACAAGGGTTTCCACTAGGAATGTGCATTATGGAACATTAGAGGTTCTGGAAGATACTGTAATCTTCATTTGGAATCCAGAAGATCAAATTCTATTTCAGAATAACTTTCCAAATGCCAATGGTGGCATAAATTCCAGCGTACAACCCAACCCCTGCGAACAGAACAGGAGAAATAAACCCAAATGAACTAAATTTGGGTCCTTGGCTTGGCCTACTAGTTTCTATCTACTCAGTTTATTAGCAATATGATTCCAAGCTCATTAGTTGTACCAACACATGAACAGTAAACCAGCAAACTCAGTAGCACACCACATGTGTGAGCAGTTCCTATTCTGCAATCTGAGAAAAACAGAACAGGAGCAAAATGAGCTGATCGTGCATAGGTTTAGAATGCCGATCAGTGATCACACAACCTGTTAATTATATAGGTCATTACTTCACTACATAGTGCAGTGAGTGTTTCTTTCTTTTGTTTTACTCAGGAATGCAAAGAGTGCCACTGCAAAAGTTATTGTGATTGCAAAACTTATCACAACTTTGAGAGCCGGCCTACGAATATATTCGTACTTCGATTTCGGCCTAAACCCAGCAGTTTTCAGTTGCCTTACCAATGCCTTAGCTCCTCGCTAGAGAGCTGTTCAAGCCCTCAAATGGATCGGCCAGTCTTTTAGTTTGAAATCTAAAAAAAATTTTTTGTTTGAGGGTTGTGGATTTTTTGTGAGTGACGTCATAAGTGAAGTAGTTTTTGGGCCATTTTGGCTCATGTTGCCTGGCCTAGAGCCCAACTGCCACGCCAAAGTATTTCACTGAAGTTTTCATTGGAAACTAGGCTCGAGTCCAAGTCTTTTGAGCCTTTGATCGACTTTCTAGTGTTTCTGGTTCAAATGTTATGATCTAAAATAAACAAATTAGTTAATTAACTAATTAGCTAATTAGTCAAATATTTTTATTACTTTAGATCATAACTTTCGAATCTTAAACAACAGCAAGTCATCCAAAGTATCAAAAGACTCAGATTGTAGCCTAGTTTCCAATAAAAACTTCAGCGAAATGCTACCATCTAACGGTTGGCGCTCAGGGCCAGGTAAAGTGGGCCAAGGTGGCCTAGAAGCCCTCCACTTATGACATAACTCACAAAAAATTCGCAACCCACAAGCAAAGACATTTTCTTCGAGTGCAGACTAGAAGACTTGCCATGTCTTTTGAGCTTTGTACCAGGTCTGTAGCGCTGACCGGACCAGAGAACTCCCAGACAAAGCCACGTGCGATCCTGCTGTTTTGGCGAGAGAGTTCCCGATTTCGGCCGGACGCAAAACTGTTAAGACCATTTGTTTGGCCGGCTTTGCAATTTTTCACGATTAGTTAATCCAGCATTCCAAAAAACTCTGATTTTCGAATTATTTGACTACGGGAGGATGATATATTTATATAGTATATCATTTAGATGATCTACTAAAGGAAAAAAACTTAAAACCGTTACTGATCTTCATTTTAACAGACCAAAAAACATCTGCAAAATGTCATCAGCAGCAAAGAACAAATTTCCATACTTTATCTACATTTTGGCCAAATTAATACTTTTTCAAGGTCTTGAAAATCGATTTCACAAACCAATACTTTTTCAATACAATCAATACCATGTGAGAACCGCATATTACTATTGTTGTCGAATGCTTAGCATACAGTTGGAGTTTTTGGTACAAACAATTGTCCTGTCTTCAAGATAGTTTCTACCTAAATGATAAATAATCGCATTTGCATACTTTCCACATTGTTAATTGTTGTCATACACTCAGCGGTTGATGATTAGGTCTATTTGCTCAGTTTACCTGTGCATGATAGAATGCTTAGTTTTGTTTCTGTTGCATTTTCAGAAACCATGTTGACAAACAATCACTATCAAAACTTGCTGCTTGAATTGTGACAAAAGGTTTGCACTGATCATTTTCTGTTCTGTATGCAAAGCACTGTGGGGAAATAAGGCTTCAGTCTGGTTGATTGCATGTAATTTGTGAGGTGCACATTGGAGTGAAGGTTGTTAGACACACATTCAAGAAGTCTGTGAATGCTTGCTCAACACAGCTCGCAATCAAGGCTGGCGCTGCAATAGTTGTATCAGACTTTGTTTGCAACACATTTTACGGAAAGTTTAAGTAAACATACGAAGGAAATTGAACATAGCTTGATTCCAAATTGCAAAGAAAAAAGGAAGCAAGGAAAAAGCAGCCAACAAAAATTTTGCACAAACTGCACTCAACCTTGAAAGAAAGCAATATATCATACACTGGGACTGATGGTTTTCATGAACAAATCTTTTTAAATGCAAACAAAATATATCAAAACTTAATTGTATTTATTGCAACATAAGTGCAGAATCTAAGTGTTTTTCAGTCATTTTTGGTCACAGACAAAATTTTTTTTTAATGATCTAAAAAAACTAAGTCAATTTTGTCAGAAATATAGACTACCACATTTTCAGACCACAAGGCACACTTGAAATACTTTAATTTTCTCAAAAGTCGAAGGTGCACCTTATAATGCATTGCGCCTAATGTATGAAGCTGGTTGTGCTTTCTCATCTAGAACCAATTGCATGTGTTAAACAGTGCTATTTTTCAATTACTAGTTACAATTTTTTGGTAAACAGATCATAAACCAAAAACAATGGCAATAAGCAGCTTTATGAGAGTGGCTATCATATACCACAGACCATATTACTCCATGAGGCTCCTGACTACACTGGCACAAACTGAATCAAACACACGCACAACTTTTATATTCTTCTATTCGTGTCTAGCAAATTAGGCATGTGTGACAGATCAAACTCTCTCATTTGTAATGACAGATTAAACTCCCAGTGGTGACTCTGGCACTCGTGAGTTATTGTGAAAGAATTCAATGCAGTTTGGCTTATCCAAGTTTTGCTTCATTTATTGCACCATATAATCTGGTGCGCCTTATGTATGAAGAAAGAACATGTAGCATTCAATTTTTGACACTGCACCATATAATCCAGTGCGCCTTACGGTCTGAAAATTACGGTAATGAATAGTGTTACTTCTAGTACCATGGTACAAGTAATCAAAATGTCTCAGCAAAAAAACAGTGCAGAATTGCTTACATATCAGCTTGCTCATTGCATTGTGCACGTTGTAGTGTGAATACACTTAGCTTAAAGCCGCTGTAAATCTGTTTTATGTATGAAAACAAAAACTTTGGTATGATAAACAGTAGAATTGTATGGATGAGACTTCAAGTCTTCAAAAACCTAAACATGCAAATATTCCAGGTCAAGATTAATAAGCCACAGAACAGCTAAAAGTTTATAGCTGAGGTATCAAACTAGATACAAAGCCACAGAACAGCTAAAGTTTTCAGCTGAGGTATCAAATTAGATACAAACTAATCTAAACCAAAAGGTGCACATCAAAGTTTGCTAGATTGAAACTTACTGACAATACAAGAATTGAGAATGCACATACAGTACAAAAGCAACCTTTCATTTGATTTATGCTGCTAAATTTACAACTGCTAGCAGGACAGAACAGAAATGGATGTGTTTGAGTCGTTACACTCCATCCAGCTGGATTACCAATCATCACAAAGATCGAACCTTTCCTGGTATAACACTGATGCTTGTTATAAGCAGGGGCGGCTCATCTAGACAGGCTGCAGACAGGCCCTCTTTCCCTGCGGCTCATCTAGACAGGCCCTCCCTGAAAAATGCAAGGCAAAAGTTTCTGCCAAATTCACCTTAAGTTTGGATTTAGTTATGAAATCTCAGAACACAATCATTTTCAGTACTTTCAATACCATTTTGGCTCAACATTTCCTAGGGATCCAACAAAACCAATGTTTTGCTCTTCTCCAACGACGCCTCTTATGCAATGACGTTTTCAGCACATTGCCGATGAATTTGGCGGTTTCAGGTCTGTATTTGGCACAGTTCTAAAGGAAAGAAACCTAACAATTGGCTACAAGAAACGTGGTATATCCGCCTATCACAAGGAGTTCTTGTTATTTTGGGATGACTTTTTCAAGAAAAAATGGAGGAAATGTGATCTTGACTGGTTTTTACCACCTGAATTTCTTGAATATTAAATTATATCAGTGGTCCCCAAACGTTTTGGGTACTGGGCCAAATTCGCGATCTTATCAGAGACAGTGGGCCAGAGTATTTGTGTATTGAAAAACATGCATAGCTGTAGTCACGTTTGTAGGGTATTTGCCATTTTTTCTTTGCTCGTTAACATGTCTGCAATGTGACTTTTGAAACTGCTTCTTTTGTTGCATAATCGTAGTAATACTTTGTTCCATCTTTGACGCTGCAATACAGAGAGAATCATGCAAATGTGCGTCTGAGATTCTGTTTTAACACTTAGATTTACAATATTTCATATTAGAAAAGAATTGTTCGCATAGATTAGCATTTACATCTGCCTCACAAATCACTATGGCCAGATCAAATACAAATCGCTTACAATGAGTACCCAGTGCTCCTGTTAAACACTTTACATTACAAACTGCCAGATAACGATTATGCTTCAAACTCCAAATGCCTGCTACAATTTACAACTTTTGAAGCACTCACTCTATGCAAGCTAATGTAGAGTCTACAGCAGCTATGTCCACCAGCAGGCCACATTCGGCTCAATTGAAGGTTTTGCGCAGCCCAGTTAAGGTTTTCGATGTAGTAAAAGCATCCTATATTCTGACAGCCTCTCCTTGTTTTAATAATCTTGAATTGACGTTTTTGATGCAGGTGGTCTTCAGTGCCACTTTATCACATCTGTTGCCATTGCAGTTAGGATCTAAGCTAAATTTAGTTTGCTAAAATCAAAGTAAGCCATTCAATGTGTGCCTGTGGGGCCTTCATTAATGTGTCATTCAATGTGCGGCCCTGGTTAAGTTAGTGATAAAATTTTTGGCTCAGTAAGCCATTTTGGTTGGATATAGCTTGTCTACAGCAATGTAGGCGGCAACACATGTACAATATTACGGTGCTGCTGCAGAGTAACATCCAACGGAAAAAGCAGCTGTGTTAACTTGTCTCTGTGGTTCGCAAAGTATAACACTGAAAACGGATGGTCTAGATCAGCAGTTCCCAAACGTTTTGAGCACGAACCAAAATGTGTTGGGTGAACATCTCACAACCCAAGTCTCAAACACCTTATGTTANCATGAAAAAATAGCAGCAGCCTAAGTTGCTACGTTTGTTACGTTTGTTTTAAATATCAGGAATCCACTTTTTTCTCAAGCACTATGCTGCAGATAGACTCAGAGAAACAAACAGTGACAACGTTGAAAGTATACAACCCAGGTTTGGATCGCCTCAGTGTGACACATTGTTTGACACTTCGCGACTCTTGTTTGGGTTGCAACCCATACTTGAATCAATTTTACTGTATTTCACACATTGCCAGTAAACTCCAAACTTTTGTGGTTGAGCTTTTGATTGATCTGACAAGTGTTATTATTCATTAGTGATTACATCCTAATGTAATTTATCATATAAAACATTTGGTAACACAAATTTATTAAAACATTAAACAATTCTAGTAAAGTTCACAGGCCGCATTGAAACCCTTGGCGGGCCAGATCTGGCCTGCGGGCTTGACTTTGGGGATTGCTGAATTATATAATTACATTTGACAATGCTGTTACTAGTACTTCCGCGATATTGGCGGCATTGGATTTAAATCTGGTTGCCAATCTCAGGTTGCGAAAATACAACCCTTCGTTTATCTGCACCACTGCAGCTTGCAACAGTAAGCTGATGAGGTGTCTAGGTTTGACATTTGAAGATGGAGGGCAGTAGTTGGTGGAGACCATTCTTGGACAACAAAAGGTGTGACTGATTTAAAACATTTAGCCTAAACAAGAAATTTAAAGCATGAGAAATCTGGCAAGCATATAAGCATTCAAGTATGGTAGATCTTTCATTTCTTGGTAAGGTGAACATTGCATTGCTGCTGAAATTGATTCAGTGTACAAACTTTAACTGGAAGAGCACAACAATCAAGTTTTAAAAAACTTACATTTTGTCTGAAATCATAAACTGTTTAAAAAATTTTGGAAAATTTAACTTGCTTTGAGAGGACATGATGAAAGCACCATCTCAAAGGAAGTGGTTATAGGTTTGCTGCCTTGACACAGTTTGAAAAAATGCTAAGTTTGTCTCACTAACAGTAACGTCAAAGTAGTCGAGCAAAAGCGTCCAAGTTTACCGTGCGAGTGGTATTGGATTCGACTCTCACCAATGCGGCCTTCGCTTTGATGGTATTGGTTATACTTTTGATGGGACCAGTTTTTATTTACTTTTGTTTGAGTTTCTAATTCTTTTGTGTTTCTGTTCATGCTTTAGGGTTTGGGTTAAACTGAAGAGAATGTTTTCTATGTATCAATAGGAACAACTGAAAATTATGAATTTGGTACGATTAGGACTGCTGGAGTGACTGGAAATGCCATTAATGATTAATAACAGCCAAGGCGACAATCCTAGATGTTCAACCAGAGACGAAAATTCGCAGCCCTCCCGGACATTTTCACCACGAGCCGCCACTGGTTATAAGCACAGGTGTGTGGATGTATTAGCGCACACCCAGGGTTGCCATATCACAAAAACGAAATGAGTAACTAATGATGCATAAAAAAGTCAACTAATTTAAGGATGTAACCACTGGTTGCCATACCACTGTGCAAACGTTTGTATCACCACTATGCTTCAGTCAAATTTTGTATCTAGTCTAAGAATGATTTTGTTGACACTTGTTTGATTCTATTCCAAGTGAGTCATAGGCTCTATCTTGCAAGACGAATAGGTCCAATACAAAATGGGAACTTGCTTATGCTTAACACCTTGATGGTCAGTCTATGAATATATCGTACCTGGAAATCGGCCTAAAACCAGCAGTTTTTGGTTGCCTTACCAACACCGTACCTCTGCCGATAGCGCTATAGAGAGCTGTTCAAACCCTTAAAAGATTCGGCAAGTTTTCTAGTCTGTACTCGAAAAAAATTTTTTGGTTGGGGGTTGTGGATTTTTTGTGACTGACGTCATAAGTGAAGTAGTTTTTGGGCCATTTTGGCTCATGTTACCTGGTCTAAAGCCCAACCACTAGGCCAAAGTATTTCACTAAAGTTTTCGTTGNAAACTAGGCTCAACTTCGAGTCTTTTGAGCCTTTGATCAACTTTCTCACGTTTCTGGTTCAAAAGTTATGATATAAAACAAAAAAATTAATTATCTGATTAACACTTCGACAGCCGGCCTACAATATATTTGTACTTCGATTTTGGCCTAAAACCAGCAGTTTTCGGTTGCCTTACCAACACCATAGCTCCTCCACTGATTGCGCTAGAGAGCTGTTCAAGCCCTCAAATGGATCGGCCAGTCTTCTAGTCTGCACTCGAAAAAAATTTTTTTGGTTGGCGGTTGTGGATTTTTTGTGAGTGAGGTCATAAGTGAAGTAGTTTTGGGGCCATTTTGGCTCATGTTGCCTGGCCTAGAGCCCAACTGCTAGGCCAAAGTGTTTTGCTGAAGTTTTTATTGGATACTAGGCACGAGTCCAAGTCTTTTGAGCCTTTGATCAACTTTCTAGCATTTCCGAGTCAAAAGTTATGATCTAAAATAAACAAAGTAATCAATTATATAATAAGCTAATTAGTCAAATATTTTTATTACTTTAGATCATAACTTTTGAACCTGAAATCCCAGCAGGTCATCCAAAGTATGAAAAGACTCAGATTGTGTAGCTTAGTTTCCAATAAAAACTTTAGGAAAATACTACCATCTAACAGTTAGTGCCCAGGGCCAGGTGAAGTGGGCCAAGGTGGCCTAAAAGCCCTTCACTTATGACGTCACTCACAAAAAATCTGCAATCCCCAAGCAAAAAAAATTTTTTCGAGTGCAAGCTACAAGACTTTCCACGTATTTTGGGACTTTTACCGGGTCAGTAGCGCTTACAGGACCAGAGAAATTCCCACGCAAAGCCACGTGCGTTTCGGTGTTTTTTTCCGGGAAATCCCCAAAAGCAGCTGGACGCCAAAGTGTTAACTAATTAGTCAAATACTTTTATTGCTTTAAATCATAACTTTAGAACCCAAAACCTAAGCAGGTCATCCAAAGTATCAAAAGACTCGGATTGTAGCCTAGTTTCCAATAAAACTTCAGCAAAATACTACCACCTAACGGTTTGGGCCCAGGGCCAGATAAAGTGGGCCAAGGTGGCCTAAAAACCCTCCACTTATGACGTCACTCACAAAAAACCCGCAACCCCCGAGCAAAAAATTTTTTTTCGAGTGGAGATTAGAAGACTTGCCAAGTCTTTTAAGCCTTTGAACAGCTCTCTACCGCTTTCGGCACCAGAGTTATGCTCACACAAATCCACGTGCAATCTGTTTTTTCTTTGTGGTGCAAAATCGTTGAAACCTACCGAATGCGAGAGTTAATCTGTGGGCTCAGTTGGATGAGAAATTCATCTCAAAACAAGAACATGTTTATCAGTCAAAAATTATGTAACCTCAAGTTATTTGGAATGACACACTGAAGAAATACTTGCTGGTAAATAAGCTTACTTTACAGTGTATGCTTCTTTACTTTCATACATAATTTTGGCTCAATAGATAAAAACCAAATTTTTCCAATCATCTTTGATGCCTGCTAATAAAGATCAGACTTTTGGTACCAATCCATGACTAAAACATTCTTATTTACACACCTTGTATCATTACAACTTATAAATGAGCTTTAAGCAAATGAATTGCATTAAACGAGGACGAGCTTGAAATTTGTTAGTCTTTTTGTAAATTTTTCATAAAAACAACTTACTTTAGACATGGCACTCCATGCTTAATGAATTCTCTAGCACCACGGCAGTCAATAGTCTCATCAATGACATGACAAGTAACATTTCCTTCTTCTACCTCGCTGTAGCGATACTTCTTTTCTTTCTAGAAACAAGAACTTCAACCTCAACCAGATGTAGCAGAATGACGTAAGGCAGAAAAAACAAGCTTATACCATACCGTGGGTTCACAGCCAGTTAGTTTCTGATGAGTTGCTGTGATATTCTTCACAGGAAAACTTGGTTCATCACATGTAATGAATTCTTCTGGCCTTTAAAAGATACACACTTTTTACTTCAATGGACACCATTACAAAAGTTACCTAAAATTTCACTACTAATTTTCAAAAAAATTTCTTACTACTTTTCAACAATCTAGTCAGAAACTCAACAGAAAAGTCAGTCTAGAAAACATCAAAAGACGGTGTCCCCCATGCACACATACCTACACAACAGCTACAATACACCCATCCACCATGCTTTGTGGAAAACAGGGATCACATACTGTCATAGGACGATGTGACACAAGGGGACAATGCAGCTGGGGCAATGTATGCCTTATCCACATGACCATTGATACAAGCACTCAACAGTGAAACTGCAAATGAAGTGAAACAGATATGGTATGCAGGCAATAGCTCTGCAATTGGATCACTAGCAGTTGTGAATAACTGGAGGGAATAACTAAAGACCAAGGTACTAGACTTTGGGTACTGCCCAAAACCTGCAAAGACCATCCTCTTAACACATTGTGTGCTGAGCAGTCTGCTCATGTCTCGTACCGTAATATGCAAAGCGGTGAACCATAGGTGCTAACATTATAAGAAAGTTAATTTGTACCTCCTGAACTGGTGTCCTTTTCGGACTTTAGCAACGTCATTGTGACGTATTACAGCGTAGCAACTGTAGCTCCCTAATTCATAGATCCTACTTGAAGAACACTTTGCTAAATCGTTTCCAAACAAATTTGTTGAAAACAGGGTACCATTTTTCATACAACAGTTTTTTCACAGCAAATTTTTAGAATAAACTTCGTAAATTATCGCTTTGTTTACCTGGAGTGCAGGCTAATGATGAATTGTAATATGCCAAATAAAACAATGAAATGTAAGACGCTAAAGCCAACAAGCAATTGTGGTATGACACATGAAAAGGAAGTAAATCACACATGTTTCAGGGAGTGATATTCGTTGAAACATGGCATCATGCAAAGTCAAACCCCACATGCAGTATAGCGTTTGCCATGCCTTCTGGACAATTTGCACCTTCGCTGAGGCCCCTTTGTTCGGGATGTTGCTGGAATGACGCTCAGCACTCATACTATTCATTTTTGAACATAGAAATACACACTGTTTAACACGAAAAACGAAAGTATTAGTCAAACAGCACAAAAATAACCACAAGAGCTTAACCGTACAGGGCTAACTGTGAAGCAACCATGTTGGATTTCAATGTGAAACGAGTTTCTGAGCACTGATTCATGGTAAACACCATGTATTCTTGCAGGTTGCTCCTTCACTTATATCTTTATTCTCTGAGTTGTGCAACGCTCTTTCAACAAATAAAAAAGGCATTGCAAGTGCATCAGACCAGCCATGAATCACCTGCGTGATCAATGCGAATTGTAGATGAACGCCTTGGTGGCACTTTTGAAGTGTGTTTTATGATGTGGGTTTACTCCCTTATGCACGCCGTGGACATGTGCGTAATGACACGCATTGTCGCTCCCATGCATGCAATGTGTCAACACTTTGGTGTCTGGCTGTATTCGGGGATTTTCGGAAAAAAAAGCCGAAACACACGTGACTTTATGAGGGAATTTCTCCGCTCCTGTTCGGGTTACGGACCTGGTCAAAGCGTCAAAAGTCGCGGAAAGTCTTCTAGTCTGCACTCAAAAAAAATTTTTTTGCTTGGGGAATGCGGTTTTTCTGTGAGTGTCATCATAAGTGGAGGACTTTTAGGCCACCTTGGCCCACTTTGCCTGGCCCTGGGTGCCAACCGTTAGGTGGTGGTATTTGGCTGAAGTTTTTACTGGAAACTAGGCCACAATCCGAGTCTTTTGATACTTTGGATGACCTGCTGGGGTTTCGGGTTCAAAAGTTATGATGTAAGTTAGTAATAATATTTGTTTAATCATCTGATGAGATAAATTAATTTGTTTAATTTAGATCATAACTTTTGAACAAGAAACAATAGAAAGTTGATCAAAGGCTCAAAAGACTCGGACTCGAGCCTAGTTTCCAATAAAAACTTCAGCGAAACACTTTGGCCTAGCGGTTGGGCTCTAGGCCAGGCAACATGAGTCAAAATGGCCCTAAAACTACTTTACTTATGACGTCAGTCACAAAAAATCTGCATCCCCTAAACAAAAAAATTTTTTTCGAGTGCAATCGACTAGACTGGCCAATCCATTTGAGCCCATGAACAGCTCTCTAGCACAATCGGCGGAGGAGCTATGGCGTTGGTAAAGCAACTGAAAACTGCTGTTTTTTAGGCCGAAATCGAAGTACGAATATATCGTACGCCAGCTCTCAAAGTGTTAATAAATGACAGTAGTTTAATGCAATCTGCACAAAGACTCTTCACAGACAACAAGAAGCAAAATCACAGACCATGGTGAACGCCACCTTGGATCAGTACTTGGGACAGAATCATTCAAGGAACATTACATCAAAAACAAGTTGAGGATTAGGAAGAAGACCTTCAGTTGCTTTCAAATTATGCACAAGATGATCCTTAAGCAACATACTGAACTCAGCATTCATCAAAGGACTATGCTCCAGAGGGACCCATTTCCAAAGAACAGTACTGGACATGAGTGAATTATTTGAACCACTGGAAAATGCCATCATAGATCAACTGATTCTCACTCTCGTAGGACGAAAGGTAAGTGATGCAGAAAGACAAATATAGCTCTTCTCACAGGCATGGTGGGCTAGGTCTGACATATCCTGAAGAAACCACCAAGACAGAATACAAGTACTCCACTCAGATGACTGCTAAATTAACAGACAAAATCTGCAATCAAAAACTTGATCTTGGTTACAACCCCTCAGACCAACAATATCCCAGACACACGAAAAACAGAATATGACAATAGAAAAATGCAAAATGTTGAAATAGGCATGATGTACAATTAGAGGAACTGACCTCGGAGTCACAACAACTCATAAAAGGAGCATTGGAAAAAGGGGCATTTTCTTGGCTGTCAGCCTTGCCAATCAATTGGATATGCACCAAACAAATAAGAATTTATGGATGCCTTCCGCATGAGATATGGATGGAAGGTTAAAGGCATACCCACCTACTGTGCTTGTGGAGAGACAAACTTTGTGGATCACAGTCTCATATGTAAACTGGATGGCTACATTTCAATGAGGCAGAACTCAGTGAGAGACTCTGAAGCACAGATAATGAGAGAGGTCTGTAGAGTTGTTCAGACAGAACCTACACTTTTGTCAATCAACGAAAACTCCAAAATAAAAGTCAAAACTGCTGACAATGCAAGGTTGGTTATCTCTGTGAAAGGACTATAGAAACAGAATAGCTGTGAGAAAACTTTTTTTGACATAAGGATCACACATCCTACCTCACAGTCATATTCTGG
>JGI24159J19872_10009499_pt1 | contig 12746 bp, 9 predicted proteins | sample Ectturendosymbi4_FD_19872 | JGI IMG/M metagenome (IMG submission 19872)
GAATTAGACGAACAGAAATGTACACAAAAGATAGAGATTCTGCCGGGACCGACGAAAAAGTGACGAATTAAGCGAATTGACGAATTAGACGAGTTCTACTGTATAAAGTACTTGGAAAGTGTTTTATAGGCTACATTTATAGCAATATCGTACAGTACTGTACATGGTACAATCAAAGTATAAGAATACGATACAATACATATAGGCACACTGACACATGCATTTTGAGTGCGTTTTTCATTTTCCTAGGTGCAATCGTTAGTAGAAGAGAGCCGCACGGAAGTGGAGATTGCTTGGCCCCCTTTCGTGCGCCATACACGTCTTTAAGTGCCTTCCTCAAGCGCAAACCACCGATAACAAAGGCAGGTGTAGGGAGTCAGACCCTTCGGTCCGGAACCGTCGCTTTTATCCTTTGCCTTGCGCCATTGATGTCGCGAATATGTTTGCATCAGTAAAGGCGATTACCGTAAAGTTTCTTGTCTGGAAGAACACAACATGCAAGGAACATCACTCCCTGGAGTTAACAAGCAAGGTAACTACAGAATTTTCCTATAACAGCACCTCTAGATGATTGAATAAAGAACGTTATTGCCGAAATGACGCTATAAGCGAATTGAAATGCATGTAAAAGATGCCATCGGGACCTAACAAAATGTAACGTTATAGGCCAGGGGTCGCCAACCTTACGCGAGTCGCGGGCCAAAAGCAAACTCTTTAAAGTACGGCGGGCTGTAATAATTTTGCATCAACAATTCCGTTCCCTTTGCTGTTGTCAAATCCTGGGAATTCATGGAATTTCAATCAGATTAACTCCTGCGCAGTGCAGTTTTTCATAATAAGTAATTCCTCCTAAGTATTCCATACACGAAGTTGCAACAAGGGCAGATTCATAAAATATAATACCACTAGGCGGGCGATAGAGTTACCACAATGTGGTAAAGGGGATGCAGGCCGGATGATTTTGATTGACGGGCCGGATCAGGCCCGCGGGCCTTAGGCTGCCGATCCCTCTTACAGGGGAATTGACGTTACAGACGAAGCCGTTATCAACGAATTCAACTGTATAGAACAGATTTACAAGAGGTTTCAGGCCCCATTCGGATCAGACTAAAAAGTTATTTTCAGGGCAAATTGTTATTTCCAGGGCAAATTTTTTCCGCCCCTCCAGTACAATGCCTTCCCGTACGCCTATGGAGAGATGGCGTTGCGTCCAAAAGATCAATCACGCACGCGTATTCTTGGCTTGTTTTTAAGAGGCCTACAAGCCGGCTTTTCATATCTTTTGAGCTATCGTAGAAAGTTTTTTATGCCTATAGCGTCATCGTAGATAGTTTCGTGATAGTTTCTTTTTTTCTTGAGAAACATTTATTCCGCAGTACTATGGTTGACTAACATACAACTTTTGAGCCAGATTATGCCAATGTTTTGTTCAAGGTGGTTGCTATTTTCGATGTGATAAACCGAGTACCTGAAACTATAGTCGCGCTCGAAAGTTTAAAAGCACTTGCCTAAAATCTGTATTTTTGTAACAAGTTTGGAAGATTGTCTTATTTGCTTCGTCACATTGCTTTTTATGTTAGAAGAACAGTGTTACATATCTGAGCGAGGCTTCTATAACAACCTTTAAGAGTGAGCTTTTCAAGGTACTGGTTGTCTTGGAAGCAAGAATGTTCAACATTATCGCAAGTTTTGCCTCTGAAAATATGGGCAAAAAAGGGTGTTTTCATCCTTTACTCTAAGAAGAAAAAATCACAAAAATAATAGGTCAGAAATTTCGCTTCACACCGGGCTACAGAAACTTACTTAACAGAACGTTTTGTAACGGAGTTGGAGGCCGAGCCTCAGGTTTGCAGACGCATTCTTAACACTATTTGTTCATTTGGTACAACACTACTGCAGAGTGGGACGCTAATTCCTAAACTGGTCAGGCCCAGGATAAAGTACGAATGCGTTGTGACATACACACCCCCAAACGAACAAACACTGCAATGTCCGAGCACACTATCCCAAAGTAAAGAGCGGTTGCAGTGTTTAAAGAATAAGGAAGATTATAACAATTCTGACTGCGTCAAAGCAGGCAACCATTACGTTATGAGACCTTCTGCATCCTTCAAGAAACAAGTGCATATTTTTTCTTAATACAGCCTCAAATGTAGGAATGTTAAACCGAACCTGATGAGTCACGACTACCAACACTCGCTCTCCAGGGAAAGTTGTACAGAGCTCTCCATCCAAAATTATAGGCCACACGCTATCTTTGCATGCACGACTTTCGGAAATTCCACCATGTGTGATGCATACATGGACGTACAAAAAGGACTAAAAAGTACATTTTTAACTGCATTTGAACATCGGCAGAAGACGCTCGCAGCTTCTTTGCTGCACATTATTTTTATTGCAGTTGTCTCTGAATGTCGTTGTCATCTGAGAGTTCAGTATCCAGTACAGCTCCCAGATATTTGCAGTGGTTAACAGATTTTTGATTTTTACCACCCATGTGTCAGTAATGGGGTGACTGTGCTTTTTGCACTCAATGTGCCTTAAACGTCATACAAACGGTTTTGCTGTGGTTGAAAATATTTCCATGTGTTTCTGCATAAGCCTGACACACAGATAAAAGTTCTCTTCGCAACATTTCCGAAAATGAACTTTTCAGTTTTAATCAAGATGCAAACCGAACGATCAGGACAGAGTAAAAATTAGTATTCTCATGCAAACACCTGGTTCCGTACTCAACTAGTGTAATCATGGCTTCAGTGTAACAGATGTATAAGCTACTACAGTAGTAAACGTGCGCAATTTTCGTCTTGTTTTAGCAAATTCGTTCTAGTTCTTTTTTTCTAGCGTGTGCTTGAATTTCTATCCCAAATGAAGACCCCAAACTTGAAAATAGCCAATGTCAAGGGTGAGGGGATCTTTGAATGCTGCCATTTCGGGCAAAACGGATCACGTGTGTTTGGGGCGAAACGGCTTTTTCTGGCATCCGTGAGTTGTGTGACAGTTTTTAGAAGCACGTTTAGGGCTGTGAGCTTTCAGGACTTGCACTGGTTGCAAAAGTTAAGATCTTGTAAAGCGTCATTTGGAGTCAAAGTATTCTAGCAGGTAGGTGCGTTCAACACTTGACTAGCACTCATATGACACTTTACTAAACCTTTTTCCCAAGCCGTGGTACAGGGATCAATCGAGAAATACACTAAAACGTGAAACAGTCCTCAACCTAAATTTAGTTCAAAACTATCAGGTTTCGAAGCGAAAATGGAGCTAAAAAACGCTTTTATAAGAAATGTACTATGTTAATAATGGCGATCCGCTTTGCCCCTATCAAAAATAAAAAGGTTGTAGAAGAACAAGGGGTTTGACGATGCACTAACTGCTATGTCAAGATTTCTCTTATCAATTTGAAAGTTTCAGCAATTTGCACAGTTCAAGAATACCTAATGTTTCAAAGTTTCATGAGGGCAAATCGAGGCCTGTCTAAGACAAAGTAGTACACGAACAAATAGGCAAAAACGCTTTAGAAATACGAACATTTTAACTATCTCCTAAGTTCACAGTTCCAGCATATTTGTGGTTGAATACGAATCATTTACGAAATTTTCGATCAGATAACCTGCTTCAAGGTGAATTTTTTAAGGAGTTACTTTACCAAACGACAAAGTAAAATTTCAGTAAGATTTCTCAAACATGATTAGAATATAAAATTTCATCTCTATTCTTTGAAAGTTTCTACACATGTCAAAATTGGTATCCAATGTTTTGAAACTTGCGGGGGAGGCAAATGCCCCACCCCTAGTTGCGCGCATGCAGAAATTGCATTGTAGATGGTATGTATGTAGGGGCCAACAAGAGGAAATTGAAAGGATACATCCTCCACCCACCACTAGTACAGTAAAAATAGATTCAAATAATTTTGAGAAGTAGGCTACGCTAATTTGTGGCCAAACTATATTTGCTACTGGTACGAGGATATCAATAGAAAGGGTTGGAGCTGCATGCATGATGCCCCATAACATCAAAAAGATCTGTAGCTTTTTCAAAAACTGAAATGTGCAAGGAAAATATTTATCGTCTTTGTAACATTAACCAACATCAACAAGACATCAAATTGCGCTGTAACATGAAAATTGGTGTGTTGTACTATACGAGTGATATTAAGGTTGTCAGACGTATTTGAGCGCGAAGGACTGTCCTTGAATCTGCTATCAAAACTCGTTATGTCCATGATTCTTAAAAAACATCTTGTTGTCCTTGAATATTTTCAGGCGTCCTTGAAAAATTTTGAATAATATTAAATTGTTCATTTTTGAACTACTGATTACATTGAACATTCACGAATCAACATAAACAATGCAAACGAAAAGAACATTTTAGAGATTTGTTTCATCTTGAGCATTTTCAGTTGTGCAGGAAAAAATAAACTATTCAGGAACGGTTGTGTCGTCATAAAACGTTTTGTTTAGTTTTCAATTTCGTTCGTGGTTAGCTTAACCTGACTTGCCCATATCTCAAAGTTTGCTGAAAGGGTGAGAGCAGCCATGAGCGTCCGCAAAAAGTTTTCCAGGAGGGTGTAACGCGATATTTTGCTTATCTGTTTCAGGTTGATCAAGTTGCAATCCAAAATGTCATTCATAAAACCCATTACTGTTTCTCCACCACAAAGAAAATGCCCAATGAAAACACGCGCTCCATTCGCATCCATTCTGAAATCTTTTTCAAGTGGAGCTGTGTACGAATGTGCCACAAAAGTGCACTTTTTGTTAACCGTTGTAGGTTTTCCTGAATTGGCGCATATTCACACAACTGAATCAGAACTGGACTTGAACTATCAATCAATGCGTTTGCAGCTCTCTCATCAGCAAGGGCGTACGCAAGGGGGGTTGGGGTTAAACACCCCCTTGAGCTTGGTATTTTACAAAAACTTTATTACCTGCGCAAGGGAGATTAATTTTTTTCGGATACTTTTTGACTGTTAATTTGTCGACTTAATGCAAGTATGCTACCACGGAATGAATTTGCATGCAAATTTCAAGGAACAATGTCAGTGGGCCAAAAAGTAATAATAAGGTTTTGGTGGGAATCTGGGCAATCGTCTGCGTCCAGAAACCATCTCGCCACTTTTTGCAGACTTTTCGTTCACCAAGCATGTTTAAGATTGTGTTCCACGATAGTTCCTTCATCCGAAACAATTGCATTTATTTTATCTGCTAATGCTGATCAGCACAAGCGCTGACCCCATTGGCTACATTACCAATTTCTGTAGCATGAACTGTTGCCCGAGCTCAAAAACAGCAGTTGTTAACATAGAAGCATTCAGGCATTCGATAATGTCTCAGCAGGGAAAAAGGAGAACTCAGTTTGCTTAACTTCTATAAATGACAAAAAAACGAAAGTTTTATTGCGTACTTTATGCGCATTCTCAGTTTCTATGTAGTTTAGCAAGATTCGATCTTGCAAACCGGGGTGTGCACCAGCCAGTCCAGCCGCACACTTTGTAGGCTCGAATGCTCGTATTCGGCAAGACATTAGCGCAGCCTTATTTTGCAGTTGTAAATTGCTCTGACGCAATGATGAGTGTTTTTTACTCCCTTGTTTTAATGCACAAGCTGATATTTTTTCAGTTATGAACTGATGTGTAGTAGCGTTTAGTTTATTCTCCTCCGATAGCCTAACTTGGAGCGCTAATAGTGTACATTGAGTGCAATGACACATAAAATAAGGGAAGTGGATGTAGAAAAATATGCATATTATGTCAACGACCCTTGCCAAAACGTTGGTTTGGAAATATAACTATGACGCCAAATTGTGACGTCACAAGCACCGCACACCAAATACAAATGACCACCATATGCCACTGAATGAAATCCCCCCATCAACAATTCCTACGTACGCCACTGCTCATCAGTCTGTGCTGGTTGAATAGAACTCGCTTAGGAAATCTTTTGTCTGAATTGTTTTATACACTTCGCCTATCAGAAATGCTTTTTCTTTTCTTGAACTTCCTAATACCCATTTTCGAGAGAAATTTCACAAAGAGGTCATATTCTAACAACAGTCAACGACCAGCTCAACATTAGTGGTGAAAAACGAGGAATGTTAGAAACTCTCGCAAAATGTTTGAAACAATCAGAAATGGATCTGTATCTTGACACGACTATCGGACGATTTACTGATTTACCAATGTATTCAGCACAACCACAAAGTGCAAAAGAGTCACGGAAAAAATACATTTTGGATTTGTTGGTCACCATTGACGCGATGTTACAAGAAGTGAGGATAAATGCACATTTCATCTTCAATTCTAGTCAAGTCCCTACGTTTTGAGCTATAAGTCCATACAGGGTTCGGGTGGGGGCAATTTTTATGAAATTTTATTCGATGAGGTCATCGTGCTTATCAAACCGTGGTACAACTTTTTCGCAAACTGTTACATATAATAATAATGTATTTTTGCCAGCAGACACGAAGACCATAGTACAAACACACACATTCTGCACAGCGCTGGTGAATAAAAACAGACAAACAAGAACGTTTTACAACAGCGTTGGAGGCTAAATTACTGGGGTCAAGCAAAATTTTTTACTTCACGCCATGTCGGTGCCATATTATATATAAGGCCCGTGAGGCACGGGCCTCAGGGCCCTTGCAGTCAAGGGGACCCCAACACTGGCATTCAATACAGTTATAGCCTATCTACGCACTGTGATTGTTGCCCAACTTTCAATGCAATGTACCAGAGGTCCGCAAATAGTGGGTCGCAACCCAAATTTGGGTTGCGAGACCTTCCACTCTGGGTAACGAAATAATTTAAATTTACAAATTGAATTTGCCATTCTCATTAGACAGAATAAATGCGACCATTTGGGCCCACTGTTTTATGTGCTACGCTTCATACAATTTTGTGCTCGAAAATTGCTACTGTCAGTAGTATTCCTAGTCCTAAAATTTATATTTAGTTATAGAGTATTTTCTACAAAATTATATGCTAATGAAATGTTTGGGTCGCGAGAATTTAGAACTATTTTTAGGGATGCTTCAAAAACTATTTGAGGGCCCCTGCAATATACAGACTATGCGTGCAACAGGAAAAACTTCGAAAAAAACAACATGAAAAGCTTTTTTTGGAGGCGACGTTTTCAGGGTTTTTTTTCGGGCAAGTTCGGGAGAATTCGGGAAAATCTATTGCAATCGAATTCCCAAAAAGTTTCCAGCTCCTGCACCTACGTGCTGCACCACCACAGATTTTACGATTTTTTGGTACTGTTCTAGGGATTTTTGGAGTTGCAATTGTGAGAGCCCTGGACCTTATGCACCATCAGAGGAAAAGAGTAGGGCATAAAGCACGTTAGGATGGTAGTCCAGCTACATCAGTTAGAAAGGCTAACTTCGCAGTTAAGGCTGTCGTCCTTGAGTGTAGTGAGAAAGAGTGTGAGTGCCTCGTAGGCTACCGGAGATTACGGATATCGTAAAGTCAGGCCAAACGCAGCGGAAATACAAAAGCGGGGAAGCTAAAAAAAAATCATAGTAGAGCAAGAAAAACGAGATGAGCAAATTAAGAAAAAGATGCCATGTCTGCTGACACTGTCTTGAGACAAGCTTAATCTCTAACATTAAGCGTAAGAACTAAAAAACCATCACTGGATGAAAATGAATGCGGTATAACGAATCCGGTACAACGAGTCAAGGTTTAGTCATCAAATCAGTGTAGCTGTAATTGAAATCAATGCCAATGTTAACATTTAACAACCACCAACAACGTTTAAATCAATTGCCACTGATGATGAGTATTGACAGCGAACTATTACGGAAACAAAACTTTTGACAAGCTGATACATGAATTTGCTTTCAAAAAATCACGAAGAGTACTATTACAGTTTGGGTGTCTAACATGGTGGGAAAAACTGAGAACTCTTTGTTATTCCTAACTTTATGACTTTCGCATTGCAAATCTACCTTTTTAATTTGATCTCGCAGAGTGTGTCATTTCGCGTGGTGAACATGAGGATTATTGGGACCCCATGCAACATTGATTTTTATTGAAAAGATAAGGTCCTCGATAAATTGTGCCCAGTGGTGTGTTTAAGGGGAAGCGAGCGAGGCATTTGCCTAGGGCCCACCCTTGAGGTGTTGCGCGCGTAAATTTTCCTAAGTTTTGATGAAAAACTTATAAAAAGATCAAAATTAGGCCACCTTGATTTCAAAGGGTCCACTACAGAAAGTGTGGTGTGCAGGTAGTTTGCTTTCAAAAAGACCCCCAAGAACCAAATGCAATTCAAAAGTAAGCTGCTTTCAAAGGGGTCCCCAACAACTACCGAAAAGTATATAGGTAGCCTACTCTGCTATTAAACTTCACTGAAGGCGCCCCTAAAAGAAACTGCAATGTGTAAGTGTTCTGCTCTCAAATGGCCCCTAACAGCAATTGCAGTTTGTAAGCACCTTGTTTTCACAGGGGCCCTCAACAGCAAGTGTAAAGTAAAATTCCTTGCTTTCAAAGGGGCCCCCAACAGCAAATGTACAAGTACAATGCTTTCAGAGAGGTCCCCAACAGCAATTGCAATGTGTAAGTACTTTGCTTTCAAAGGGGCCCCAACAGTAACTTTAATGTGTAAGTACCTTACTTTCAAAGGTTCCAACAACAACAACAACTGTAATTTGCAAGTACTATGCTTTCAAAGGGGACCCAAACAGCAACTTTAATGTGCAAGTAAGTACTTTGCCTTTAAGGGGGCCCCAACAGGAATTGCATGTGTAAGTACCTTCCTTTCAAAGGAACGCCTAAAAGCAATTGTAATGTGCAAGTAGGCCTACTATACACACAAAGGGTCCCCACCACAATATCCAATGAGCAAATAAAGAATGGGTTTCAAAGCAACTTTTGTGCCTAAAAATTTGTGGATCAAATTTCTTTCAAAAAGTTCTGAAAAAAAACTTTCAAATAAGAGCAAATATTTATACCAAGTGATAGCTTTTTATTCCATGATAATTTTTTCTACCAAATGACGATTTTTAGAGATTGAAGTATTGGTATGCTCATAATTTTATGGAAATGCCACAGTTAAACAGAAAGTATTCAGTGCAGTAGCAAAATAAGGAAAAAGAAAGGATGAAGGCTGATGAGAATGTAAAGGTCTCATGGACAGATTTGTTGCTGCTGCAGGTGGTACCGGTGAGCCTACAAAGTAGAGTGCACCTTCAAGCACCCAAGTTGTTAATAGTAGCTATGTCTGTCTAGTGTATAAACAGATGTGCCATACACAAAAACTCAAGTTTTGTAAAAGTCAAGTTGATAAATACATGCTTTAGATTTTATAACATCCATGTTTTTATCCAAGGATTTCGTTTTTGTTTCTGTGAGCTGAGAAGGTTAGACAAATTTTTCATTTTTTGTGATGTTGTTCCTTAACTTAGTAAGCATTTCCATCAGAAAATAAGACAACATGCAATTGCTCCGTCAGGGATCACACTTCATCGTTTTGTTTATAGGACATTTTCTTCTTAATTTACAAAGTAATTTTGTATTATTGCTATTGCGCTGCAAACGCTGTTAATAAGCAAGGCTACATTCATGCTTCTTATCACGTAGCAGAAATGGCATTTTTTGAGTATTATCATTAGGCTACTCATTTTTTTGCAGATATTTCAGGTATTTTAGGTGGTTTGGATTTAGCCTGTGCTTAAACTCACAGATAATTTGAAGCTTGACTGGTAAATAGTTCGTTTAAGGTAAACTTTCTAGGTGATGATAAAGTTTTTTTGCCAGCTCTTAGCCAGTATAACTTGAACCGTATTTCTTTAGCACCGATTTAATCAATTGTGTAGGCTACTTGCAGCAGTAGAAATGTTTGCAATGAGGTATATGATAAATATTTCCTACTTTTGCACAGTTTTCAAACAACTAGCGTCAATGCAAGATGAGGGCAGCCTTGACTCATTCATCTTCAAAGCTTTCCAAAACAATTCTCAGACTGGATGCTTTTGTATGGTATGTTATTGTAGTTAAAAGGATGAAATTTGAAGCAAATTTAGTATTTCAAATCTTCTTCATTGTTGTTTATAGTTTAATGGATTCCCATAAAGACACAAATGTGAACAAATTTAGGATACCAACTGCCAAGCATTGTTTCAAAGAAGGAAGTATGTAGCTACAAAGGGTAAATTTTGTAGTTTATTGATGGTGAATGCAGGGAAATGGGGCACGAAAATAAAGAAATGCGGGCAATGCTAGCTTGCTATTACCTAAGGTTCATGTGTTACTAGCGTTGTTTTCCCAACTTTCAGTGTTTTCAAAGGTTTTTGTCATGAACATCCTTTTTCATTTTCTCCTTCCGCTATGTCTGTCATGCCGTGGTCTCAGGAACGCATCCTTGGCTAGCCGTATCTTAAGCTTTTATCAAAAGTGCTTGTCACGGTTGGCTGAGTATGATGACGTCATCAGAGGGCGCCCTTTTTTAGTCTTGCCTCGGGCCCCCCCTAACCCTAAACCAGTGGTTCCCAACCGGTGGGTCGCGACCCAAAGTGGGTCGCGGAGGAGTTTTTTTGGGGTCGCGAACAGCAGACTCAATAGTTTGCTGAAGTCTCGAATTTTTAGAACTTCGTATATCGATATTTTGTTGCATCAGCAAAATCGAAACACAGAGATCTTTGTGAAGTTAACATTATCTCCAACATAATCACTATTTGATTTCTCCTGTACAGTTTAAATCAACCTGATTGTAGAATAGAGTCCTGCGCGGAGCGGGTTAACCCGCGCGGGTTGCGGGTACCCGCATTCGCGGGGCAAGTGCGGGAACCTGTACTTCTATGCATGCGGGGCGGGCGCAGGATCGGAAATTCTTTATGCGGGCAACTGAATGTGGAGCCAAAGCACATGAACTTGATCAGCTCCAAAATCGCAAAACACGTGGATGTATTAAAGTTGTTTGCCAGCATTGCACTTAGGCCAGTAAGCCCAGAGCAATTATTACATTACGATGTAACAACACATTCTTGCGAAACAAATGCGCACGCTCTTGTCATGTGGTAGGCACTAGGCAAGTCACCATTTCGCCATTTCCATTTTTTAATGCTACCGTCGTACTAGGTGAGGAATAATTCAGTCTAGTAGCCCTTCTAAATGGATAAGACAGAGCTTAACGCACACCTGGTCACAACTCGACTGAAACGTGGTTTTATCACCTCAAATCTGCGGTAGATCAGATGTGTGGAAAAATTTTGGTTTGGTTGCCAATGAAAGGAATGATCAGCTTTATTTTGCTGCTTGTTAGACATGCGTTCAGGGGTGATGAGTTTTTAGTAGTTTTTTTTCAGACAGGCGCGGGATTGGCACAGAAAAAGTGCGGGAGGGGCACGGGTTGGGATAGTCTTCGGGGCGGGTGCGGGTTAGAAGTGTGCGAGGTGGGAGCAGGCAAGATTTCTCCAACTCCAGCGGGGCGGGTTTCAATTTTGCGAATGCGCGGAGGAAGCAGACAAAAATTTGTAACCCGGGCAGGACTCTATTGTAGAAACACGGCAGCACTAGAAAAATTAAGTGCTGGCGAGTGATTCTGAAAATATGTCAGCCTCGTAAACATTTGTCCTGTTGTGAATACTTTCCAGCTGAAATTCCAAGTAAGCTCAACCGATATTTTTATCGTCATAATTCCATAACCTTTAGCATTCATTATTTTGTATAAGTTATGGTTCAAGATCATGATTCTAGCAAAAAGCAGCCTTAAAGTTGACAGATGGCGGGATATTACCAGCAAGCCTAACAAGTGATAGTGATGCACATGAAAGTTCAAGGTAACTTTCTAACATAGTGCAATTTGCGGTTAAAACAAATTCTTTCATCCTAAAGAACAGAATTATGCTCTTGCATTTCCTGCAATGGAAACTTGCCGCAACAATGTTGTATTCACTTTTCAAATGAAATGGTTGTGTTATTCGCGATTGAGCGTATTTGCAACTGCGAACTGATTCCTAACCACGCGACTGGTTCTCTGAAAAATCCCGACGCAGTCCTGGTGCGCTATGCTATGCAGCAACCATATCAAACCAACCATGCTCCCTTTTTGTTGTCTGCTTCCATTTGTTTCAACCTACCACTGTGAGCATAAGAGCGGATATAAGAGGAGGTGAACGAAAAATAGTCGTCTCGAGTGCCCCTTTTTTCAGAGATTCCGCGGGTACCACTTGAGAGTTTCGCATTTGGTTTTTGCCTGGCTGTTTCCAGTCATCGACCGAATTTAGTTTGAAATGACCAAACAAATTAAGTCAATTCAGTCATAATGTCCAAAATATCAGGTTAGGGAATACTGTTTCAATAAGTTTTAATACTATTGCAAGAAAGGCGACAGAAAGGTCTCAGCAAAATACAGGCTTTTGCACGTTCCTGTTAAAAAACTAATAAACCACTCTAAAGCCACATTTTATACGCTTTTTAAAATAAAGTAGCAATTATTTGCAAACGTGCCAAAGGGGGCTGCTCGGCAACTGCTTTAGGGCACTTTTCTAAGAGTTTGCCTCGGGCCCCTAAATTCTAATATCTACCCCTGTCTGTGAGGTTGGATTTTTAACCCCTGTTCACATTACAGTAAAACAGAAGTCAAAGAATAGACCGGACATTTAGAATGACATGAGTTTAGCTATCACCAATATGTCTCCACGAATTTCGAGACTAGTTGCACGGCTGCAAGCACAGTCGTCCTACTGATTAGCATGGGTGCTGTTAGTTATGCATATGAATGTAAATACAGTGGATGTAGGCTGCC
>JGI24159J19872_10009500_pt1 | contig 12745 bp, 7 predicted proteins | sample Ectturendosymbi4_FD_19872 | JGI IMG/M metagenome (IMG submission 19872)
TATTTTCACAAGAATCCTGAACGTAATATTAGCGTCGTAATACAATTGCTTAGTTAAGCTATTTAATAGGTTGGTTCAGCTATTTAATACTTCCATTAAATAAAATTCTTTAAATTTACTTACTTGTGTGTGCTTTATCAGGCTTGGGGGGTGCAAAGGACGTGTCGAGAGTGTTAGGGGGGCGATGGAATAAAAACGTTTGAGAAACACTATTTTAGAGCAGGGGTCTCCAAACTACGGCCCACGGGTCAAATGCGGCCCACGAAACCTTTTTGTCAAATGATGAAAAAAATTACCAAAATTTTGTTGATTTGGTAGAATGTAACATACCCTGACCTAAAACAGTCACATAACGTAAGACGTCCGGCTTTCGATATGTTCTGTAATAGCTTATGTGGCCTTTGGACAAAAAAGTTTGGAGATCCCTGTTTTAGAGGTACACGCTCATCTATCGAAATGCTGAAGGGGTACATGGTCAGAGAAAGTTTGGAAACTCCTAGCTTAGTGAAACTTACGTTTTGATTCAACGTTGCTGTGCGCCTGCACACATCACTATTTGTTCAGCGAAAACCTTAATTTTTCACCGGTGCAAAGTTTTTGTTGCTGGGCTGTGATCGTGCAAGTTCCTACAAAATATACAAATGGTAATGAAAACAAACAATGCTGTTGTTAACTGGAGTAATAATATTGTATTTGACGGTTCTCAAACACGATATTTTTTTCATAAGACGAAACTGGTTCGATTGCAAAAAGCGAATTATGCAGTTTTCGGTTTAGTTTGTACAATCCGTGCCACGAAGCTCAAATTAAAACTTACTGCGACCACTTTTACAAAGATAGCGTCTCCCCAAATTAATTGCAATATGAAACAAACGTCACTACGTCTATACGAAAAAGAACGTGTGACGTAGCAAAAAAGCGACATTTCATTACCAGGGTAAGTTGCAAGAACTTTTTCGTTCTGGTTTGAACGAAATGAGATAGACTACAACTACGCAGATTTCAAACAGCAGTCTTTTGTTTAAACGTGTTGCAGCGACAGAAGTGACAGCACTTTGCAAAAAACGAAGGAAACTTGAGGACAGAATCGCTTCTGTTACAAAACTATTTTCACAGAATATCGACAACAAGAAAATTTGCTAATGCGAGTTATGAGCCACATTATACTTTGCCCAACTTTTGAAAATATTTGCCCGAATAATGGCCAATTTTTCAGCATTGGGGATGCGACCGCATCCTTTGCATCCCCATGCCGTANGCTTATGCTGACGACGACAGTAGGCCCACTGTTGCAAGCTGCGAGCGATCTTTCAGCAACTGNAAGTGATCACTTCAATCTTTAGAGCTTCAAAGAGCCATAACAGATTGGGTTATCTACTGCAGCTTTGAAGAGTACAGAAAGGGACGAAACAAAAAACCGACTTCGACGAAAGCATAGACGAATTTTGTTCAATAAAAGCATAAAAAGAGTTGTTGTAATTAGCATTTTAGATTATTGAAACAAGATAAGGCTAGATATATTGATGTTTCGATAGAACTGTGTCTTTTCCAACACAAATAATGCATGACTTGCATTGAATAACTTATTGTACCATCCAAAGTGAATGTGTTTCATATTTAAAAAATTGTTGTTTCATGATTGTAGTTGCAATACGTTGTGTGATTTTTTAAAGATTTACTATTTAGTCTGCCATTATTATGAACAAATTATGATTACCACACTATTCCAAAGTGTTTATATTCTTTATAATATACGTAAATAAGTACAGGATTATTTTATGGTATACTTGTGGACAGTGGCATATCCATGCAAAGTGGCGCCCATGGCAAAGTTTAAATGTGCCCTTAATGATTTAAATATTAAATGTAGGGAAAAGTTTTACGAAAGATGAACCATGAAGAAAATCATTGTTTTCAAGAGGAATGTATTAGGGTTTTTGCTTTAAACTTTTCAGCAAACAAAATATAAATTATCCATAAGGGCCATAACATGGTTTTACACTCATTTATTTTTATTATGAAAAATATGAAAACATTCAAATAATAACGTTATCATAACTTATAGGCCTATGCATAGGCGCAATTAGGTGGGGGACACGGGGACGCGTCCCCCCACTTTTTCAGACAGTAGGAATATAATATGCCATGTTCCCCACATTTTTCTCTTTAGGTTTCGTAATATATTGGTTTCACACTAAGATGCCCCTCACATTTTACAACAAAATTGCGCTTATGGTCCTATGTAATGTTGCGTGCCTAACTGTATATCCTACAAAAAATCAAACAACATATTGCAACTGCAAACGACAGTTTCTTTTGAAAAGAAACACTTGTAAAACACATTTAATCTGAATTGTACAATAAATTTAATGCAAGTCAGGTATCACTTGTGTTCGAAAAACACAATTCCATCGAAACATCACGACAGCCAGCCTTCTCTTGTTTCAAATAACACAACATGCTGACAAAACTTAACGTGCCTTTATCGAAGCAAATTCGTTTATGATTTCATCAATATCAGCTTTCTCTGTTTCGTCTATTGCTATAGCCTACTCAAAGCTACATCACACAACCTACCCTGATTTATTTTTAGTCAAGGCTAGCAGGTATCAAAGGACCAGTTTCAGTTTGCTGAAAGACCGCTCGGCACTTGCAATACATAGCATTGTCAGATTATTTCCAATGCAATTCGAAGAATGTCAGGAGGACTTCAGGACGCGATAATTTTAAGTTGCACGGCTTGAAACTAGCATTTTGCAATCTAGAATCTCCTCGTATAATTGCTTGCCATCTACATTTGAACTGTGCACAACTAAAGTGTCACTCGCTGTCGGGACCGCAACAAAGGCCTTGGACATCTAACAGAAGGCCACATTTGGACAGAACAAGTCAGCTCTAAACAAAACTATAATTTTTCTTCTTTGAAGAGTTCACATTTTTTCTTGCACCTTAACTGGCACGGTAATGATACTAACTGCTGATTTTTTGAGGACTAACTAATGTTCTCGACCTTAGTTTGCACTAGTGGCCATCGAAGCAGTTTCGTAAAGTCGGAGTGGGCCGTAGCACTTTGAGTAATTTGTTAATATGTAGGACCTCAACAGCAGTTCTTTACGTAACAGGCAAGATTCTCACAGCCACTGACTTAAACTCGTCTCAACCAGATTCTGACTAATATCGTCTTGCATGAAATCGAGCAGTACGGACTGACTTATCCTTTCTTGTAGCGTGAGAAGGACGAGATCTCGTAGATATGACATGCGAGCTTTCTTGTTCTGTCACAATGTCTGACCGTCGTGATATGTCACAATACCATAATTTAGTCATAACCTTTTGTGGTGTCGGAGCTACACGCCCGACATTAGGTACGGGAGCGCTGTGTTGATGCAATTTTGCAGTTTTTGGTTGTACGGGACGCAAAATAGAGTTTCAAGAAACTGCAAATAAAAATTTAAATTTTTGTCAACCAATTTTTGCGCCCCCTTCAAAGTGGCGCCCATGGCACGTGCCATGCCTGCCATACCATAGCTACGCCACTGCTTATGGATAAGTTTTGCTGAAAAGTTTAAAGCAAAAATAAACACATATTTTTTGTTTTTAAGACATTTGTTATCTTCATGGTTTAGGTTTCGTAAAAATTGTGCTAATATGTAATATTTCATTTATTAATTCATGCTTGTAGTTGTAATGCGTTGTGTGATTTTTTTTAAGATTTACAATTTAGTCTACCATTACTATGAACAAATTATGATGACATTGCTATTCGAAAGTGTTTAATATATTCTTTATAATNCTGTAAATATGAATAGATATAGAATTATTTTATGGTCATTATGGATAAGTTATATTNATTTGCTGAAACGTTNAAAGCAAATATAAATCATATATTTTGTTTTAAGACATTTGTTATCTTCATGGTTTAGCTTTCGTAAAAATTGTGCTAATATGTAGTGTTTAATTTATTAAAGAGGAGGCACATTTAAATTTTGCCATGGGTNCCATTTTGCATAGATACGCCACCGGTACACCATTGCTAATTATTTGAATCATAAGTCGTGTGCGGTTGCTCGAAGGCAGCTGTGTGGCGTGGTGATTCGCCACAAATAACGTTGGAATTCGTAGCGGCAATCGTAGAGTCTACCTAGTCGAGTGGAGAAACTCTATTGTTGTTATGCCGAGGGTCATGGGTTCGACTTTCCATTCAGGGCGACGCAGCATTGATTGTGGCTGTAACAACTGCTTATAAAATGACTACGTGTTCAAATGGCGCTCTTATGATGCTGTCTTCCTCTGCTGTGGACAGTACACAGCTTTTGCATTTCGCCTTCTCACTTAAAATGAATTTCATTTCTGAACTACTTTGCATTCACTCACAATTGCGCGCTTCACTGCTGTTCTGACCTCTGGTTTTCGTGGTTCTGACTCCTGTTAACTACCAGTTGATACTAAACAAAGGTACAAACAGATTTGCACTTGGAAAAATTTAAGTAGAGAGTTATAACTGCAGCTGTACACTGCAGCGTGGTGTCCACACCACACCGTAATAATGTCTTGCGACAGTTAAGTCAGATAAGTCGTTTCGATAACCTGTCGGTTCGGTAAACTGTCGTTAAATTAATTGTCGGTTCAATTAACTGTCGTTCGATAAACTGGGTTCTAGAAACCGTCGTTCGATAAACTGTCGGTTTGATAAACTGCCGGTCGATAAACTGCCGGTCGATAAACTGTCGGTTTGATAAACTCTCGGTTTGATAAACTCTCGGTTCGATAAACTGTCGTTTGATGAACTGTCGTTTGATAAACCGTTGTTTCGATAAACTGTCGTTCGATGGACTGCCGTTCGATAAAATGTCGTTTGATAAATTGTCATAGTACCTCTTGTTTTATCATACTGTGGCCAGATTTGCGGAAGACTTCCGTGCAGGGGCGGATCCAGCNAGTAAGTTTAGGGGGGCGATGTCAGCAGATTGTTGTTTGTCCCAGTAGCGAAAAGGTTTGTGAAAGCATTAAGAATTGGTTTCAGTTAATTTATCTGAATTTATCCTGGCTGCTGTATTGCGTTATGTTGCCTTGTGTATACTACTTCGAAACATCTTGCGTAAGTGGTTCGTGACTCCAGTTTTAATTCTACCAACATGTCCTGCAACCTCACAACTTTGTACGGTTTTTCTGTCATGGTTCAGAAGCAATTCTTTCTCGTATTCAGCTCTTTGCCAGGAGGTCCAACATTTCTATCAGAAACACACTTGAAAGAATTCACAAATCATATTCATTTAGTGAAAATGATTTAAAACATGAAATAACTTTGATAAAGAATTTGCTTCGGAAGGAGTCGAAGCTGCCCACATCGCTTGAACAATTTGTTTCATTTATGGCTACTTAAAAAGCTGCGTTTGATTGTTACTGCTAGCTGTAACTCTTCCCGTCACCAGCGCTTCATGCGAGAGACGTTTTTCAAAAAGGAAATTAGTGAAAACCCGAAATTTCACAACCAGTGAAAGATTGGGTAACATTGATCTACTTTAAACTGAAAGGTACGAGTTGAAAAACATATTCAGATGATTTCGTTGATGAATTTGACAGTCGACATGATAATCGAAGGACTAAGTGACATTGAGGTGATGATGATATAATATTCTAACGTAGCTTGTGCATGGGTCTGTGTGAGATTGTTCATTGTCTATTTGCAGGGACGCAACGAAGGGGGGACAAGGGGGAAGAATTCACCGGGCACCGAGTAACGATGGGGGCGCCAAATCACTGCGGGGGGTGCCAAAAAAGTCCCAACAATGTCACAAGTACTTTCTTCAATGCAGTACATTAGCTTCCGAAAGACCTCAGTTTCGAACATGGGGGCGCCAAACTTGCTTCTTGCTCCGGGCGCCATCTAACCTCATTACACTCTTGTCTATTTGTCTCAATCTTTTCAGGTTTACAACTAGTGCGTGTTTCGCTTATGACAAGACAGTCATAAATCAATGCAGGGTTGACAAGTCATCTTTTGAGGATCAGTCAGAGGAAATTTCAGTGTGAATATTAAAATGAATGACTTTATTGGGAATATTCTGCAAAATAAGTTTTATGCCTGCTGTTACATCTTACTATCAGGTACACGCCCTAAACGCCGATGCACACATACCTATCTGCAGCGCTGCTATGCTACTTAGGTGCAGCAGGTGCCGAAACCACGCTGCTGTTAACTGCATACTGCATTGAATAGTCCTCAGCCTATCCACGCTACAGATGGGCGTTAGTAGTTGCATAACATTGTTATGGTTACACCACAATCACAAAATGTCCACAAGCTACCACAAAAAACGGATCAGTCAGTAGTCACCGATACGTTGGAAGATGGTTTATTTTTTATGTGCTTTGTAGTAAGAATATTTTAATGAAACTAAAGTTGGCTATCAACAGCCTACTTGTCTCTGTGTCAATTCGTGGCTGGAACCATTTTGCTTTCATGTGAATTGTATTCTATTTCGTGGAGCTGTTTTCGTTCACGTGGGGTCAGCACAATTGTGTACCGAAAATTGCGTTTCGTTTTACATGTGCAGTGCTGTTGAAGTTGCATGGTTAGCACAGAATATTCGACAAAGCAGTTCACGTATTCGGCAAAGCAGTACACGTTTTCCAAGAGATGGTCAGCGCACCGCAGTAATTGGAACAGACCTAATTGTAGAAATGACAAAAAAGAGGATGTGGCCTTGTCGCGGCACTAGGCTTTGTTTCGTGGTAACGCAAATAAACCACCAATACATGAAGCTTACATCGCCACTTTTGTTGAACAACCAAATTTTCACTCTCTGCGCAGATGAATATCTGCATATCTGCGCAGATAAATGGTACAACCAGCTTGACGCACAGAGTAATATTCACAGCATGATCTTCCCCCGCCTGAGATAAAAGTTTTTTGTTTCCCTTCTGCACTGAACGTTGGTGTGTTCTGATTATTGCGGCCGGCGTGTTAGAATTCTGGTTCTCGTCAGTCGCAGCGTTTCAAATGTGGCCGCTGAGGTTTGGTTGCCATCGTTACTAAATGCTAGCTTACCTTACGCATTCGGCATTTATGCCGTAACATAGACGTGTTGTTTCAAGCTAATTTGGAAGTGCCGTTTGACAGTAGTTGCATTATTTCGAGAACGAAGTATCCTATTGTGTAAATCTTTGTAGTTTGCGTTGAGTTTTATTAGGTTCATGTAACATTTGCAGTAAATTTTGAAGTTGCACTTGCAGTGAATACTTTCAATTGAATAAGACGTAATTTCCAGTTTTAATTGTCGCAGTTGGTGTTGTGCTATGTTTCACTAGAGTCTTGAGGTTGTTTATTTTCTCTGACCTTGTTTTAGCCCTTCAACGTTTCACCTGTTAGCATTGCTTACAGATGTAAGGACCGATGATGCATAGTTTTACGTGAAATCGATTTCCTATTAAAATTTGTGATTGATTCCTTGCCTATTTCACCAGTGGAGTTAAGTTACTTGAATACACGTGTGTGATTGCGTCTACAGTGGCGTTGAGGTGTCTCTAGTGCAGCTATGTCCAACCCAAATGGCTTACTGAGCTAAAAATTGTCACTAGCTTAACCAGGGCCGCACGTTCAATGGCGTATTAATGAGGGCCGCACATTGAATGGCTTACTTTGATTTTAGCAAGCTAAATTTATCTTGAACTAATGTACTGAAAGCGTTCAAATGTTCAAATGCTGACTGCAATGGCAACAGACGTGATAAAAAGGCACTGAAGACTAGCTACATCAAAAATGTCAAAGTCAAGATTATCAAAATAAAGATTGGTTGTCAGTATGTAGGATACGTTCACTGCAGCCAAAAGATAAACTGGGCCGAACAAAACCTTCAACTGGACCGCGGGTTGGACATAGCTGCACTAGTGAATAATAGCGCCAGTTCATATTTAACGATATTCACAAGCCTATGTCGGAATCGATAGGGTTAATCATAACAACTTAATTTTCAAAACAACGAAAAATCACCATGCAAGATAGACATATATGTTGTCCCCCCACTTTTTAAATTCTTGAAANCGTCACCGGATGTCAGTAATATTGAGTAGTGAAATAACTTCACTCNACAGGTGAAAGAAGCAAGGAATCAATGGCAAATTTTTAATGGGAAATCGATTTCCCAGAGGCGCGGGGCCCAATGCTGCTGCATCGGCTTAAGGCTGGCCCGGCCTCGAAAGCCTATAGAAAACGTAGAGCTTTTATTTGGTAGTCAAGTCTCACTACGGTTTCACTACTCTAAGAGAGATGAAGTACACTTCTTATCGCGAACCCTGTTTTCCTAATTGTGCTAAATTATGGTTAATAAAGTTACTTTCACAGGTTTTAGGGGAGGCGATCGCCCCAATCACCTCCCCTGGATCTGCCCATGCTTCTGTGAGCCTTTATGCGCAATATTTTGATATGGAGCAATTATCGCCACAGCCTGTACGATCGAGCCTTTTTGATGATCGGGCAGATTCTGATGGAACTCAGTACAATGCTAGAGTAATAAAGCAAAAAAGGATTGAAAGATAATTATGGACGTTTAATTGATTTTATGAGCCAAATTTCAAAACTGTTCTATTTCAACGTGCTGGATTTAGCTGACTTTTTGATGCATCACTAGTTTCCCGATTCATTTTTTGACGTGGCAACCCTGCGTGTGCGCTAACAGAGCCGCACACTTGTGATTGCAATGTGCGCATCATTTCGAGCTTTGTCATTAGGCTATTTGGCAGTTCAGGCGGATTGATCACAACGGCTCACACAAGCCCATATCTGTTCTGTCCCCCATTATTTGTACATATAACAGCCCACATGATAAAAAACGAAAGAGTTCTTGCGTACTTTATGCGCATTCTCAATTCTGGTGTAGTTGAGCAAGTTTCAAACTGTAAACCCTCAATGTCCGCCAGCCCAGCCACATACCTCCTCTGCTCGACTGCTATTCGAAGAGACATTGGCGCAGCCTGATGTTTTTGCAGTTATAAAATGCCCCTTCGTATCATTGAGTGTGTTTTTATCCACTGTTTTAATGCGCGGCCTTATATTTTCGTAGTTCTGTACTTCGCTGACGAAGCGCTGAGTGTGTTCTACTCTCCTGTTTTAACGCGTTGTCGGATATTTTTTGCTTGCAGTTATGAACTGTTCTGTCTCAGCGTTGAGTGCTGTGTTTTGCTCGGGTCTCCTAACTTGGAGCGATGATAGTTTATGTTCATCACAGTGACACATTGTACAACAACGAGTAAGGAGAGTGCGTGTAGAATAATATGCATTTTGTGTCATAAAACTTCCCCAAAAGTTGGTTTACAACATGAATATGACGTGATATTGTGACGCCACAAACAACGTATATCCAGTAACAATGACTCCTATATGCCACTGCTCAATACTAGAATTTGGTAGGGGGGCATACAATCAAGCAGTCGCCCCGGGCCAAGGGCGGATCCAGGGGGTCGATCGCCCCTCGTAAAACCTGAAAAAGTAACTTTATTCACCGTGATTTTGTACAATTCGGAAAGCAACATTCGCGATAGATAGCAATTTTGTCGTACATTGTCGTTTGTCACAGCAGTGTTGTGAAGTACGCTTCAACCCTCTTACAGTAGCGAAGCTGTTATGAGCCTTGACAACCAATTATTACTGAAATCGCCCCCCTTAACCTTACTGGTTGGATCCGCCCCTGCCCCGGGCATCACCATACCACTGCACGCAACTGAGCTTGAGTGAAAGATTTGAAAGTAGCACTATAGCAACCAAGAGCAAGAGAAAAGAGCTCGAAGGACATGCGCCAATAAAGTTAACACCAATCACCACTTTTTTGCCTCAAGCCAGGTCCGTAAACAGCTTGGGACGCCAGGGGGGCGAAGAGTTTTCTGATAGTGGCCCAATTTTTTAAAACTATGCCCAATTTTTTAAACTATGTCCAACACATTTGTTCAAGGGGGGAAGTTTTGCGGGTGGCGAAGGCCCCCTGCGTCCCCATGGTTACGGCCTGCATCAATCACTGACATATCAACCATTGCGTTGAAAATAACAAACTTAGGCAAACAAATTTTGATGAACTTCCAGATGATTTTGCTATGAAGACCAGGAATAAACTTTTTGATTGTTTTGTTTATGCGCTGTTTTCAGTCTTACTATATTTGGTGATTGTAGCTTTTTATTTCTGCTCAGGTAACCCTTTAGACCTGACAAAATGAGTGACGATTGCCAAAATTGAAATTAACGTTTTACGCGCACAGGCGCATTTTTCAACAACTCATCAATTATTTTCAAGCTCATCTGATATGAAAAAACAAACTTGTTGCATTTCGGAAAATATATATTAAAATAAAAAACATGCTGCCAGCGGGAAGCCCGCAGGGTGACTCCTCCCAAAATGTCAAAATTCCTTTTATAGGTGCAACAGAGGTTAACCATGAGCCGCCCGCGTCGACTCCGCATGTCTTAGGAAATTCCCCCATGAGACGCAGTTACGAAGCTTGCTCTTCCATCAAAATGCCAGACTTGTTTATGCTAAAATGGCATTGGAGACCACCTGTTGTACAACTGGACCGCTTTTTAACACCCTTGAGACAACCACTGCCATCTTGACCGTAACGCCCTCCTACTCAAAAAATACAAAACTTATGCATATTTCGATAAGAGTGCTCGACAGAACGCTTCGAAAAAATCACGTTAATAAGTGTGTTTTAAGTCTTTTTAAAATTTACTTGAAAGTGACTTGGCCATATTTGTCAACCGTTACCTGAGCAAGTACATATGACAGCATAAGGCAANTTCTAACCTCATATCCATTCGTGCGACGGTTTAGTGGCGTTCGATTCTTTGCAGTCTGAAAGAGTCACAAACGCGCGAATCGTGAATTTNGCAGTTTGAAATCATTTGGGGGCGTTTACTTCACATATTTTGGAAGGAGCAGCAACTTTCGCTCATGATGAATGGCATATGTAGGAGATATTCACAGGTCGTGGTAAGTGAATTGCAAACCGTGGTAAGTGAATCGCAAGACTCCTTTGCCCTTTAACGTCTTTATGCCGTCACACATACTTGCAGCTTGTATTGCTTTAGGAAATTGTATACTGTATTTTGGATGCTACTGTTGAGCGCAGATAAGAAAAAACAGATGTCAAACTTATAAAATATGTAAGCAGTAGCGGACACAGGCTAATTTGGTGGGGGATGCGATATCGATTTGCAATGAGCCCAATGCTACACAGGACCGTATTGCGTAAATCAATCACTTTCGTATACGTGCATTTACGAGGAAACAAAACTAAGCTTGATTTAGAAGAAGCTTGAATTATGAAACTGGTCAAATTTTAACACTGCACCGTTACGGAACCAACAAGCAATGTGGCACATAACAGCGATCTGACGTAGTCACAAGCGTTGGGGCAGGTACATCGAGGAATCGAGATAAAAAGTTCACGTGACGACATAATACTTATTCTCATTGTAGGTTAGGTTTGTTACAGCACAATTACCGGTGGCAGTAGCCAGCATAGTGCAGTAGTGCTGTTTGATTTGTATGTTGCAGCAAGTAAGTGTAGTCACTTGGGTGCGGTTTAGATCAGTGCTCTTCAAATGGGGAACCCTATAGTTTTTAACTGTCGTTTGGAATAGTTTGCAACACCCATAGTAATTTGTGTATAACATTTGTTATTGCAGGTAATTTTTATGAAATAAGAGCAAGAAGCGGGTTGATTCTGTTTATTTTGCAACCGAAATTAAGAGAGCGGAAAGAAACAAACAATTCGTAATGAGTGAAAGCACTAAAGTAACGAAAAAACGAAAGCGAGAAAGCACGATCATTCATGAGCGTCCGCAGAAATTTTTCCAGGTGGACAACATCGACATTTTGTTTATCATTTTCAAGTTGCTGACGATCAGTGTTCCCTCTAAGATAATTTTAAACTGAGTAAATATTTGTTTTAGTGAGTATGATTATTTTAGGGCTGAGTAAGCGAAGTTTTGAATGAATTACAAACTTTGTGAATTATGTAATAAATATACAATCTTATCAAAATACGAACAAAATACACATTTCATTCAAATAGCTTCTTGTTTGCACCTCAAAGGGAACATTGCTGATGATGCAATGCAAATGGACGTTCACAAAACGCTTTATCCTATGTTACGGTAACCATCACAAAAAAACGCTTCGTTGGCAGCAACAGCCAGGTATATTATTATTACGAAAATTTACAGAGTAGGCTACCTGCAGATTTTCGACGCAGGGCATTTCTTTTCAAGTAAGCATTGCCATGATCTGTAAAGAAAGAACCATTGGATTGCTGTGGTTTTCAACGAAACCACAAATCATGACGTTATTTTACTGAGCAAGCAGGGCCGCACGCAGCTGATATATTCAACTGAACTAACAACTGAACACGTTTTTGAAAATTTCACGGGGGAATTGCCCGGTTGATATCCCCCTGATTGCGGGATCAGCTAGCAAGACTTGTCAGCATCACTCACAAACACGAGCTACAAACCTCTGGGATCGCTCCAAAGCGATCAATAAAACCTTGCTTGCCTTTGGTAGTTTTTCACAGTGAACGCTCATCATGCACAAACCGCACAATTGAGTAGACCTGTATGTTGACACGACTACGGACAACTTACTAGAATTAGAACACCACGCAGCTTTTGCAAAATTGACCAGGTGAATTATGAAAACTCGCTACAGCAAATATAGCTTTGCACTCAGTATTCACTCAGATGTCAGAGCTAAAC
>JGI24159J19872_10009501_pt1 | contig 12745 bp, 6 predicted proteins | sample Ectturendosymbi4_FD_19872 | JGI IMG/M metagenome (IMG submission 19872)
GGGGGGGCGGCCGCTCCCCCCGCCCCCCGCCTCGTACGCCTATGCTTACAATGAATTGATAACTTCACTATGAAGTGGAAATTCCTCCCCTGAACTCATGAAATTCCTCCCCGCTTGGGAACCACTGGATTAGACAAAATACAATCAGCAGATGTCGCTGTGAGCGTTTGAATTCAAGCCGCCAAATGGAAGCAGTGGAGCGGTGGAACGTCGCCCAACGAAAAAGGCAGCGACACACCCCCTTCTGCAATGACGTCAGCGATTTTCAGAATAAAACGGTGGTTCTGCTCTTCTCGTCAGCGAATCAGATTTCATGACTACACTATCGTGTCCTACTCACGTGTCAAACGCAGCATCAAGTTACAAAAAAGTTCGGAGTGTTATTAAGATTTTTCTGTGTTATCGAGGACTTTAGTATACGAAACAAATGCCGCGAAGAATGTCTACATCTTGCGAAGAGCAAGTAACGTCTGAGGAAGTGAACGAACGGGTATGAATGTTGCTTGCCGTAGCTTAACGTTAGCCATAGATAGGCCAACCTTAACTTCTGACGTTAGCCTCCGTAAGCTGTAAGGCACTGTATGATGACTTCTTCTTGCTGAACGGTATCAATTTGCAGTAAGTAGCTCTAAAATTATTTGCAATTACCTNACCTACAGCTTTTGAAAAGATGTGCAATTGCTTCCTGCCACCATGACATAAACTTGCACTTACTGTACTGTAGCCTAGATTCAAGTAAACTCAGCCAAAAATGTGTCTCTTGAGCCTAAATGGTTTTGAGTGAATGTAATTTGTTTTTGCACCTAATTGGTCGAATGTTTTTTGGAGTTTAGGCGTAGACTATGCATACATGATACTGTACACAGCTGCCAATGTGACAACATTCCATTGTTTATAAAATTGCTGTCTTTTTGCATAGTTAGTCCAATCTAGAGTTAATAACACTTAAACACATTGCATGAAGAGTTAAACTTCAATTAACCACTATGGTAATTGTTTAAATTGTATATCCGTTAATCTTTAGGTATGTCACTTGAAATGTATGAGTAGCAGTTGTTCATATGATGCCTATCACATATGGCAGTAGTTGCACATGAAGTGTTAAAATGTTCATATTTCTAGTCTGTGTGATACATGTCAAATCAAGAGACAGTTTGGTAACCTGTCAGAAAAGTTTGATTCTCTTATATAAGCAATGTCTTGTCTTCCAAAATATAGCAATTTAAATGTAAAAGATTACAAATTTCACCTTAAAATGACATGCTTAGTGTGTTCCACATATGAAAAGATTACGAATTATGTCACATAATACAACATTTCAGTACAAAAGCAAGTAGCAGGGGCAAAAATCAATTTTTACCACACAAATCGTGAAGAGTAACACAATTAGCCTACCCACGGACCATAATGGAGTGAGTACCATGAATGTATGTCCCACCAGACACATGGCATCACCAAATCAAATGCGGTTGTAGAAACAAGGGTATAAACAGATCACAATAAGTTCAGCAGCAAACATTGCTCAAATACTGTAAGTGTTGGTTATATGAAAAACAAAATTAGTTTCGAAGTTAATGAGCGGAGTATTTAATAAGATAATATTTCATTCATAATGTCATCATGACTAATGAGATATATCCACCTATTGCACAAATATGATTGGTGTCATGTCAAATAAGTTACATTCTTGAAAAGAATGAACTACTAAGTTAAGCCAGCTGCAACCCTAAAGATCCAAGGCTTATTTTCAAGTTTCAAACACTAAGAATTACTCCTTAATTTTTTTGTTGCAGATGGAGCAAATAGAAGCAAATTTTGATCTTAGTGATGAACAACTTCATAGCATTTCAGATATCCTTTTGCGTGAAATGAGCAAAGGGCTTGCAAAATCCACCAATCCAAATGCTAAAGTCAAAATGATTCCTTCATATGTAACATCACTACCAGATGGTTCAGGTAAATTCATGTGTTACAAGTTTTTCCGATGTATTGAAATGTATTTTCCGATGTATTGAAAGATGTATTGAAATGTATTCCGATGTATTGAAAACTGTTGAAATGTATGAAAAGTAGTATAGAATGAAACGTATGTTTCTGTTAAAATATGCAAAACATAGGGATGAAATGTAAGTATTTTTAACCTGTTAAGCTGATTGTGTTTTAGGTATAGGAATGTATCTTAATGATGCTGTATTGCTCATTGCTACAATAGAAAAAAAGTCAGGATATAATGTCCTAAGATCAAACCAAAGTTGCCAGACTGAAAACATGAATTTTAAGTCTTTGGACTTCAATCAAGATGAAATTTTTGTCATCAAAACAACCAAGCTATATTAAGTTGGTTTAAGTGTGACATTTGTTCTGAATGGGATCATCGCTTTGCCTTCAAAGTAAAAGACTCATTTTGCTTGGTTTTTGTGTTGACTACAAGTGTGTATTTTAAATTAAACCAAGACAAGACTTACACCAGCAGTCACATTAATAAGACTTATTGTATCAAGTTCTAGTCTCAAACTGCACTACTGCTTGGCTTGATCTTGACACTTGTGTGGATGTTTCATTTTTCAGAACGTGGTTCATTCCTTGCTCTGGATCTTGGTGGGACAAACTTTAGAGTGCTTTCAGTCACAGTTAAAGAACATGATGCAAGCGGTGTACCAAAGATTGAAATGGACAGCCAGATTTACAAAATGCCTAAAGATGTTATGACTGGTTCTGGTGAAAAGGTTCGTGTGGACAATATAATCTTTTACTATATGTAGCTAAACCATTACAGTTTTCTATTCCAATCTATTGCAGTTGTTTGACCACATTGCTGCATGCATGTATGACTTCCTGAAACATATAGACATGCTGGATAAGAAACTTCCTGTTGGTTTCACATTTTCTTTTCCTTGCAAGCAAGACGACATTGATCGCGTAAGTTGCTGTCATGCCAGTTTCAAATAAGATTCGTCCAGCCATTAACAACGACTTACCTTCAGGCCAGTCTCATTACGTGGACCAAAGGTTTTAGTGCCAGTGGTGTTGTGGGCAAGGATGTTGTAACAATGCTGCAGGAAGCTATCAAAAGAAGAGGGGTAAGATCTGTTCGTCAACATCTTTGTTTTATATAATATAAAATGTCATTACAATTAGAAGATTAGTAGGTGCACCTAATTAAAACGTTTACTTCACCACAATACTAGCAAATGTAAGTTAATTACATAAAAATGGACTGAAGCAGATGGGTCTTTCGGTTGTCATTAAAAAAAGTGTGTACAACGTGTTTGTTTTGTCATTTAATAAATTTACTTCATGTTTAAGTCGATGCAGGATGCCTGTGCTTCTGAAAATAATTTAGCTTATAATTGTGGCACAACCATAGGCGTAGCCAGGGGGGTGCAAAGGGGCCATGCCCCCCCAAATTTTTAGAAAATATAGTCATTTTGTGCTTTGAAGTGTTTTTCCAAACAGAATAGTGTTATTCGCCTAAAATCAAGCATTTTGCCCCTTCCCAAATTTTTGGGCTGGCTACGCCACTGCGCACAACCATAATAATTTGCATCTGCTGTAAATGGCACACACAAAGTACCATTTAGTTTCATAATCTGGATTTCCCTTAGCTGCGACAGTGAGCTTCTCGCTACATGTGTGAGACATCTGGTATAAATTTCAATTTTCTGTTAGACAGAAGTCAATCTTTAGTTTTTGTTTGAAGTTGTTTTATTGAGTCCTAAAAGGTCTGGAGGTTTTTACTATCAGTGTTGCGTTTTTAATTTTTTATACTTTGTGCTAATCCTACTTGTGTCTTGTGATGTGTTTCTGTTAGTTTAAATTTGTAAATTGCAGTTGCCACCCACATGTAAGATTGTGCATTGATTTGACATCGTAGTTTCCTTGCATGTAACTTGGAAATTTTTGTCTAGGACTTTGAATGTGAAATTGTTGCTATTGTAAATGACACCGTCGGAACGCTGATGTCGTGCGCTCACTTTTACAACAGCTGCAAAGTTGGATTGATTGTTGGTAGGCAGTCGATAGGTTTGCATGCGTAACTTATCATTTGCTGCCTGGTGTTTTTGCATGCTGCAAAGCAAAGGTCCAGGTCAGTTGTGAACATGCTTCTGCATGTGTGTGTGAAACAAAAAAGGCCAAGGCTCTTTTATGATAGGTGTGTGATAATTATAATCGCATTTCGTCAGAGGAGGTGTTGGACACTTCAGTGTGTTTGCTGTGCCTACCATCAGCTCGTTTCGGCTGGCTCAGTCGATGCATGACATCCCTTCTCACGAGTATGCAGCCTGCTGTACAGTGGGGAACAAAATGCCCATAGTTTTGGATCTACTAATCTGTGCAATGGCCGGCTGAGAATACGTCTCAGTAGGTTATTTTGTAATACGCAGACTTGCTGCCAATGTCTTGGGCTTTCCCCCATTAAACTTTTGGAACTTCCCACCAATGCAACAAAGGGGAATATTCCCACTCGGGTGTCAGTGAAAAACGCAATCTGTGAAAATTTTCCCGTTGGCTTCCGTTTTCGCTTGGGAAGTTTCTTTCGGACTAGTTGCTTTCATGCTGCTGCCCACTTAACAGCATATCGTGATTTTTCACTGCCAGATTCAGCATATTTGCATGCAGTGCTTTGATTCGTTTGCATGTAACGACTAAAATCACGTGCTTCTCCTGTAATCGGTTGTGCTGCTGCATTAACTGATTAAACTCTCAAGCATGTGGGTGGCAACCATAAGCGAATCCTGCTCTTAAACTGTTTTGCATGAACTAATCTGGGCGAATTGCAGGACATGGCGGTGGATATTATTGCTATTGTAAATGACACCGTGGGAACAATGATGTCTTGCTCCTTTGATCACGCAGGCTGTTCTGTTGGCTTGATCGTTGGTAATTACACTTAAAGCAATGGCTTGTCTTGGTGATAAAGCGTGATAATGTTTTGCCGATAACCGTTTCACAGCGGAGGTGTGCTGCCGGCACAGTCTTGTATTTTTCTTCCTGTTAATTTTTAAATGTTTTGATTATTTGCATTTTGTTAACTAGTAAGCATTTCAAAATTTAAACAAAGAAGTTTGCAGTTGGATCTAATGGGCATGCATAAAAGATAATGATTGAACTGCAATTGCTTGTGATCGAAAAACGTATTTCTGTACTTTAAGGCAGCAGCTTTCGTGTTAAATCTGATAGTTGCAATTTTGTTTTTATCATGCCGCAGTTATGAAATAAAAGGCGGAAACGTTGTGAAAATTAAAACCGCGTCAAGAATGTGCTTAAGACCAAACAACTTTCTCGAACGTCTTCGATGCCTTAAAAAGTTTCAGTGTAGCTAATCTTAATAGTTGAGCGATCGAGGTTTTGCATTCAATAATGGTTGTGGTTGCCATGCAAGCACGTTTTTTCTTTCCTGTCTGATTCAGCGCGAACAGGGTGCTGTTGCAGCTTCGTTAACTGTTCACTGAACTCGCTTCAGGCACGGGCACGAATACTTGCTACATGGAAAAACTTTCCAACGTCGAACTGATCGACGCAAACGAGGGCGAAATGTGCATCAACATGGAGTGGGGAGCGTTCGGTGATGACGGCGTGATCGACGACTTCAGAAACGAGTTCGACAAGGGGCTCGACGAAGATTCTCTTAACAAGGGAAAACAAATGTAAATATCCTTGTTCTGCCATAGCTGTTCCATGGGCACAGCTCTTTGTCAGGCGGAAAAATACCTTTCCAGTTTTTAAAAATTTTCAGTTATTGACTGACGCAGCAAAACCCAAATTATTCGACCACGTGTCGACCTTTGCTCGCAGCTACGAGAAGATGATCAGCGGGATGTACTTGGGCGAAATCGTGAGACGCGTCCTATTGCAGTTGGCGAAAGGCGGGTTCATTCTCGATGGCTCATTACCCGATGCGCTATTTAAGCCCGGCAAGTTCGAGACATCCTACGTTTCTCTGATCGAAGGGTGAGCGTCTCAACTTTTTGTTGCCTGTCAGCATCCCGCAAGCGTGTTGATTCGTAGCTGTTGTGCTGCTGCGACATCGGAAAACTAAAACTTCGGGCTATGAATTTCATAGCAACACCGGCTTCGTGGCAGCCATAATATTCTGTCGTTCTTCGAAGCATGCGTCGGCAAGGCGAACTTCGTGCGTTTGACCGTGTTGAATTTTTGACATGCATATCGCCGATACCAGTCAACACTGCTCGTCTTTCTAATACGTGTTTCGTGTTTTGATTTGAAGTGCGGCGCACAGTTCAGTGACAAAGAATGGCATTGTTGGGAAGCCGTAAGTGCATCGTTGACCTATTATTATTTGTGATGAAGGCATGTGTGCACCTGTCTTTTAGTTCTTCTAGCACTAACTCGAAATCGCTTGCTTCGCCTCAGTCACTGGTGTCCTGCAGCATGCAGTGTGGTATGTTGGCAAGCCGTGTGTTGCCTAACACCACACCACGATTTGCGTTGCCTGCGACGATTGGTGTGCTCCTGTGCATGTTCCGACCCTTCGACTCATGAATCTGCACTTAGATTAGCTGTCGTACTTGCGCGCAGAGATGCAGTCGTGTGTTGACGCCTCTCTCTGACNTTTTGAATGAAATAGCAGGTTTTTACCTGTTGCTTTAAGAATTTGGTGAATTATTTAAAATTTGGCTTAGGCCATGCTGGAACGACTGACTTCCTGTAATTGTGCAAGCACTGCCAAGTTCGGCTCTCGCTCCTTCGAGAATCACACGACTNCATCCCTGCTTTGGACATATTCGGCTTTTGGTGCGGTTGTGATTGTGGATTATTCAGTTACAAAGCGCAGCACATCTTCAAACAGAGTTGTTGGTTCTTGAGCGTAGTTGAATTGATGCTTGTCTCAGATTGCTGAGTGGTGCTCGCGGCGGTCAGCTGTGAACATTTTTTTGTGGTGAAGCTTAAATATGTCTCCTCACTTGTAGTATGCAGAGTCTAACAAGAACAGCCCGGTCGTGTATCTGCAATTGTGCCCCACTAGGGGTTTGCGTTCCATTCGTTTCAGTGCGCTTTTTTGTCGTTAGCAATAGACCATTATTAGAAGAATGGATCATCGACAATTGATGACACATATAATAGATGTGCTTGCCGCTTTGCGTAACACTCGCTGCCGATGACGCAGCGTATATTCCAGCAGCCACGAGCTCTGCTTGCTTTGTAGCACTGCTCAGTGGCTGTTATGACTGACGTTTTTTTACAGTGCTGTACCTGAGGGAATCCTGGCAGTCCAAAACATCTTAACCCACCTCGACATAGGAGCTCGCCACTGTGACTGCGGAGTTGTTATACGCGTTTGTGAAGCAGTGTCGCGAAGAGCTGCTCACATTTGTGCTGCAGGTCAGCTGGTGTGCTGTGAGATCTTCTACTTTTTTACATGTTTAAACTAGATCATGTGATTTTTTTGCATGTTAAAGCTGGATCATGTGAATAGCTTTGAGTGAAAAGTCCCGTTGTTGTTTCTACGTTATGGTACAGATTCTTTAGTTGGTACAGACTAAATATGTACTACGAGTATAACTTGTGCTAGGATCCGGTATATCTTACGTTTCCAGCTCTTCTGAAATCTTCGTTATCTGGCAATGTCGACTTTAAAGATAAGTTTTGTTTTCTGAAAATTTGCTGGACCTAGAAACGCTAGGCTGCAAAAAAACATCTTTGAGTTTATATCGACTGCTTTCTTTAACAAACCTTGGAAAGTTTGTAGCAACTTACTACTGCGACTAGTGAACTTTCGCACACTTAGGTGCGTCACGTCGGTACGCGCGTGTGTCACTCCATGGGTTTGCCCGGAAAACTTTTCCATGGCTTGTAAACTTTTCCGTCAACCCCGTCAGCACAAATCTTTGTAGCAGTATTTGTTGTGTTGTGCGTGAAGGGCAGATTTACCTTTGTTTGCNGAGGCGNTGGCACGTTTTAGAAGCATCCTTGATTACTCACTCTTCACTTCCAGTTTTCGATACAGTGGCTATCGTTTCAAAGTTTCGCTGTCGCAACCTGTGTATGCTTAGTGGCAAGCCGTTTACAGTCCATATGTCGCATAGCACTGCTGAAGAGACCAGGCTGTGCCAACCGTTTTGAAAACGGCCGGTCATGCGCGCTAGCCCGTAGCAGTATATTCGCTTTTCGAGCTACCAGTTGAACCGGTCAAACCCGTTCGCCAGGTGCCTTTAAATTTCGTTGCAAGACATTACGGCCCCCTGGCGGTTTGAGCTACAAAAGTGTTCAGTCAAGGACCGCAGGTTTTGCATTTTTTCCAATTCAGGTGATTTTGTTACCAGAAACGCAAAGCCGGTTTGCAAGAAAACCTGATAGTCGTCAGCGTTAATTAGTCTAACACGTTCAATAGCCGGTAGTCCGTCTCGGCAGCTGAAAATTGCCAATGATGAATGTTTGCTGGCGCTTTGTGGGTGAGCATGTCGACTGCTAGGGCTCGGAGGCTTCACCAGGCGGTTAGTTTTGTCCGATACTGTGATCTGTGTTGTATTGACTTCTTAATGTGCTTTAAGCAGCGCGCTCGTTCGTGTGGTCGCACCACAAAAACAATGAAAACTAGGAATTTTGTTGCATGCGCCAGTCAGCCTTGTTACCGAGACAAATTCTGAAGCTCTACTGCACATGAGCTAGTTCGTAACCGCTAAGGGCATACCGTGCTTTGTCATGCTGGCTTGTCTACTCCTTCCGCTCCTACTACTGTGTTGTAAATGGAGGCAGCGCCCCGCAGATGCCTGAATGTGATTGGCTGCACAGGGGCTACGCCCCGTCCGTTCATGTGATCGTGCGTTGTCGGTCTAACATGCGACGCGATAAGACCCGCCGTGAAACGCATTCGCAGGCCTAGCGCGCTGTTCTAAGAAGGTCGAAGCGCTTTCAAGAAAATCTAATTGCGTTGTCTTGCGATTCAGCCGCGACGCCCTTATCGCATTACTCGTAGAACCTGCGGTGGAAAGGAATCCATCCTTGTCAGCAGCGTTCGATTTCGACCTCTCTTTTACGGTTGCAAGCTACGACGTGTGATGAAATGCATTCCAGGCTTAGTAGCTACGTGCGCTGCGGAGCGTTTGTTGCTGACGTTTTCTGACGTCATTAAAGCACTTCAAAGGATCGTGACCTGATTTCCGTTTATGACGTCACCTGTGAATACCGTCATGGGATGCGCAATCGCTGTTAGCTTATTTTAAGCTCGACTTACTCTATGCACTATTTGATGGACGGGACAGTTGCGCGTCGTTGTCGCGTTACATAACTTCCCTTCCATTGCGTCACGCTGACATGTCGTCACGTGATCTTGTGAAATCACTCAGTCCTTTCTTATCAAAGGCGTCGACTATATTTAGCACGCGACTTTCCGCTGGTGCTGTGAATGGACTCACGTGCCTGTTTCTGCGTAGTTGTTGTGAAAGCCTATCTCAGCATTCCACCTCGTGTTGTGTTGTTTCCTAAAATAACCCGTAAATGCTGTGCGTTGGTAAATTAGCCAGTGATCGAGTCGCGCAATTCTTTGCGCTGAATTCGCACAGGTGTTTTAGTTTCTGGCGCTCCAGTTGAACGAAGAATCTTACAAACGGCTTACGTCCCTACCGAAAGAAAGCTTTTGTGCTTACGCACGACCATTCTAAAGCCAGTCGGCTGATGTCACGTGATATACGTTTAAAAGTTAAGACCCATTGCGCTCTGAGCCTCGTCAAGAAAGAGTTTGTGCAATATGCACGTGGCAGTGTGATGTTCATATGATTCTTTCGACCGCTTCCGGTTTCGCTTCACGTCCTCTTGTGTTGCCAGGCATCGCCGCCGTGGTTCGCAAAATCAAAGCCAACTATCCCGAAAAAGACAACATGCGTATAACTGTGGGCGTCGACGGAACTGTGTACAAGAAGCATCCGACCTTCAGCAAGCTGATGGACCAGAAGGTGCGCGACCTCTGCAAAGGTTCAGGGGTCGATGTCGACTTCGCGTTGTCCTACGACGGGAGTGGCAAAGGCGCGGCGCTCATCACTGCAGTGGCACAACGTGTCAAGTCTGCTCAGGTACGTGTTGCGCCACATATCAGATATTCCGTGTTTCACTCAAAAACCAACGCGCTTAGGGTACAGGGGGAGTCGATAGGGTGTTGATATGTTCTAGTCGCGAGCGCCTGCAACAGGGCCGCAACCAGCTGATATTTTCGGGGGGGAAGGGCAAAATGATTGTAGCTTGTTGTACCTAATCACTAAACATGTTTTTTGAAAAATTTGGGTGGGAGATTGCCCCGTGACTCCCCTGGTTGTGGGGTTGGCCTGCACAATCCCTGACCAGTGAATCGGTGAAGCGTTCGATGCGTAAGTAGGAACCTGTCGAAGTCGAGCTGGTCCGATTGCGTGGGAAAATACGACGAGATTTGTGACATACAGTACAGCAGGAGTGGGGAGTGGTGGACGTGTGCTAACACACAATTTATGCATCACTGTTGTCAAACACGATCGCTTGTCCGGAAGTGCGTCAAACATATGCAATGTGTTTCTCGACACGTTACCAACGATGTGGACGCGGCATTGTGTCATTTCCGATCTAGGAGGAAGTTATTTTATTTTTATCAATTTAAAAATCAGTTCCTTTTGTGACCGAACGGTGTTGCTAGCGCAAACCTTATTTCTTCCCCGTTCAAACATAATGGTCAAAAGTGAATGGAAGCATTTCCATTCGTGCACTACAAGGCGTGTCAACTGAAGACATTTATAGTTTCTGGCATGTTTGTATAAAATAAATGACGATTCGCGTTCGCTGGAGCACATCTTCAATTGATGACGTTGATTTCCGTTCGCTTGACCCGTTGTTTGAATGCGCGTCGCGTGACACACTCGCCATCTGCATCATTCGAATTACGTGCATTTCACCAGGTTGCCAAGTGAACCCGCGCGAAGTTTCGGATCAAGACCAGCGTTTCCTGCGAGGAAGACCTTGTCCTTACCACGTGTCCAAAACAATAAGACGCTCGTTGAAGTTTGGTGACAACGTGAAGCTTAGTTGCTGTCGCCATATCTGTTTGTGCTTTAGCGTTGCAGAGTTCTCGTTACCGCACTGTGCGCTTTACTCTTTTCCATGGCAAGCGGTCCTTTAGTTTTTGTACGTGGAAGGCCACGCTCCGTTGTGTGAAACACGCCGGACCACCCATTTTCGTGGTTGCAGTGTATGAATACATTTTAGCATGTGAATACATTTTAGCATGTCGTCCCTCGCACACCGGGTGTCTGTGACTCAAAATAACGCATTCCTATCACACACATGGTGCGATGACATTTGGTCGAAGCTTGTTTTAACTTGGTTAGTTGCTGTCTTGTTTGTTTGTTTGCTTTTTCACGGTTCTCTCTGGAGCGTTTCTTCCAGTGCCGAAGATTCGATTTTTTAAATCTGAACGTTTTTCTGTGTTTTGTAAAAACGCCTGGTATGCGCGAGCTCATCGTTAAACGTCGCCGCATTGCAAGTCGCAAAAACAGTCCCTGCTTTTTATGTCGTGACGTGTTTTCGTTGTAGTAGCTTGCGGCTGGCCGTTTTTATTTAAATATTTAACACGAACACATTTGATGTCGTCATGAAGCCCGTCGGACTCTTCCCGAAGCAGCCATCAAATACCATTTGCAAATAAGGCTCTGGCGATCTTGATGGCTCTAAGGATTTTTGGGCGGTCAACCCGGCGCTGCGTCACGTGATTCGTGCTCAGTGGTGCGCATCGTGAAACGATTGGCAGGTGTGGATGATCCAGGAAGAGTTGATGGGCTGTGATTGATATTCTGCTCGGCCCTGAAATTGCCTGTTTTGTTTACGTTCGTTCGAATGCAGAATGCACTTCAACTGCTGAAAGCGAGAACGCCAGGAGGGGTTCGTAGCTTAAAAAGTTTTAAACTTTTGGATAATATAGATTTCGATTTGGTGGTTAAACTGCCTTTTGCGCAAATTTCCAACACTTGACAATACTGTCGCTGTGTTAATATCTTCGCGTACTAGCTCGCGCGTTATTTATGATTTTTTAGAAAGTATTCCTTATCTATTTATTAATGGTTTCACGTGCCGTTTTTTCGACGTTTCAAATCACAAGCGTCCCTCTGTGATACCAGATGCAACTGCCTGGTTCGTAGAGTTCTGACTACAGAAAACCAACGCTCAAAATGACTTGCCTTTGAACGAAATTTAGTGCCATGTGGTAGTTTCAACTGACGAGCTTAGCCTGAAGGGCTTTCGAAGAACAGATTGGCTTTGTCTTATGCATTAAACTACGGCTACGGTGATCTTCAACGCGTACTCATGCCAGCTTGGCTGGTGTAAAGCGTCGATGTCAACACACAACACGCAAACAGCTTGAAACTAGGTTGTCGGAAAGTTGCTCGTAAGTGAAAGCGTGACAACCTTGCCCCTGTGTCAGATTCAGACAGTTTTGCTTTTAAATGTTGAAATACAGCAGCAACCGTTTGAAACGACTCGTTCACACAAGAAACCCATAATCCCCGGGTTATTGGGTTTGTTGTCCCAGCGCGGTTTGCGTTCTTGGCGCTCGAGTCAGTGCAGTACCATGGAGCGTCGAAAAGAAAGTTCATTTGAGTTCTTTCCAATCACCTGAAGTCACGCCGATGTATGCTGCAAATGCTGGTCACAGCGCGAACTGCGGGCATAATTTCGCAGCGCTGCAACAACTTGACTTTCGTCAGCAACTAAAATAAGCTGTTTACTGAACAAAATTAAAAATTTAATTACTGCATTCCATGTCCGC
>JGI24159J19872_10009503_pt1 | contig 12742 bp, 10 predicted proteins | sample Ectturendosymbi4_FD_19872 | JGI IMG/M metagenome (IMG submission 19872)
TGTGGCGACGGGACTGGCCGTATGTGAGACATGAAAGTCAATAGCAGTGCCGCGATCAATCTGATTGCCCAACAATTGTCGTAAAGCATTTGCCCATATTGGGCAAGTTTACCTTATGTGCCTGATTTTCGTAAAAAAATTGCCCATTTTGGGCAATGTTGATTAATGTGGCTGAAAATTGCAATGAAAATAGAAAAATTGTATGTCTCAACTTAATTCACTTTTATTGCATAGAACCACAAGCTTGAAATGAGGTTCTGTTTAAACCTTAAACCGACCACCAATGACGTCTACTGGCAGAATTTTTCGATATTTCTATACTTTTTTGTTCATTTGTTAAGAGCACTTCCCACATTTTTGTTTGGAAAATTGCTTTTGTTCTTCATCATATAAAAAATTTTCCAAAATCAGCACGTTGTTTTTTTCTGCTCGGATGAGCTTGAGAAGACTTGCTAAGTTGCACAAAAACCCGCGAGCGCGTCTAAACCTGTCAATTAGTCCAGTATAAGCGAATGAACAAAATCTGTCCATTTTGGGCAAGGACAGCAAAAGTGTTTGTGTATAGAGGTTACCTGAGCAGGGTTAATCAAGATGCAGACCCAACGATCAAGACTGAGTAAAAATTAGCAGCCTAATACAAACGCCTGGTTCCGCATTCAGCTAGTGCAGTCATGGCTTTATTGTGTCAGATGTATAGGCTACTAGTAAACCTGCCTAACTTTTCGTCTTCTTTTAGCAATTTCATCAAATCGTGTATCGAGATTTTTGAAACTTCAGTTGAATATATTTGCTGTGAGGTAATTTCTGCAGACGATACTGAGTGTGGTGAAGCTGTCAGATACAAGGGACTATTGTCAGGATATGTTTAATCAATGACGATCTTGTTTTAATTGTAGATCCGAGACTTCGTCTGCCAACTGAAATGCTCTTGGAAAGAATGCAGCAGGAACAGGGCCCTGGCCTTGAGAGTAATGAAATGTGCTGATGCGAGAGCTGTTTTGGCCCCCTTTATAAATTATAACTAATTAAGAGCTTCACTAGCTTTTCAATACTATGACTTGAAAATGATATGCTTTATTTGGTATTTTACATAATAAACATTTACCAATGCTATTACTAAATTTGAAAAGGTCTCAGGCTGATCTCAAGTAATGCACATAACACACAGTTGCTTTGCGAATTTAGCAATTATACATCAAATTTAGCATGAATAGTAGGCTATAGTAATTCTCATTAGCAAAGCAAATTTAATACTTCTTTGAACCTAATGCACTAATAGAAGCACGCAAAGAATTTCGGTACTCGGTTTGTCATGGATTCTAACAGTTTTTGAAAATTTTACTTGATTTACTGTCGCGATGCCAATTCAGGGTTGCGGAGTGGCAAAGAGTCGGAGGCTTTTTGGTGGAGTTGGATTCCTAACGCCAAAGTAAGGGTCGGATTTTTTGTCCGACCCCAATGCTCCTAAGTTGGGAATTCCTGTTGAATCGGTACAATTTCATATGAAACTTTTGTTTAAACAGATAATTCTTGCTGTGTACCACGATTTCCACTGAGTGATAGTTGCTACAAAATTCTTGGCCGCCAAACGTCATTCACATTATGTTAAGGAGTAGAGATCGGAAATTTTGGAAAGGTCGGAGTTGGAGTGGAACTTTTCGAAAGGTCGGAGTTGGAGTCAGACATTTTACCTCCGACTCCGCAACACCTGAATGCCATACTTGAATGATGGCCTCTATTAGGTTGGTCATGGTGGTGCAATCGAATTTTTGTAGCCGGGATTTTCTTATTGATCACAATTTCTCAATGGGGTTAAGATAAGGCGAGTTTCCAGGCCAATCTATCACATTTAATTTTGCTTCCTGAAAATCGTTTTGACTGTTTCAGATGAAAGACACGGGACAATATCTTATTGGAATTAATTTTCCTCCACCATCAGGAAATGCCTTTCTCATATCTGGAGTGGCTTTTCTTTCAATTACATCAATCTATTTGTATAAATTCCTTATACCCTCAATTGGCATAAGTGAAGCAACTACTGAAAAGCTTAAACTGCCCCAGAACATCTTTTTGGGTTCCTTTACCAGCTCATTGCAATGGGCAGGACTTAATTGCTCACGATTCCTGATCCTAATAAATCTGCTGTGTTTTCCTGGAACAAAAAATGACCTTCATCTGAAAACAGCACTTTTTCCGGTTTTCTACAGTCCAATATTTAGGCTATTTTTTACATATTCTTAGCTTTTCTACCAGCCTCCAGTGGGCGGCGTCACACTCTACTTGAACCTCTGTAAACTCAGCATGCACCAAATCCTTCTGTAAATTAAAACTAGTCTTCTTAGCATATCTTTTGCAATGGCTGTTTGGGTCCAATTTCAGTGTTACGAAAGCGTAATAATGCAACTCTGCTTCCTAGGTGTGACATCTGCCATTAAAAATCACAGAAATTTCAACATGCACAACTCTCAACTAGGGGTGGGCATTAGACTTTAGGGTCCGAGTCAAATTCGCAGAAAGCTGCCCCAAAACATTGCACAATTTGTGGTATGTCATTTGCACAATATATGGTCTTGAAAAAGGGCCCCTTGCCCCTATGTTTGTTCACGTTACATCAAAAAGGGCCCCTATATTTTACACATGCTACACAAAAAATTCACTTGCTGAAAGCAATTTAAATTTTTCATTTTGTCTGGAAATTGCTTTTGCGTGAAAATCCATTTCACACTGTAAGTTGTTTGATTTTACGTTGTTCTTTGTCTACACATTAAAGTTGTCAAAAGGGCCCCTTTGGCACATTTTTTGCTTTATTTTGAAAAACATATGACTTGCTTCAGAGCTTTCGGCTCCAGAGTGGCTCGCCAGCTTTCAAACAAAACAATGCAAAACTAAGTGCGCAAGCCTCAAAGAGGGGCCTTGTGACATCTCTGAAAAAAGGGGGCCCCGAGACGACAGCCTTGTTCGCCTTCCCTAATATCCACCCCTGCTCTCAACTACACACAAAAGAAAGAACTGGCTTCAATCTATAACACTATTGAGCTGATTAAAGTTCTATGTAACGTCATAAAAGTATTTTTGATCATTCCGTCATGTTACGCATTGCATAGTGCGTTGGGCTAACAATGAAACAGCAGTAATTGTAATAATCGCAACCAAAAATCAAAAGCAATAGCGATACATTGTACATCGACCAAAATCACAACTTTAGCCAATTAATTTGCATAGAATTGTATGAACAAAGTTAAAACAATAAAAATTTTGTGCATAATTGCCCATTTCCATTTTGAACATTGAGGTTCATGGACCCCCTAGGCTCTTGTGGGCCACCAAGCGGTATATCGGCTGCGCCTCCCTCTCGTGGGGCCTGAGCACAAATGCAACTTTAATTTTATTATGAATGATTTGGCCAGGCTCGCCACCAGACGTGGGTGGGCCTAGCCACATTTGCTAGGACTACCTAAACAACACCTAATAACTTTGAGGCTCTTGTGAATGTCGAATTTCTCTTGCAACGTTAGAGCTTGGCTGTGAAACCCCAGCAACGGTTAAGCACTGAATTTAAAGGAAAAATGCTTAAATAGTTGCTTAGTGTAACCCCAGGCAAACGTAAAGCTAACACAATTTGAACATATGAGTAGGCTATGCTGTTTCTGTCACCAGGCATAGTCTACTGAGTGCAAACTTTGCTCCAGTAGTGTGATGATAGCAATGCAGTATTTATCGTTGACATTTCAAGAGTGTATGCAAACTCTTCCTCAGAAGATGGCAAGAAACAAAATCAAAGGGTACACGTACACTGCATTTCTGAAAATTTTCAGGGTGGTACACGAATAAAAGGATAAAAATGCCTTAGAAATAGGTTGCCAACATTTTAAATGATCTCCCAATTTCAGCATATTTGTGGTTAAATACCAATCATTTACTAAATTTTCGATCAGATGGCCTGTCTCAAGACATATCTTGTAAAGAGATAATTAACCAAGAAGACAAAGAAAAATTTAAGTAAAACTTTTCTGAAAAAAAATGATTAGAATACAAAATTTCAACTTTACTATTTGAAACTTTCTGCAAATGTCAAAATTGCTATGCAATGTTTTGGAAATTTTTGGGGGGCAAATGCCCCAGATGCCCCCATCCCCTGGTTGCGCGCCTGCAGCAGGGGCGTAACGAGGTTATATGGCACCCAGGACAAGAACCAGTTTGGCGCCCCTATGTTCAAACCTGATGTCTTTCGGAAGCAAATGTACTGTGTTGAAAGTACTTTGGACATTTTCGGGACTTTTCGGCGCCTCCATAGTGATTCGGCGCCCGGGGAATTGTGCTCCCCTCGTTATTCCCCTGGTATGCAGGTCTTCAGGGACAGATATGTTAAGCCTTTCGCGTTGACATTGACAATATCACAGATTTCAACCCTGTTTTACAATTTTCTTCGTAGTTTTCAGTGAAGTGGCTTCCACTCATGTGGAGAAAGGGAAGTTCTGTCAGTGAATGTGCGCATTTGCCTGATGCTATGATGGAGTATCGATCCAAATAGCTTTTCAAAGTTTCTTTGAAAATCGAGAGAACGGTTGAATGTATTAGCGCTATACTTCCGTAACAAATCATCAACTTTGGTAGTCTAAAAAAATTTGGTTTTGAAAAACAAATGGTTTTGGGACAATTTCAGAATGCAAGAAGTGTACGGTTTCAAACATTGAGAACCAGGTATGATTCATAGGCATATTTTAAAATTACAGCAAAATTTATTGATGAATGTGACATACGCGAGTGCTCAACTGCAGGAAGCGGCCACAAGCTTGGGCGTCCGCAGGGGGGTAAAACGGGCATTTTCCCCCCCCTGGAAATTGGGACTAAGAACCAAAAATTTCTAGAAAACCGAAATTCAATTCCGATTAATTGGTGTAATTCTTGCAATGACAGTTTATTTGCCGGTATGACACTCACACAGCACAAGAACCAGGTTTACTGTTATGGTGTCATGCAGTGATGAGCTTGCAATTCACTCATGTCCGCTCGTTTGCCTGCAGAGGCAGGTTGCGAAACTTGCAAGCGGATTGTTCTACTATTGGTTTTTATTGCGTCACAATAACATGGCAAAAATCTTCAAGGGTTTAATTCAAGTTACGGTAGCATGCGCTTTGCCCCAGGGTTGCCAGATTGGCCATTTCATGGCCAATTTTGAAAAATTTGACCATTTTTTAAATGCGCTGGCAATGAAAAAACACGCTTGGCCATTTTTTGAGATTTGGCCATTTTTTTGGCCATTTTTTCAGTTTTTCACAATACACTGAAATTTTCAATAATGAATATCAAAAAGTATTTTGTCTTTTTGCATTTTTTGGATGGACTTTATATCAATGTTACAGTAACGCCACGGTTCTCCAACCTTGTGTTGTTTTGAAGTGTGTAATTATGATTTAACCCTTGCAGCCAGTTGATTTCATAGAAATGTTTCAGTCAGTGACAGTCTTACGGTTACAATTGGTAGCGGCTACAACTGTAGCTGAAGAGTGCTGTACTCAGTTGTGTGACGACTGATGATGTTTTGGTGGAAGAATTTTGCATTGTTGGTTAAATTTTCCTCTTGGAAGTCTGTCATCATGGTTTCAGTAACACTACTGCAGTCCTTCAACCTGGTTTTGCTTTGAAGTGCGTTGCGTAGCACTTATTTATAGCTAGCCCTTGCGGTCAGTAGATTTTGTGCAAGTGTTTCAATCGGACCTGTCATATAACTCACTCAGTGATTGCTCTCAAGTGTTCCTCACCTTTCATTCATATATTTGTACCTGAAGATGTTTTTCAGTATGTGATTGTGATCAATAACTCAGAAATGGATGTCATCTCTTGCTTGTATATTAAGAGCACAAGATCAAGAGAATTCTAGGATTGTCGATGGATTAAAATCGTTAATTTCAAACTGTTTGACACATATGGGTCAGATTTGAAGCATTTCTTTACAATAGTGTTTCATATATGGTTGTAAGTTCTACTAAGATAAAGAAAGACAAGTTGTAACGCGCAATTTTAAGTTGGTGGCAGAAATTGCTATATTGGGGTCAAAAGTTGCTTTTTTGACCAAACCAGAGTTTTTCGGCAAAAATATACTGTCTTCCAAACACTTTTGAGTCCCCATGATTATATATATTACCATAGTTAAACACTGTGTAATTTTGGTCATAACTTGTTCAAAAATCAGCTGTTTTGGCTATTTTTTATTAGAACTTTGGCCACAAGCTGCGGAAAAAATCTGGCAACGCAGACATCTTGGCACGTTGGCAGGTAATACAGCGAGACAGTGACTGCTGATAGTGGTAAGCCACGTAGCTTTATACCAGGGGTGACGAACATGCGGCCCACAAAAGAATTTCGTGCGGCCCGCGAAGCATTCAGGCGAGACCAGCAGTCTTGAACTTTTGCATTCAGGCGAGACCAGCAGTCTTGAACTAACAGCTTTCATAGTATGACTAAATAGTTGTGCGGCCCGATTACTCAGCGGTAACTGACAAAGTGGCCCGCGATAGCAAATAGGTTCGTCACCTCTGCTTTATACTGNGTGAAAACAAACATGAGTGAATCTGTAGNAAGGCTTCCACATGTTTGAAAAATCCATTGTTAGTGTGAGACTGAACCCTTNTCCGGTTTACGTATGATGAACGTTCGCTGTTAAAACATCAGCAAAGGCAAGCAAGCTTTTATTGAAAGGATGATTGATTGCGGGGATGGATATTAGAATTTTGAGGCTCGAAGCAAACTCTCAGAAATGGGTCCCAAACATCGCAAATGTGTGTTATTTCATGTGTGGGGGAAGGTGGGGTATAGTCGACACTTTTTTGCATTTTCAACCACTGCTACTTTATTTCAAGTCCAAATAAGCTCAAAATGTGTCACACAACAAAGCAACTCTATATACACAATATCATGCCAAAACATGAAAACAAGGCCTTTCAGAAAAAAATTTACGATCAATTTGAAAAGGTTACTTTTTCTGTCGAGTGTGCCTCATGCATGGGGCACGCTCGACATGAGCATGAGGTACATCTGACCGGTCAATAAAAAGTTGGGTTGCATGCATTGCATAATGTTCACATGATATCCCATGTAAAATAGGCTCTTGCTGACTGCCTCTCCACTTTTTTCAGTATGCTGAAAATTCATGCCTTGCCCTACAAATATAATGTACCTCTAAGCACATAAGAAATCTAAAAATGCTCATAGATTCGAATTATTCTGCACTACATTCCAATATAACCTCTCAAGCTTTACCTTGTTTAGACTGACCTAGTGGCAATGTGCTGAGTATGCGCTATATTTTTTTGTCAGATGTGTCCAATGTACAACTAAAAAATAAAATGAAGAAGTACCAACTCAACTTAAAAAGAATTCAAAATCTGCCATTACCAAATAATGTAGGACTGCCCCAACTACGTCACAAAAACCCAGAACAGAAGATTTTCATTAACGTGGGCAAAACCCAATCTAAATGCGATTTTAAAATTACTTTTGGGTAGCAAAAACACAACTTGCTCTGTAACTCGTAACAAAGGCGGCCTATCAAGAAAAACCCACTTTAGTACTACAGCTGGTATGACACTAAATCACCATGGAAACTTTAAAGTTCAACGTTTTCAACTTTTTGAATAAATCAAAAAAGACGACTGTGCCCACCTTCCCCTACGATATGTGGTCTTGTAAATGGGCCCATGGCCCCTATGTTTGCTCAAGTTATATTAGAAAAGGAGCCCCTGCATTTTGCACTTGCTATACAGAAACTTTATTCGCTGAAAGCAAGTCAAATTTTTCATTTTGTCTGGGAATTTGCTTCTGCGTGAAATTCCATTTCTCATTGCAAATTGTCTGAAGCCATTTGATTTTAAACTGTGCTTTGTCTACACATTAAAGTTGTTGAGGGCTCTTTGGCACATTTGAACATAACTTTTGCCTAATCTTGAAAAACGTATGACTTGCTTCAGAGCTCATTAATGGCTCTAGAGTGCTTCATAAGCTTTTTGACAAAACAATGTAAAACCTAAGTGCGAAACACTCGAAACGGGGACCCCGCGCCATCTCTGAAATAAGGGAGCCCGATGTGACCGCCTCATTCGTCAACCCCGATATACACCACTGATTGATCGGTTCGGACAAGATCCCAGACGTTTGCAGCTCTTGTTTCTAGTTGACGCTGACAAGCCTTGGTAGGTAAAATAAAGTCATAATTTGTGATTTGGTTAAAAAGAATGGCAAAGCTTGCTTGAAAAGAAGCATCCTGCTTGGAAAATCTGCAGATATTCTATTGTAGGGTTACCATATCTGAAGAGGCAAAATTCCTGACAGTTTCAATGGCTACTTCTCGCGACAACAAACAAGTGCTACGGCATTTTTCAGGGGGTTCTTGCATCTCCCAATCCCCCGCAAAACAGCACCGCTATCACTGAAGAAAAATATCACAGAATTGTTACACAACAGGCTAAAAACGATAGGGGAGAACGGGGTTTGTTGAACCATTTCTTGCATTTTTTGTCATTGCTCCTTTGGTGTAAGCACTATAAACTTGAAATTGGGGCATATAATGGTTGAATCCTTTTGTCACATTTGCATGCAAGTTGTTTGATATAACCTTATATTCTTTGCATAAATTGAAAACGAAAAACAGCACTTTTGTGGTTCAACTTACCCGACGCGTGGGGTAAGTTGAACTAGGTAGTGGGGAAAGTTAAACCGAAATGAAGATACGCCACAAAGACGAACTGATGGAGAACGAAATCGCGGAAAATTCATACTTGAGTGAACTTATTCAAGAATATATAAGTCCGTTGTAAACACATCTAACCATTGATGCATGAAGAAGTGGAGGAGTGCTTTCACTTGAGTAAATTTATCTGATTTTTGAAATCCGTTGAAAATACACATTTCCTTTGTTGTTCCAGTGACTTTTAGAAACGTAAGTATTTTACAATGTCATGTTTAGAAAAAGAGCACTCGTCAACAAATTTGAAAGTGACTGCTGGTCTTCCTGTTGCAGGATCATTCAGTGGCGTAGCCAGCCCAAAATTTGAGAGGGCAAAATTTTTAACTTTAAGCGAGAAACATTATTTTTGTTTGGGACGTCTTTTCTCAAAGCACAAAACAACTAGACATACTAAAAATTTTGGGGAGCATGGCCCCTAGGGCCCCCCTTTGGCTACGCTTATGGGATCATTCCTTCCTCTTTTCAAAATCTTTCCTTCACATTCCCAAGTTATGTCATCTATTTAAGTCCAGCATCAAAAAGAACTTTTTCTTGCCAGTAAAGCTTACAAGCACATAATCTCCCTCTGATGTTTCAACACTTGGCAAGTCATCATCACAGCTATCATCACAAATGGGATGGCTTGTAGTGTTCAGTGTTTGCAGCACCTGTTTCATCCATGTTATATATTCTACCTGGAAGAAATTTGTAAGGTCCATAACTGTTACTTGATTGTCATCAGAAAATTTGTTAATCATCCAAAATTAGGAATAGCAATGTTGTTTTGCAAAGCTTTGTCATATACCAGCTTATGACACTTATGAGAAGTAAGACCATGAAACCTTTCTGATAGTTCCCTCACATGTTTTGCTAAATCATTTCCATTTCATCACTGAATGCTGTCATAACATCTTCCGAAATAGAAGCATGATTGGTTTTTCTTTTTGTTATTCTTGGCATTTGTTTTGTAAAATTATGACGTAGTTCACAGTGAATAAAAACAGCAGTAATTAAATTAAACAAACAAAAACTAACGATTTGGATCACCTGGGGCAAATTGAACCATGGTTTTTGGATCACCTGGGGCAAGTTGAACCAAGTTGAACCATAGTTCAACTTGCACGACATGAATGGTTCAACTTACCCCAAAGGAGAATTTCAACTTGGAAATTAATTTATGTCAAAAAGTCAACGTTCAGCTGCACAAACACAAGGTGATAAACTCTAGCGGAACTACGCCTTAAAAAAGTACCGACATCAAAACAATATACCTTTCAGACTATGAATTATAAAACACCAAAGTATATTTCCAAATTTTCTCTTTGAGCTGGCAAAAACACATCCAACCTGACAGCTTTCTTCACCAAGCAACTTTAGAGTTGAGTCATAACCCAAAATGCATTCCTAACAAACTCCAAACAATATGTGTTGCGCATGAGTTTCTGGACCGCTTCATTTAGCTAAAACAGGGGGTGGTTCAACTTACCCACCGGTTCAACATACCCCGTTCTCCCCTACAATAAAAAAGGCATGTTTTTCTCTCCCAAATCCTGACTGTAGCCTACATATTTTTCAGAGGATCTAAATATAAGGGAAATTCCGGACGTATGACACCCCTATGACGCTCAAAATATTTTGGAAACTAGGCGATTATACGCGTCTTTAGAGCTCTTGATTGACCTTCTAGCATATCTGGAACCAGAATTATGACTCAAAAACCCCATTTCACACAAAAATCAAAAATTTGCAGACAAGGCATGAGTCTCCCAGTAATGACTTGCTCGGCAAGTGATAACTCGACAGCCGTTTATGTTAGAGAGCTATTCAAGCCCAGGCCCGTAACCAAGGGAGGCAAAGGCCCCTAAAATTTTTTTCGCCCCCCCTAGAAAAATGTGTTGGACATAGTTTGAAACTATTGGACATAGTTCAAAAAATTGGGCCCCGCAAAGAAAACTCTTCGCCCCACCTGGTGTCCCAAACTGGTTACGGGCCTGTTCAAACCCTCGAAAGACTCGTGAAGTCTTGCAGTTCAGACTGAAAAAAGAACTTTTAAGATTTGGTTTGGGGTTTTTGGTGGATGTCGTCAGGGTTGGGGTATGTTTTGCTTTTTCGGTTTTTCTTTTATGATGTCATAACGCAGACAAAAAAATGATATTGCGAATCAAAGTTTGTTTGGATTCTAGGCTGTAATACGAGTCTTTAGAGCCCCTGATCGACTTCCTTAACGTTTCTGGTGCCAAACTTATGGCCAAAAAAAAACAATTTTGTCAAGAACTCCCTAGGGGATTACAGGGGACTTTCCTAATTAATTTCTGCTTATTTGTCACAACTTTTGAACCAGAAACGCTAGAAAGTCCATCAACCCCTCTAAACACTCGTATTGCAGCCTAGAATCCAAAAAAAGCTTTGAACCACGAAATCGGCTCGATTGGTCGACTCCCAGTGAATGATAACGTCATCCAAATAAAAACGAATATGCATAAACATCCTGTCATTATGTAAACATCAACAAAGAAGTTGGCCATAAAAACGGAAAAACACCCCTACTTGTGACGTCCTCCCAAGAGAACTCCAAACCCAAAACTGAATTTTCTTTTTCAGTCGAAACTATAAGTCTTGCAGAATCCGCAGTTGGTTTGAACACCTCTCTAGCTCTAGAAGCTGGCGAGTTATGGCCAAAAGAGTACCGGCCATTGCAATGGCCGGGGCAGGTGTTAGGGTGTCTGACAAAAGGCAAAATAACAGCAGCTTTTGCCTCATAAGGCAAAACAGGCACTACCAAATATGTAGGCTAATGTGCAACTGAGTGAGCGGTTTCGGATTTGGGTTGGATATCGAAGGCCATAATTTTTAATTTTCGGATATTGTTTGGATATGAAGTTCACGAAAAAGTTTCTGATTGGATCAGGATTGCAAAACTTCCATATCCGTATAGCACTGGTATCTACGTCTTTCTTTGTACACTATAGCAGATTCATGAAATATAAACATCGCGCACTAGACATTTAGTGGAGGGGAAAACGAGACCAATAACTAAATCTAACTATTTGTTCCTCCAGCTAAAAACAGCCATAATGTCACAATGACAATCGTCATATTTATGATGATGTATTTTTGTCCGCAGACACGAAGTCCATCGTTAAAACACACACTTTCTGCACAACGCAGGTTAAATAAAAACGTACAGAACAGAACGTTTTACAACGGCATTGGAGGCGGACTCACAGGGTTACGTCAAACACTTACTTAGCAGAATGTTTTGCAATTAACTTGAGGGTCGGTCTACGAGTATATCGTACCTGGATTTCGGCCTAAAACCAGCAGTTTTCGGTTGCCTTACCAACGCCATAGCTCCTCCGCCGATTGCGCTAGAGAGCTGTTAAAGGGCTTAAACGGATCGGCCAGTAGAGAGCTGTTAAAGGATTTAAACGGATCGGCCAGTCTTCTAGTCTGCACTTGAAAAAAATTTTTTGGTTGGGGGGTTGCGGATTTTTGTGAGTGACGTAATAAGTGAAGTAATTTTGGGGTCATTTTGGCTCATGTTACCTGGCCTAGGGTCCAACCTCTAGGCCAAAGTATTTCGTTGAAGTTTTCATTGGAAACTAGGCACGATTCCGAGTCTTTTAAGCCTTTGATCGACTTTTTAGCGTTTCTGGTTCAAATGTTATTATTTAAAATAAACAAATTAATTAATTAGCTAACAAGTCAAATATTTTTATTACTTCACTGTAGATCATAACTTTTGAACCCGAAACCCCAGCAGGTTATCCAAAGTATCAAAAGACTCGGATTGTAGCCTAGTTTCCAATAAAAACTCAGCGAACTACAACCATCTAACGGTTTGGGCCCAGGGCCAGTTAAAGTGGGCCAAGGTGGCCTAAGAGTCTCCCACTTATGACGTCACTCACAAAAAATCCGCATCCCAACCAAAAAAAAATTTTTTTCGAGTGCAAACAAGACTTGCTGAGTCTTTTGACCCTTTGAACAGCTCTACACCGCTTTCGGCGCCAGAGTTGCGCG
>JGI24159J19872_10009504_pt1 | contig 12741 bp, 12 predicted proteins | sample Ectturendosymbi4_FD_19872 | JGI IMG/M metagenome (IMG submission 19872)
TTCCATTAAATAACATCAATGCGTGCTGAGTTTTGTTACTTGTGCAGTGTGCACAGACAGTGCTTAAGTTGAAGATATGGATAGACAAGAATCACCGCAGTTACTAGAAAGGAAGACACAGGTTGATACTGATGCTCAAAAAACAAGTAGAGCTTCCAAGTATCTGTTTTTTTATATATCATTTTGTTGGAAGTGACCCGCGAGTTGTCACATTTTTATCAAATGGCCCATAGGTCAAAAGTAGTTGGACCACACTGTCTCATCGACCCATTTTGAACCAATCATTGACCCATTGCTCCCACAGGAGCAAGTGGGCTTTCGATATGGGAGGTCGGCTATAGACCAGGTCACCCTGCTGACACAGGACATCGAGGAAGAAAACGCTGGAGTTGTGTTTGTTGACCTCACAGCAGCCTACAACACTGTATCACACCACAGCCTCACCTGGAAGCTGCTGCGATTGCTGCCTGGCAGGCACATGGTCATGGAGATGATTGGCAATCGCAGTTTCACCCTCACAACCAGAAACAGCAAAAAGAGTAGGTTATGACACCTCAAGAATGGCATCTCACAGGGAACTATCCTGGCACCCCTTCTCTTCAAGATCTACATTCCTAACATGCCAACCACCATCTCCATAAAGTATGCATATGGAGATTGGCAGGCAATGGAAGGGGTGCTGAGCAAGGACATGGCAACCATAGGTGAATACCTCTAGACTTGGAAGCTAAAGTTCAGCACTCAGCGCTCACCCGTCCATTGAGTGAAAACGCACGGTGCCTCAAATTAAGACACCTATTTGTACGTGCCGCACAACATCTCATCAGTTCATCTGACAACAACATACATGCGGCGCAGTGAGCGGATCACCAATGGAATGGGGAGTAGGCAGACAATCCCACAAGACTCTGCATTTTCATCCCCGACACTGGCAACCACTCTCTGGAATGACCCTCTCAAGAAGAGCCTGGGTCTGGCTTAACCGCCTCCGCACCGGTGTCGGACGTTTCCGCTCCTGCTTGTACAAATGGGGTATAGCCTCCTCTGCGGCCTGTGAGTGTGGCGCAGAAGAACAAACCGTCAACCATGGTGTCCTCCAATGTCCAATCCATCAGCATCCCCATGGATTGCATGGCCTGACGGTTCTAGATGATGAGACAATTGAATGGATGCTCAACACCTGCCCTGAGATCTAGTGCGGCCAAGCAGTGGTTTGAACAACTAGCTCAAAAGAAGAAGCGCTACAAAAACAGTGTCGGCAGCCTTCCATCCTAACAACAAGGAAGCTATACGTGAGCTGAAAGTCAAATACAACAACGAAACCCTGCCCTTTTGCTCCGAGCCCGAATACCTCGGAGTTACGTTGGACAGGTCGCTCGCGTATCGCCGACACCTTGAGTCACTTCGCAAGAAGCTGACATCACGCGTCGCACTCCTGAGGTGGCTTGCTGCCTCCGGTTGGGGTGCTGGAGCAATAACTCTGCAAACAGCCACCCTAACCTTGGTGCATTCAACCGCAGAGTACTGCGCTCCTGTTTGGTGTCGCAGTGCTCTTACCCGCCTCATCAACCCCGCCATCAATGACGCCTTATGAATTGTGACTGGATGCTTGCATCCTACACCAGTTGACAACCTCATCCTCGCAGGTATTCAACCTGCTGAGCTTCGTCACAATGGAGCCACACTGTCTCTAGCACGCCGTGCCGTGGAGCCTGGACAACTGCTCCACTCAGCACTCAGCTGTCCATCAAGTTCAGATGCATGGTGCCTCAAATTGAGACACCCATTTGTACCCGCCGCACAACAACTCATCAGTTCATCTGAAGACAACAACATATGTGTAGTGCGCTGGGCGGATCACCAATGGAACACGGAGTGGGTGGGCAACCCCACAAGACTTTGTATTTTCATCCCTGACACTGGCACCTCTTAAGAGTAACCCTCTCAAAAAGAGCCTGAATCTAGCTTAATCGCCTCCGTACCGGTGTCAGATGTATCTGCTCCTGCTTGCACCAATGGGGTATAGCCCCCTCTGTGGCCTGTGAGTGTGATGCTAAAAAAACGTCAACCGTGCTGTCTTCCAATGTCCAATCCATCGACCTCCCCATGGACTGCATGGCCCAAGAGTTTTGGATGATGAGACAATTGAATGACTGCTCAACACCTGCCCCAAGATCTGGTGCAGCCAAGCAGTGGTTTGAAGAACTGACTCAAACAACGATGCTGAGGTTCTAATGCTACCCCATATGGCCTCAGATCCCAACATCAAAAAGATTCTACTTTGTAGCAGGGTATGCTTGTGTGGACAAACAATTTATAAATACCTGAAGTACAAGTTCTGTAATTTGCTTGCGAGTGGTTAGTTTACTGGCTGTTTGCCCATTTGTTTACAACACACAGCTCTACAGCCTCAGAAAATGCAATGATGACCTGTATTTAATTGCTTTGCTGCCAAAGTGATTTGGGGGCCAGGCACACATGACATCTCCCAACATACATTGCCCTGCTAGTTGGGGTGGCCATATTTTCTTTGCCTGCTTCTTGTTCTTAACCATTCAATAGTGGGCATGTCAGTAAGTCTATTAATGTGTACTCATACTGCTGGAAACAATCCAAGTGAAACTTACCTGTTTATTCACCAATATGTCAAATACTGCTCCAAAGCTCTTTTGAAAATATCTGTAGACAGAAATATGATTGATAGAAAGGTGCTTTTTAAACAAGTTTGGTTCTAACGTGTTATTTTAGATGACCTGGATAGGTAAGTCAGGCTTTGACAAAAACATCTTTTTGTTTTATGGAAGAATAAGAATGAATCTATGTTAAGTAGTTGAATAATCCTTTTATTTTTTCCAGTTGATGCATAAAGTAGATACTTAGAATGCATGGTTTGATGATTATGTATTAGTTAGGTAAGGTGATTGGCTACTGTGAATGCACAAAAAAGTTTCCTGGAAAGTTTGTTAAAGTATAAAATCATCAATGGAGACATTTTTAGAAAAGATCAGATCCACAATTGCTGAGCTTCTAGAAAAGGTAAAGGATGTCTAAATGTCTTGATTTATTGTAGAATTAAGTGTTGCATGTTTGAAACAATATTTTCATGCAACTTGAAATTTATAAAACAATAGAGCTGCTGGCAACTAGACACCGCAGCATTCCGTTAGTTCTGCCTGTCTAGCTATATTCTGTAAAGAAAAGCATTGGATTTGATGAAGTTGAGTAAATTAACATTTATTTAGTAATGACCTAACATTTAACTGCCACTTGCAGGTTTGCTTACACCATGCTCAAAGCTGGAATAACAACGTTTGATCCACACCTAGCTGGGACTAAAACCCTGGTTTTATCCCCTATTTTTATCCCCTATTTTTTCTGATTTAACTATACTAGCATCAATGTCATAATTTGATTAGACAGAAAACTTGAACATCCACATTTACTTTCGAGATTTTGAAGTTAGAGAAGTTGTTTTTAGCATACAATGTATAAAATGTCCTTTCCTGTTCATTGGTCTGAGAGTTGATGCTACAGATTATGATGAAAAAGAACAAACACCAGTTTCATTGCTCATGCAATGGTACTGCAATTTCTGCTGTCAAAGCTTCTGGCTTTCTTTGATAGGATGTCTTTTTTGCTGTTGTATGTTGCTAGTGTCTTTACAAAATATCTTTTTCAAAATTCAGTCATGTCATTAGCTTGTTAGCCAAGAGTTAACACTTTCGCACCCAGGTTAATTCAAGCAGTTCATGAAAAAACAGCTGGATCGCACATGGCTTTGCGCAAGAATTTCTCCGGTCCGGTAAGCGCTACAGACCCGGTCAAAAGCTCAAAAGACTTGGCAAGTTTTGTAGTTTGCACTCGAAAAAAATTTTTTGGTTAGGGGCTGAGGGTTTTTAGTGAGTGATGTCATAAGTGGAGGACTTTCAGGCCACCTTGGCCCACTTCACCTGGCCCTGGACCTAAACCGCTAGATCAGGGGTTCCCAAACTTTCTTTTTCCGAGTACACCTTCAGCATTTCGATAGATGAGCATGTACTCCTGAACATGGGTGCTGGAAGATTTTTTTTCCAAGGAGGGGCCAATAGTAGATTTTCCAGGGGTAGGTCAACAATATTGTTGCAAGNGGGCCAAAAGTGGCAAAATTATGTTTTCACCACTAAGGAAACAACCTTTTTTGCAAACATGTTTACCTTTTTTTGAATATAACAAATACATTTAGCAATGAGCGCATAATGATTTTTGAAAATCATATTCACTGATATTTATGTTAATCTTTGAACCAGAAACGAAGCCCATAAAGCACAAGCACACACTATCTGCACAACACAGATTGATAATATAAGACATAGAACGTTTTGTAACGGCGTTGGTGGTAGGGCCACAGGAGTACAGACACTTGTTCGCTAACTCGCAACACTTCGTACAACACTACATTACAAACATTTTGTTGACGTAGTTGTTCGCTAACTTGTAACACTTGGTACAACAATACATCCAGAGTAGGACAGGAAAATCGCATGTTAAGAAATAGATTCCAACCCAGGCTGAGCCCTGGTAATGTATGAATACGTCAGGCCCTGGCACTAAGTCACAAAGTAAAATGTAGTTGTAGTGTTCAAAGAAGGACGAATATAAAAATCTGACTGCATCAAAGCGCTCAACCAAACATTCTTGGACTTTTTGCATAGTTCAAGAAACAGGTAGCCTACATATTTTTTCACAATAAGGCCTCAAACGTAGGAATGTTGCAAACGTCCTTCCTGAAATCACACCATAATTATGATGCACACATGGACCTACAAAAGGAACGAAAAAGCACATTTTTAACTGCGTTCGACATTGGAAAGAGAAGCTCGCATAAGTGGATAATATTGATATCGTAGTTGTCTCTGAATGTCTTTGTATTAAATCTCCAAATATTTGTAGTGGGAAGCAGATTTTTCTGTTAGTACACCCAGTGTCAGCAACAGGATGACCGTGGTTTTTAATGTCTTAGCCTTAAACATCATACAACCAGTTTCGCTGCAGTTGAAAAATAATTTCATGCGATCCTGCGTAAGCCTCACAGACATCTAGTATACTTTGCATCCCACGTACACTTGGACAAAACACACAAATATCGTCGGCAAGCATTAAGTGGTTCAATAAGCTTTACCAATACACCCAGATGTAATGTTGGGTAGTTCAAGAGATAAATCATCTAAGTCTACATCAAGCAAGTATGGACTCAATACTCCCCCTTGTCTAATCTCAATAGTAACATGAAACGGTTTGGACAAATATGTATAAATATTGCGAAGTGAATAATTCATAAACATATTCTTCCTTCTATTGCCAACCTTAAATGTATCCCTTCAGATAGGCAAATGTACCACCAGGGGTACATGTACCCCAGTTCGGGAACCCCTGTGCTAGAANGTAGTATTTTGCTGAAACTTTTATTGGAAACTANGCTACAATCTGAGTCTTCTGATACTTTGGATGACCTGCTAGTAGGGTTTCGGGTTCAAAAGTTATGATCTAAAGTAATAAAAATATTTGACTAATTAGTTAATTAGATGATCAATTTGTTTATTTTAGATCATAACTTTTGAACCAGAAATGCTAGAAAGTCGATCAAAGCCTCAAAAGACTTGAACTCGAGCCTAGTTTCCAATGAAAACTTCAGCTAAATACTTTGGCCTAGCGGTTGGGCCCTAAGCCAGGTAACATGAGCCAAAATGGCCTAAAAACTACTTCACTTATGACGTCACTCACAAAAAATCTGCAATCCCCAACCAAAAAATGTTTTTTTCAAGTGCAGACTAAAAGACTGGCCGATCCATTTGAACTCTTGAACAGCTCTCTAGCGCAATTGGCGGAGGAGCTATGGTGTTGGTAAGGCAACCGACAGCTGATAGTTTTAGGCCGGTTTCAAAGTACGAATATATTGTACCCTGGCTCTCAAAGTGTCAAAGGGAATTCTTTTTACTACATTAGAGTGCTGCACATAACTTATTTGAGTAATATATGGACTACTTACATAAAGCTTCACAACGATCCTAGCATTTGGAAAAGCTCAACACTTTGGCTTCCAGTCGCTTTTGGAGATTTTCAAAAAAAAAGAAAAAACACTGAAACCCACGTGGCTTTGCGCGAGAATTTCTCCTGTTCGGTAAGTGCTATGGACCTGGTTGAAGCGCCAATGACTCAGCAAGTCTTCTGGTCTGCACTCAAAAAAAATTTTTTGGTAACGGGGTGTGGGTATTTTGTGAGTGACGTCATAAGTGGAGGACTTTTAGGCCACCTTGGCCCACTTCACCTGGCCCTGGGTGCTAACTGTTAGATGGTAGTATTTCGCTGAAGTTTTTATTGGAAACTAGACTACATTCCAAGTTTTTTGATACTTTGGATGACCTGCTAAGGTTTCAGGTTCAAAAGTTATGATCTAAAGTAGTAAAAATATTTGACTAATTAGCTAATTAATTAATTTGTTTATTTTAGGTCATAACTTTTGACCCAGAAACGCTAGAAAGTTGATCAATGGTTCAAAAGACTCAGGCTCAAGCCTAGTTTCCAATGAAAACTTTAGAGAAACACTTTGGCACAGCGGTTGGGCCAGGCAACATGAGCCAATACAACCTTGAAACTACTTCATTTATGATGTCACTCACAAAAAATCCACAACCCTAGACCAAAAAATTTTTTTCAAGTGCAGACTAGAAGACTGGCCAATCCGTTTGAGCTCTTGAACAGCTCTCTAGTGCAATCGGCGGAGGAGCTATGGCGTTGGTAAGGCAACTGAAGACTGCTGTTTTTAGCTGAAATCTAAGTACGAATATATATATCGTACGCCGGCTCTCAAAGTGTTAATATGGCATCTAATGACTGACCAAATTGCAGTTAGTAGACATTTTAAACTTCATCTGGGTGAAAAAAACTGCAGTTCTTTCATCCATATTTGACTGTGTTTTTTACATTAAAAGTAATCTACATTTTTACACAAGTATTTAACCATAATGTAGACATGCAATGGTTTATCTACAGCAAGCTTTCATGCAAAAACAATAGATTACAATGATCAATTCAGTTCCAGCAGTCTTGCGCAGGTCATCAGTATTCTTTTCCAAACTTGCAGAGGTTGGCAAACTTTTTGGACACCATGCTCTTGCTTTAAAATTAAACAAGCCTCTCCTCTGCCTGCGTCTGTTAGTATTGACTGGTCTGGGCCATAAAGACAATACTTAATGCAGAGAAAAGAATATCTACGTCTTTCACAGTGGGCCAATCCCACAACAAGTGACTTGTATTAGTTGTACTCTCAATTTTGTGCAAGCGGCTTATTTCCAGTCGTCCCTAGTAGTAGGCTTAAAGCTTGGTAAAAAAATAGCATAAATTTTCCCATATTTACTCATTATTTTTATGTCTTCAGCTTTATCATTATATGTAGCACTTAGGAAAATTTCACTGATTACTTAGTGGTGCATTGGTAACTGGTTCAACAAACAAGTTCCTCATCTGATTCATTTTCTTTCAACATGCCTTTCTTCTTTTTCTCACTTGGTACTTTCAGAAAAACACTTTTTGTCTGTAATGACTTTTCCTTGCTTAAATATTGTCCTTATTGGAAGGTGAAATTTCAAGCTGGCTTGTCTCTGGACTTTTATTGGTACGGGTATGCAGAGACATGCATTACCAAAGCACTTGCCAACTTTGGCATGTTCATGCTAAGTACTTTGAAGCTCACAAATAAACCGCTGTCCCCCCAACCAAAAAAATTTTTTTGAGTGCAAACTACAAGACTTGCCGAGTCTTCTGAGCTTTTGATCATGTCTGTAGCGCTTTCCGGACCGGAGAAATTCCTGCGCAAAGCCACGTGTGATCCAGCTGTTTTTTCGTAAACCGCTTGAATTAACCTGGGTGCGAAAGTGTTAAGGTGTTTTAGGGACCCAATTCGGGTACCTAGAATCAGAAAATTATCATTGGGTCCTTAGAATCAGAGAAATCGGGTCCCTACAGGTAGGGATGGGCATTTCAGATTAGTTCACTGTTCCAGAATTTCCAGAATAGCTAAACCGAATCCAGAAATACCAAATGCTATTCTGGTTTTTCCCTGTAATGCATTGCACCTGCACCTTAGAATTACTAAAAAAACATCATTCACTCAAAAACCAAGGAGGCCCACACAGGATGCTTCCCTTAATCCTGCATTGGAAATCAACAATTTATCATTTTATCACACAAACAATACATTTTTGCAACATTGAACAACAAATTTTTTAATTCTAATGCAGTGGTGCATTTTTGCCAGGCAAAAGTGGTTATGACAAGAAAAGCCAGATTTTGACAATACTTTTTAGAAATAAAACTCATTTTTCTAGGCTATATGTGTCCTTAGATCCACAATCAATTTTGACTAGTGCCTCAGCACAACTACAAATGACTTTGGCTAATTTCATTCCAGGTAAACACATAAACCACTTTAATGCACAGGATTCCAGAATCCCAAACCGAAACTAAAATTTGTAAGACAAGAGTACAGTTAATCGCATAACGGTAATTCACATAAACCAGACATTTTAATGGAAATGTTCTTTTCATTTGCAAACGTAAATCAAATTGCTTAATTGCATAGTTAACTTTGAAGGAGTGTAAAGCATACTGTTCAGATGGTGTGAAATCTTAGTGCCATTTATCTGCAGCAACTGTTGCCGAAATGACTCCCTTCACTGACGTGCCAAAATCAACACTGTGTTCAACTCCCATGTTTCAGCACATTGTGTTCAGTGCTGTCGTGTCTTGTCCCTGCAGGTGCGAAGCTTTCTTGTGAAAGTTGCACTTATAAAGTTAATATTATGGCGTTGGGTAACTACCGCATGAATGCATGCGACTATGTTTAACACCTTTGTACCAGATGTGTTAAATTCTCTGCAGAAGAAGAAAATGTGCACCTGTAGGATGGTACACCAACTTCGAATTTTAGTTATTTTCCAAACCACTGAGTACAGTACACTTCACAGTTCAAAATGCAGATATATGTTGTATGTTACCCTGCGGACAATGCACTGTTTCAACTTTGTTATTTGTTTGACTTCACTCTTCTTGTTTTTTCACATCGATAAGATTCATTTGGTGAATGCCTCAACCGAATGATACTGTATATAACAAATGCCATTAGGATTACGAAAGCTTCATGACGCCACAGGCTAACAAATCAGTTAAGCCTTTACGTGCAGCACCCCTGCTGTATCAGGACCAAGAGATTGTTAGAACTTCTTGCGGTAATTCAATATTCCGCAGTTCTACAAATCTTAATACACGGCAGCTGTGAGATATAAATGTGTTTCCAACTGCAGTGTACAGTCTAAGACAAGCAGAAAAATGGCCACAATTGCGGGAAACGTTCCACCAGTATTAACATCACACACACACACACACACAGTGTGCACGTTTTAAGATAACATGCAATGGACGGGCTGCAACAACTTCGAATTCGAATTTATGTTTCAACTGATGACCGTTTGTTTGCTAAACACTAAAGCAGGATCAAGGGATTTTTAGAACATTTAGAAGCATTTTTATATCCCACAGTTCATGAAATCTCCATGTTCGGTTCATTGTCAAGCTACAGATACCAACAGTGTCTGGTAGCACGCATGTGGAGTGATGTGATTGTTTCGCAATAATCGTATACAACATTAGAAGTGAAATGCTGTTGCCTGTTTTAAAACCCTCGCATTAGAAACCTGCATTGGCAGCGTCTAATATTTGATCAACGTTACTGATGAGTACCTACGGCACAAGGGGGCCTGTAATGACAGTGAAGTGATGAGCCGCTGCCCAATGTAGTGCAATGCAATAGGGCAGGGGTGGGCAAATAACGGCCCGTGAGCCAAATGTGGCCCGTGAAAGCGTTTTCAGTGGCCCGTAGAAGCATTCAAGAAAATCTTCAAATCTAAAATTTCCTCCAACTTCTCATAGTAAGCAGCACAAATCGAGACTTGCTTCTACTTGCATAAGAAGGTACAACCCTCTGCAAAATGTGGCCTTCTCAAAGTGGCCCCCAAGCAATATAATTGCCTACCCCTGCAATAGGGTTTTCCAAATGTCTGCATGTTAACTGTGATCGCAACTTGGTGGTAGTTAGTCATGCACTGGAAAAAGATCTTTTAGAAGAAGCTGATGTGGCAAGTTATACAAAGACATTTCTGCAAGCAAAGGCAACTGTTTATTCACAGTTTTCCTCACTCCAGGCACTTTTCTAGCTGACATGTTAATAAAACGACTACAACTGATTTCAAAACTTGCAGGAAACAATGCGCTCAATGACTTACAAATGCATGTAGTCTGTTATATAACTGCAGAAATCACTGCGCATGTTGGTGTCTCGAAGAAGCTTATGTGGTGAACTGCAAAATGTCAGGGTATGCATAGTAGTGCTAAGTTTCCACTTGCCCACGTGGTGCAAGAGAAAAACGCACATGAATGGACTGAAAAAATGTCTGTGCATACGCAGTAGTGCTCTTGTTTTCACACAGTGCAAGAGAAAAAAACACGTGAATGGACTGAAAAAATTTCTGTTTGTGCGTATAAACTTTCGTGTGGTGGAATCAAGTCCATCGCTGATGTTGTGGAAGATCTGAACCGAATCCAATTACCTGGTTTAAATCAGCATTTTGGATTCGGATAGTTTAGGATCCGAATCCTTCTGGATTCAGTATTCCTAAATGCCCATCCCTACCTACAGGTCTATACTGGGTACTACCTAAAATTTTCCTTGAAAAATACCTGTATCAACATCAATTTTCAAACAAATCAGCTAATCTTATTTAAAGACTTTCATGTGTCAAAGAATGCCTGTGTAGCACCAATTCATTTGAAACTTTTTTTCTTAATAGTTTTAAGGGGGTTGGTTACTTTTTACCCCACTTGACTAAATGCTGATAGATGGTTTTCTAGTTCTCTAAATCAAAAGCACTGCCCCGCTAGCTTGCAAACCTTAGCACCTGCCCATCATGGCCCTGGTGACAGATCAAAAGTGCCTGTCTGTATAGAATATTATCTTCAATATTGGTGTTGTTCAGCAAATTTCATCTTCTTTTTGATGTTCATGTGTACAACATTGTCTTGCCATGGTCTGCTATAAAGTATTTTTGCACATTTAGCTGATATTACTGATTATAAAAAGTACCTTCAAACATTTAGCTAATATTACTTTGTGGAAATGCAAAGCTTTCTTGAACCAGTTAAGCAAATGTTGTTTTCAGGAAAACTAACAAATATGTGAAAATGTTCATTGAATCGTTGATTTGAACCAGTGGATTGCTGATCTTACTCATAACTTTGCTTGTAAGTGACAAAACTTTTTTGCAGAGACTCTACAAATCAGCATTATTTTGGGCTGACAAGGCTGCTTCCTTATCCATGTGTAAGTAGAAAGCAGTTTTTTCTTTGGATTAGGTAGTCAATTGCAACAGTCAATGTATCATAGTTGGAGTTAAACATGAAGTTGTTTTTCTTGCTGATTAAATCTTTGTTTTTAGAGCACAGTTTGTCTTGTATTTCATGTCACAGTTTAATGCCTGAGGTTTTTTATTCTGAAATTTGCTCTTGGTTTTTGCAAACTATTAGAGCTTGACCGATGCATCGGTATGCTGATGTATATTGGCCGATATGACAATATTGCTGATCAGTGGCACAACAAGAAATAATCAAGGGGGTTGGCAATGAAATACATAGTCCTAAAAGTTGAAAACACTTAAAATCCAATTCCAAGTAAAGTCCAAAGAATGAACAAAAATGCAGATTTTTAAAGACAAAAATTATGCAATTCTTTCCATAAACTCAGTCCAAATCCGGTCCTGGTCCTAAACTAATGAAGGAATTTGCAGTCTGGATCCAGTCCAATGCTCATCTCTGCTATATGGATGAATTAAAGGTCAAAGTGCTTGGGCCAACGTGGTGTTTACTTTACAGGTTTCTCGCTGCCATTTGGCCTTCTTCATAAAACTGTATTATTATTTTGGTATCGTCACCAAGCCTAGCTGCTTTTATAAAAATTTATTGGGACTGTTACATAATAATCATATTGTTCCGCAATGGGAGTCTTGTATTCCACAGAAGACAGGTGTTCTGCAACTGGAGTCCTGTCAGTGATGGAATCTCGAGACCCATTTTTGTGAATCTTGGTTGCAAAGGTTTCAGGTCTCGTCTTGGTCTCAAAGGCTACAGGTTTCGGTTACTAGCATATTGCCTTGAGACTTTGAATACTACTACGATGTGGGTTTGGTGAACTTCAGCAATTCAACATGTTTATTGTCTGCTGTATCTGCAGGCAAGAAAAAATGCCAAGAATTTGAAAAAGTCCACATTTGAAGTGGTGGTGACGTTTTTTTGAAAAGTTGTCGAAAAATTTTGGCATAGTCCACAAATTCTCAAGTCTCGTATTTTTGATGAAGTTTAGGTCTCGACTACATATCTGAGTCTGGTGTTCCTTGAATTTCCACACGGTGCATGATAATCAGAGTGGGAAGTGGTCTACAAGAAAGACAATCTTTAAAAATTTTACCTGCTATTGTGATGATATCCTGTGTTCACTTAAAAGCATTTCTGTATGCTTTTGAGGAATCAGTCGTCTGCCATCTGCTTTCGTCTTTTTGCAATGATTCCAACTTGCACATATCTCTATTCAAGTATGTACTTTCCACGATGGTTGTAAGCAAGGAATCGATCAGCAAATTTTTAATAGGAAATTGATTT
>JGI24159J19872_10009505_pt1 | contig 12741 bp, 8 predicted proteins | sample Ectturendosymbi4_FD_19872 | JGI IMG/M metagenome (IMG submission 19872)
TACAACACATTCATCCAAAACTAATCACTGTTGATTCTGGACCTACCTGATGTCCTTTCTGGTGTTGAAACGCCTGGGTCTCCTTTCTCCCCTTTTGGACCAACGAGAAGGCCTTAAACAGTAACGATCGAAAAGCTTTTGTTAAATATCGTTAAAATCAAAAAGATAAAACCATTGCTGGCAAACACAAAAAAACCCTTCGTTCTGATCAGAAAATAACAACAGTTACAGTGATTNCAGATGCCGAAATTCGCTGTATTCTCAACTTGGTTGAGTACATTATGAAACTCAAAAGAAAAATAATAGTTCGTCATCGTACCGAAAGAAAAGCTCATTTAATTTGATTTTGGATAAACAACCTCGAAAACATGTTGGAAGAAATTTTTTAATGCGGACAACTATGAAATACATCATCATACCTAACCGGGAAAAAAACGCTAAAAGTGTGGTACACATGCAAAAACTTGTTGACATGGTTGAAAACACGGAACACCTGCGGTAAAGCTTAAAACCTAGAAGGAGTCATTCAGAACAAAGCGGTCAATCAGCATGTGCTGAAAGTTTAAATGTATGAACATCTTCACACTTGCATCGGTAGTCAAAGAAAACGCTTCCTCGTAGGTGAAGAATGGTACTTAGTGTTTAAAGATGTTCTAGTGTGAAATTTGATGTAGTCAATTACTAGCATACATAGCAGGCGAGAGTGAGATTTTGAAAAAACGTATGAGAGTATGCCATCAGTCTTTAAATTGAACGTGCTCTGTGCAGTAAAATGCTGTTGGGGGAGTTTTACTAATGTTCATTTATCTATGCACATTGCTTTTAGGCTACATTTTTGTTTCATTATTGCACTAACAATTTTCCGATAGAATCGATGTAAATACAAAATTTAGCATCAAAAAATCTAAAGATACTGTTAAAAACAAGCATTTGCGTTGGGAACGTCTAGATTTGAACAGATAATGTAACATAGTGGAAGCACATAAATTAAAAAAGTGTTAGAAAGTCTGTTACTTGTTTGTAAAAAAATTACTTGTTTGTCAAAATCAAACATATTTCTTCAGAACTGGCCACCACGTTTGTGGTACATTCACCAAAGAAATGGCTGATCTAGGAGAATGAGGCGCATCTGAAACTTTACAGACAAAACGATTTAAATTTTGCAGTGCAGATTTTGCCATATTAAAAAAAGTTCTTGCAAAAACACCAAATTAAAATATTTACGAAGTTTAAATTTTACAAAAACTTTTAATTTTGCGATGTGTTCAAATTTTACCATGCAGTTGTATGGTCAGAGCTCAGTAAACGTTCAACCATTACGTCCCTAAATACCGAGGTGAATAGTTACAAGTTGAGCAAATACTAACAGCGCAAAACATTTTTAGTTTTGATATCAGATATTCCGGAAGTGTCGTTTCTCACTGATGGGCGTCGAATATTGAAATTTTGCTGTCATGGCTTGAAAATACACCAAGTGGACAAAGCATCACACAAATTAAATATTGAGGCTATGCAGTTTGGGTTTTTATCAAGTGTTGTGCAACTTGCTAGAGAATCTATAGCAGGCCTGCATAACTCAGAAAGCTGGAAGGGCCAAAGTGATCAACATAAATTTTCCGCGGGCCGCAAAAGTCTATTTTGTTAAACAGTAATCTGGAAAAAATTCTGGAACGACAATNACTTATACCCGAAGTCGGTATTTTGCAACATTTTCTGCAATTGAGAATGCTCTCACGGGCCACACGAAAAGTTCTCGCACCCCGCATGCGGCCNGCGGGCAGAATGTTGTGCAGGTCTGATTTGCATNGTCAAGCAATAGGAATACTGCAGACAAACGACGATTGGGTTAGGACTAGGTCATACACAAAAATCTATTACTAGGTAACGTCGTTGCTCTAGGACTGGTACAACATTTTATCTTGTGTATTTTGCTGTTTGTAGTTTGAAACAGATTTTCAATTGCTTTGAAAGAGAAACTTTTTAACCCAAAATGCATAATGTTTTCTGGAAAATACTTGTTCGGTTTCATTTTACCTATTATTTCATCTTTGAATAACTTTGCTTTCAGTTTTCAATATTCCCCAACTTTAAACAGCTGCTGAGTTGCATTTATCGATAAGTGGACTTGGATACTTCTGATGCCTTTCAATCACTTGCAGTTGTCACTACCTTTGTTTGAAAAAAGTTGTTTTACTTATTCCAGCATTCCAACCTAAAAACCTTGCGTATTATCATCACATCATTCAATGGAGAAGCCACCTGCTATATATACTGATCGTGTTTTTCTTACCTGTAAATTCAGGCAACCGACTTGCCAGGCTGGTTGCCGGGATACAAACTTCATTGCCGTTGTTGTTTTGTGGAGCTGTGCTCCCAGAGTAGAACATACACAGACCTACCAAGATTAGTGACTTCATCAACATTTTATTCATACGTTTGCTGTGATGTCAATTTCGTTTCTTATGAAACATAGATTAATAAGCATCATACGTTTTACACAAAGTTTAAGTCTCAGTGATCCTCTCATACGTCAACAAAGCTTAACGAACAGAGTTTATTGAAAAACTTTGTTGACATTGCATGAAATAAAAATCCTCTCAGACACAATTTCGCAATTGAAAAACACTCACGCCCCCTGACCTCCGTTTACTCTAAGAAAACAATACTCCCTTGCTCTATGTCATTCCTTTTCAACCAGTGAGACGGTACGCACTGATGCGGATGAGAAAACCCTGTGGTGTGAATGACAAACACGCTGCGAGTGAGAATCGCCAAAGAAGTATTAGCATTAAAAAGTAAAGCGCCTGTGGCACTTTCGATCAGGGTTGTGGAGCCGGGGTCGGAGTCGTAAGGAGTCGGAGATTTTTGGGTGGAGTCGGAGTCGGATTCCTAACAACACTGGGAGTCGGAGTCGGAAAAAAATCCGACTCCGACTCCGGATGTCCGACTGGATCATCTTTTACATCACACTCCTAAATTGGGAATTCCTGTTGAAATGGTACAATTTCCTTTGAAACTTTTGTTGAAACAAAGATTTTTAATGTGTACCACGATTTCCGTTGATTTTAACAGACAAATTTCATTCCCTGTATGCTAAGGAATAGGAGTCGAGAGTCAGACTCGGAAATTGTGGAAAGTCGGAGTTGGTGTCAGGAGTCGGAGTCGGATATTTTACCTCCGACTCCGCAACCCTTCTTTGGATAAAATGTCTTTTGGGCGAAAACATTTATGCTTTCAAGTGCTTTCTTGATTCGGCACATTTCAAACATTTCTGCAAAGCTGAGTTTGAACGAATTCTCTCTGCCCATTGTTGAGCATTGAAGCTCTAGGTTTGCTGCGGAAGAAATAATATATTTTTTATTTCATATCAAAAAATGGCATCTTTTTTATTATATATGGTGTTTTGATGGCGCTTTATATGTAAAGGGTTCTTGTAGCACTACAACTGAGTTTGTACAAGATCTGGTATCATTTGACTCAACGCTTTACAACGCTTTCTGTGTTTACAACGCTTTCTGCCAGAGTAAATGGCTTCCACGCTGACGTAAGGACATGAGCAACTTCCAGTGATGACAATTTGATTTCTTGATCAGGGGGTGCCACTGTCAATTACTGGAATTGTCGCTGCTGTTCAACAAATTGTCTTGTTTGCCGTTTGAAGAATGAAACCAACTTGCTTTTGTGTTCTGGGTGTTTATTGCCTGCCTTTTCATTTTCTCTTTTCCACAGATGGTCCAATAACAAGTCTCCACAAAGAAAACGTAGTCGAATCAAACAGCAAATCGTTTTGATAGGAAATGGATTTCACGTATTTGTCGCATTTTCAGGCCTGAATATTGCAAGCAAAGGCGTATGGATGAAATTGTGAAAAGCTAAATCAAGAGTTGGAGAAAACACACGAATTGTATTCGCAAACACAAGCTGTGACCATAAGGTTGGCCTCACATAAAAGCGGAAAAGCACAACCTGACGCTATAATTATTGAACGGCTGGCTTCAGGCAACGTGGTGATGAGCAAACAACCACAGCGGGTCGTGCTGCACATCAGAACGTTTTCTCCGAAAAAAACATGTTATCGAAAGTGTCTCATGCGCTTTGCTTTCTAATGCTAATAGTTTTTTGGCGATTCTCACTCGCAGCGTGTGTGCTCATTCGTACCACAGGATTTTCTCATCTGCGCCAAAATGTACCGTCTCAGAGATTGAAAAGCACTGCTATAAACTTTCATGTTCACGTGCATATAGGAAGCAACAAAACAGAATCTGGCCCACTATCATTGGTTATTTTTTGCCCACTCTCATTGGTTATTTTTGAAGCTGACTTTCCCAGTCAGAAAGCAACAGAATTATAACAAAGTTTGGATTTTGAATCTTTTCGGCTTCCACTGGGGCGTTTGGGCACAAATCTAAAAAATGACCAATATCGATAAGCATTTCTTAGCAGTGGAAATCACTGAATTCTGTGTAAGAGGTCTCCCGCGGTGGCCCTGACAAAGACCTGATAATCCAACCGTTCGAAGATCTTGTGCAAAATTGAACCACCTACTTGACCGAAAAAGGGTTGAGCACCCTGGTTGATATTAGGAACAGGGGTCTTCTTAAGGGGATACAAGATGACCTGATGTTGGTAACATTACAACAAGACATTGTGCCGAAATATATGGTCTGAAATTTCAAAAAAATTCAGCAACAGCCAAGTCTTCATTGGATGTTTTGAACCAACAAATGCTATTTTTCAACAACTCTATTTAGTTGTGCGAACAGAACTTTTGTGGAACAGAAGAGTGCGAACGGTCTTTTTAAAGGTTGAAAAGCACTTCTCTATGTGACAAGCGCGCTAAATATCCATGCCTGAGTTCTGCAACTAAGCGTTTTGCATCGTTTGCTTCCCAAAGCGTTTTTTTGGACGTTTAAAGACAAATTTATGAGATTTGAACCAGGGGTTGGAAACCTGCGGCCAGCGCGAATATTTGATGTGGCCCGCATTACAATTTTCGTTACTTATGTTAAAGTACAACATCGCGTCAAAACGAATCATCATGATAAGCAGGTATACTTAGATAGTACGTCAAGAGAAGTCACTCTTCTTCATAGTTAGATAAAGGTAGAACTTTAGGTTAAAATGAATTGCTTTTGCGGCCCGCCAGCAATAATACACCATTTATGCGGCCCGTGATAGTAAATAAGTTTCCCACCCTGATTTGAACAAATAAGAAATCACCGGTCTTTTCTTCTGCCTCTACGTTTAGTTGTAAACTTTTAATCGCCTGCTAAATTTATTGAAGGTTACGCGTGTTCAAACTTTAAGTGTGCTGTGGAATAACTGGAAGTAACGACGTTTAAACTATTTTAGCACTTTGACATTTTAGTACTCTTTTCCTCGTATGGGGAATTTTTTTCATGTTTTCAAGAAAATATCATATCACGGTCAGGCCACAAACTACTGCAATCGAACAAACCAAGACGATGCACAACGGTAGCAGATGGAGGAAAACATTAAACTCCTAACAAAGTAAGTTTGCTTGGAAAATAGGGAAACCATATTCTTGGATTAGTAAATTGATTACCTTAATGAGCGAATTTAGGTCTTTGAACTAAGGCGAGCTTCAAAACACCAAACCTACAGTGACACAGATTTGTTTTCGGAAATGATCAGCCTCGTTTCGCTCAAAATTTTACCTGTCTTAAAAAAACTGAAAAAATTGTCTTTACTTGATTTTCATGGGCTAACCTGCAGACTGTTTTGTCAGCAACAGCAAAGTAAAAGCAATGTTTAATCGCAGTTGGTTTCCTTCGGTTTAACTCGCCACAGCTCATGTTTCTGTGATGGTAAACGAACAAAACTGCCAACGTGAAAATTACTTTGAAATGCTATATTTGATGCTATCAAATGGTATACCCCTGGCTGTCTTTTCTGTTTTTTTTCGTATTTAAACGCGTGGTTAAATATTTATATGTGGCTGGGTAAGAGGCAACTGAAAATGTAGCGTTGATGCAATGGTTTGATTAAAGGAACCCTAAGCATAACAAAAGCCAGATAGTAGAAGACAAATTTTTAAGGCTGGAAAAAGTGGTAAAATAACAAGGGTTTTCATTATAATTTTGAGTCAATTTCAAACTCATTTATGATGTTCCCAGCCAGCTAAATACCATTCAAACAGTCACTGCGTATCACTAAATGAAACTAATTTTCCTTGAATACAAAGCGTGTTTTATGGAGGATAAAGTTCAATGCAAGCCAAGGGCATGTCAATCACTGAATTTAATAATTGTTTAGATGCTTACTGCACCTTCACGCTATGCACAAACGCTTAAAGATTTTAAATTATTTGGCTGCTATGGTTGTTTTCTTGTTATCATATAAAGAAGATCTTATGCCTTGGGTATGAACGAGATTAATAACAACAAAAATATTTCAAGCAAATGACACAGTAAGAACAAATCCCGCAGCTAATAACTATTTTCCCTGTCGAAGTTGACAGAAAAAAAGATTTCACTAAGCTAAAAGAAAGCTTTTCAGGCAGGTTTGAATCCAATCAAACATATATAGAAAACAAGAAATTGATTTCAAAAACAAAGATAATTTTTTTATTTAAAATATATTCTAGAAAACTAGTGAAACTTGATCAAAACTCAAATCCTGTGGAAATCAATTTTATCACACACGGGTTTGTCCTAAAGTAGAAAAAATGGATCAGGCCTAATTGTTTGAAAACGCAATGAATGAGATGAGTGCTGCGTAGCTATTTGTTAATTGTTTGCCATAAAATTTAGAAAATAAGAAGCTTCGCTTTTTCCATTTAACGTTTTATCTTTTACACATAATGCGTTGTTTGCTGTTTAACAACGCCAGCAGACTTTTTCCCGGTGAGGATTACAAGCATTTGACTATATGAATGTGAAGTCCAGCATGCAAAAGTACTTAAAGGTTAAAACCAGTCGACCTTGGATAGAGTTCAGAATCTTGCCCACTTCATATCGTCAAATTTATTGTTAAACTTTGGCAGCTCTTCAGACGCAAGGGACAAGAGTCCCTTTAAAAATGTGTTTAAAATTATTTTAATGTGATCTGCACGTTGATTCAGCTTCACTTTGTAAAACGTTCGTAGATTACACTTTGTCTTCACTTGTTCGCGCTAGTCTATCATCGGCAAAAATTGCGCCTAAACTTTTGTCACAGTTTTTGAATTGTTCACACATTGGTTTCTAAAAGAATAAAATTGCACCCAAAATCTACTTAACTCTGGTATTTTTACTCAAGCAATAAAACACACCCAAATGCTCCCTGAAAAAACTAATATTTTTCCATTCTAGCTATCCAAAACCAAAGAAATAGCTTAATCTCATTTAAATTTCATATTTGAATATGAGCCAATCCTTTTTATTAGGTAATTTATTGTACGTGTTTCCACCAAAGTATTCAAAAGCAACTAGTAAAACACATAATAATTTAGAGTTTACATCAAACAGGGAAATGTGCACAATCTTTCCTACATATTGGCTTCAACATTGTCAGTAAGCGCTTCAAGCTTTGCGAAATAAGCTGTTTTCTCACAACAATAATATAATTGAATTTTCGATTTGGAGTATATAAGACGTCTAAAATGATTTTTACAGAAACTCATGGCACGTTTATTTTCAAGTTTTCTCCAAGACACNCAATGCCATCCAAGTTCGATAATTCCTGCCAACTTGTAAGCCAATAAATATTTTTCCCATTGATTCACAATTAACCCACACCACCAACCAAGTCGGTTTCTTTGATGTTTCAAAACTATATTTTTGATGGGGCTTTGGAACAGTTTACTTATGAAAGTAGAATTAGACCTAAAGTAGAATTTTGAATCTGATTCCATGATTGAGTAGATTGCTCCTCTCGTTGACCAGATTCATGACAAAATGCTCAAGTGCAGCATGCATTTGTTTGTTACAAGTTATATGTTAAATGATATCAGCAGGTATTCATTTCCTGTAGCAAGACAGATAATTTCAACTTCGAGTCAGCGTGCTTAGTTGAATCTGCAAAAACGTCCGTAAACATTAAGCCGATAAGATCAACTGAACGAATGCTAACAAAACAGAAAACAGAGATTCTGGATTTACGCAAGTCACGAAATTTCCCGTTGGCTTTATGCTAATTAAGTGGCTTGAGTCAGAGAAGACCTTTGTACATAAGGAAGTTAAACCCCATCCTGAAACAGTTATGAATCACTGAGCTAAAAGCGTACGTCATATCCTCTTATATGCTGTCAGCATCACTCATACTGCAAAAACAAACCATTGCTAAGTGCTTCACTCAGAGCGATGCTCATTAAAAGTCAAATTGAATGTTTTGATCGCAAAAAGTAATAACGTTCGAAACCTCAGAACAGAAGATTCACAGACGTTTCATTTTCATCTGAAAGTATGTTGCCCGCGAACGAACACACAGCGGGAACGGGTAGCAGAAATGTCGAAAAGTTTAAATGCTTTCAAGTTATCCTCTCAGCGATATTTCCCCTGTGGTCCTGCCCTCTGCTCAAAAATGTTCAGTTGTTGCACGGGCATAACGTTCAATACAAGAGAAAGAACAATGGGCAATGCGAGCTTTGAACCTTTGCTTTAGTTTTAGTTTAAGGTTTCAGTTACTATGCAGTAAAGTCTTCCGTGCTGCTATACGTCTGCTGAAAGTGAAAACGTTTAATGAATTCCACCGAATTTATGTTCACAACGTCGTCGAATGTACTTATGAGCACACTCCCTTGTCAAGTCACTATGAGACACACGCAGCGTCCTGAAAGTTGAACTTACGACGTGCATTGTGCAACGTCCAGGCTTCAACGTGTCGCAGCATCTTTCACCTCCTAATTCCATCTTTTTTGCCATTATTCGCCACTCTGAGTTTTTCTGCCCATGTAACCGAGGAGCTGATGAAGCTAGAACCCCTTTAACAGCGCCATTCCCCTTCTACGTCCGCTGTGCTTTCTACTAGCTCTTGGAAAATGGACGATACGCTGTAATATCTTTCTTAAATCCTTGTCCACCAGAGCCTCCCACTTTATCAGGTATAGGACCGACTAGTCTTGAACGTTCGTAAGCCCTGTTGATTTTCCAGACGTAGCTTGCAGTCTACTGGATGGTGATCCGCTCCCCTTTTGACACAAACGTCCAATGCCGATTGGAACAATTCGGCGGATATCATACAGAAATCTACGAGTGACCCGATGACCTAACGAACCAAGTGCACTTGCGTATTTCTCTGTGTTGGAAGAAAGTGTTCATGATGCGCAGCAGAAGGAGCCTCCCGTTGTCACTTCGGTTAGCATCACCACGTGTACCAATCCTACATCTCCATACCACAGCGTCGGTTTCAACGTGTGCATTGAAGCCACTCAAAGTGATGGTGGATTGGTTTGTTTTAACTCTTCTCAAGGCATCACTGGTTTCCTCTGCGAATACCGGGTACAGTGTACTTGATTTTGGTCAGTATATCTGTATCGAACACAGGGAACAGCCAACCGACTTCAACCTCAACATGCAAACTCTTCCTCCCAATAGGATCTGTTCATCAACACAGTCGGCAAGCTGAGGGCTTGTGAGTATTACCACCCCAGCCTAAACAGAACGTGTTGACTCAACGCTTGAGTAAAAGAGTATCCACCAATCGTCCCTCAATAGTGTTAGAACCACAACGCTTAGTTGATGAGATGCCAAAAACGTATGCAGGTAATAGCGTTTGGATTCCCGAACCAGTTCGGGCTCTATCCTGTGAGCGAAGTAATGTTTCAGTTTCCACTCATTAGCTTAAGACAAGATTGCCAGTTACGCGCAGCTTTCAAGTCTCTCAGAGTAGAACCACTCTGCGCTGCCCCATTCACCTCCACAAATTTCCTAGCGGGCGAAACTTGGGTTTACAGGTGCAATGAAATGAAACAGAATAAGCATTATACCGCAGCATTCTCTGCATTCTCTCAAATCGAGTGTACTTTGCATTCTCTGCTTTTTCCCGTTCTATCGCAGCATTATCTATGTTCGCCTAAAGCTGCTAAACAGCGAAATCCAAATTATTTTGAACCTGGCGTTTTGAAGAATTTTAAATCCTTCTGTAAACTTCATTTCATAACATCTGCAAAACTTTGCCAAACCCTGAGGTTGAAATTGCAAAACATTGCATTCAAAATTGAAATCATCGTACACATTAACTTAAAACTTTGTCACCTTACTTGGTCGCGAAAAACATTTCTTGATTTACAACACACCACTCGGAACTCATGCTGACGTGTATGGCCAACCTTCCTGGCGCCATTGCTTCCTGATTGGAAGAAAAAGTCCGGAAAAAATAGCAGGGATTAATGTATTTGCTAATAAAAACAGGTCCTGACAGAGTGAGGTGAAGGTACTTCATTCCCATAAGGTGAGCTCTTGGTTGGCTTTGAAAAAATGTCCAGCAACAAACGAGAATTGCCGCACCAGTTAAATTCGACACGACCTAAAATTCAAATGCATTTTTCATGNATGTGATCCACCATGCTTTTGATTCCTATTTATCAATTATCAGTGGCCAAACTTCTTGTCTTCATATATTTTGCAAAATCAATATCTGATAACCTGCTTTACCTTCGTTGGTCGAGTGTGCACTGCTCCTGTTCGTCTCAGTATTTTTCTCTTGACAACTTTACGAAAGACAGTGCAGAGCTCACATTGAGCTGGAAAAATCTGAGAGACAGCGAAATACATACCGCCTGCGTGGGAGCTTATGTTCTGTAAACTGAAAGATCATTCATAACCATGAAATGCAGGTGTTAATTGCTATTCCGCTTTATTGCAGTTCTTTAATCCGGGTTTACCTTTGACCAACACGGACTGACAGTTTTTCAATTTTCTATTATGACAAGTTTGTCGGCCAACGTCGGTTGGCACTTGCACTGTTGCATCATAATAGAAAATGAATAAACTGTCGGTTCGCGTCGGTCAAATGTAAATTCGAACTTGCTTCTAAACGGAAAAGAATCACTTATCTTTTGGGTTTCGACGAAAGAAGTGTCAGTGGGCATCAGCAAGAATTTTGAGACAATTGAATGACTGCTCAACACCTGCCCCGAGGTCTAGTGCGGTCAAGCAGTGGTTTGAACAACTAGCTCAAACGACGAAGAAGAAGCAAGAATTTTTAAAGTATAAGCCACAATGTAAACGTTTTGCCACAAGCAGAATGAACAAAAAATTACGTGCGCACCTGGCAAATTAACTTATGTTCTTTTTTAGTAAATTTCGATGCATAGTTATATGCATGCAGTCTTTAATCTTTTTAAGAAGTAAATAAACCAAACAGCAATCCAAATGTGCCATAACAGGGGGTCGGCAAACCTGTTCACACTGCGGACCGGCATTATTTGCGGATCGGCCCTCAATACAATAATGAATGTTTCGTACATGCGAATTTATTACAAGACATAATGACACTGATTCACTGAGAGACCTGGGCTTGCTTTTCCGCAATAAAATGCTCCGACGCTCCGACTGTAGGGATTGGTAGTCAATGGCACCCGCAGTGTGTTCCTTATGTCAGTCGTTCAAGTCACTTTTGGACCAACTTAGTCTTGGCTCCGCACGGCCCGGTAAAATTTTCTTCGCGGACGGACACCGGCCCTCCTCCCGGTGTTTGCCGACCCCTGTGCTACAGGACATTAAAAAAAGCTCTGTTCTACTATCGGGGAGCTATTAGCTTATTTTTTTGCATCAAATCTGAAAAAAGCAAGTTCAACTGATTCCAAAACAATCACTGAAAATCTTGGTGTATATCTCTGCTGACTGTAGTTTGAATTATTTCTATTCCTAGAAAAAAAGAGAATAGGTCTCGCTACATTTTGTGCCGATGCACATTCGCTGTCTGACACTGGATCTTTTACTGGGCAGATTATTAGCAATGGGTTTATGGGGCTCAGCTGGAAAAAGTTACAAAAATAACTTTCATTGTCGTTACATAAAAAGCTGATTTGTTTGAAAAAAAACAACAATACCGAATTCTTGCAAACCTGTTGTTTCGGGATTTATTGTTTTTGTTAGTGTCGGTCATCCTCATATTCGGTAAATCCGCGAAGTAGCTGAGCTAATGGGCGCCGGAAGAAAGGGTGGCAAGGCCTCTCCCGGATTTTGCAATTTCCTAATACTTTTTTAGTGGAAAAATAGCTTTCTCTTAGTTTTGAGTTGGTAAAATAAAATTTCACCACTGTCGGCTCCCCCTGAAAACATTTTTTGAACACCACCTGGAAAAATTCGCAACTTCCCCCCTGAAATCCTCAAGGCGCACATGACTTAGTCACAATGCATGAAAGTTACCTACAGCAACCGGAAGTCTACCTGTATTTACGACATAATTTGGGAGCGCGATGTCCATGCGCCAAATTTTAGAGGTTCGAAAACTCGAATAATCGCATCTTGTACGAAAATGTTATTACGAGTAATCTCTTACCACGTTCATGAAGATTGGTTCTTTTCTTAATGACGTGAAACAAAGCTTCTTATACGTCACAATTTCTGTTGTTAGCTATACGTTCCAGCCAGCGATTATTAACCTTTCAATGACCTTGACCACAGATCCGGAGTGCCGGAGTCGACTCCGGTAGGATTCTGCGTTTTTTTCGGACCCGTTCCGAAGCCGTAGTCAAGAATGTTTGAAAAACTGGATCCAGAGTCACTTTTTATTTTTGGCAGTGGAAGGAATCTGCATGGTCTAAACAATTACGTAAAAAGGTTCAGGCATTAT
>JGI24159J19872_10009508_pt1 | contig 12739 bp, 6 predicted proteins | sample Ectturendosymbi4_FD_19872 | JGI IMG/M metagenome (IMG submission 19872)
AGCCAGCTGCAAATTTCTCACTGAATTCGTTTAAAGTGGGTGTGACAATAAATTTAAATTGCAGTTTTCTTTAGAAATTCCTGCGTCTTAACTTATATTTCCGCAAGGAGATAACCCCTAATAAAGTCACAAGACCAATAACGAAAGAAACTGTTATTGATTTTGTGCTTGTAACTACTAATTGTGCTTGTAACTACGTGCATGTTAATTAAAAGCGTGGCCCGCGGTTTCAACCAGTTGTTGGGATCTGGCCCTCCTGTACAAAAGGTTGCACACCCCTGCTGTATATGATTGTGATGAAATAATTTGATTTTTTACGAATTTTTTGAATAATATTTGAGAAATAGTAAAGCGTATGCTGATGTCATTCTTTTGAAAAGCGGGTTACCTCCGCAGCTTGGTGAAAACGTTTTTGAACGAGACGATGTATGGTCATCATGTACGAGCTTCATTTTTTATGCAATTAACGCAGTATTTTTTTAAACAAAGGAAAACATTCGCAGCAGGTGATCTGATGCGAGGATGAATAAAATTATTTTTGCAAGTTTTACCTTGACTCTGCTGCGAACTGTTTGCAGTCAAACCGCATGCAGCGTTTCTTTACCTCAACGAGTACCCTGCGGTAATGTCGTCGCTTCACAAACAAGACTGATCTGTGAAAATTTGTAAGCATGTAATTATTACTATTTTTTAAGACTTATTTGAAACCACGTAGTTATTCTAACTTTGCAGACCTTACAAGTTTCCAGGTTTAAGATTTTGTACACAAGTTGGTGAAATGTAAATGTACAGTCGTTGGCAGGATTGTAAATGTGCAAATCAAGCACTTGCTAAGCCGAGGCATTGCAATTCGTAGGACTCCATTTCAACTGACATGCATCGTCTGAGCTTCTTGATTAAAACTTTATATGTACTCCGTTCTTTTTCGGTAATTTTTTGGTCATAGACCGAAATGTTTTTGAAATGACCGACAAAAGTAAAGCATTTCGGTCAGAAATTTGAAAATACAGGCTAAAAAACGCTGTTATGACGAGCTTCAATACTGTGAAACAAACTACCGTAAATGTTTCAGTGACTAAAATGTCTCAGCAAAAAATGACCGAAATGTTTCAGGAAAAAAAAACAGTGTGTACTATTCGAATTACTCAAACGTAAATGCAAGTGTCTCAGTCATCGTTTTGAACAGCTGTCGTACCCGTCAACGAATGCGACCGGGGCATACGTTGTAGACTCTACAGAAAGCAGTCTTGCCAGAAATTACTTCCAGGTAGGCAATTTCCACTACTTTCGACCATGATAGAAAACTAATTCGATTGCCCTCGATATAAGAACTACTTGGTATGAGATGGCAATGTCGCTTGATTATACCACGTGCCTGGTTCAACGTACTGCTCAATGCAAAAAACAAGTCAAAGAACTTAAGAGGCCAGACGTTTACTCACGTGGTACGAAAAAACATTTGTAACTCACGTAAATTTTGCCTTGCCCCAAATACGGGAGTCTCAGTGGGTAAGCAAAAAAGATTCTGCGACGTTTTCTAAGCTAAAGTGTAAATTTTAGCGTTGTTTTTAGCTAAAATATTTAGCGAACTTAAACTATTTTATCAATGTTGACATTCATGTTTGACAGAGGTTGCTGTTTTGAGTCACTTCCAGGAAATCCGGTTGCTAGTTGCTACAGAAAAGGTAAGTGACCTTTTTGGCAAGATTTTTGTTAAAAGTTTTAACGTTACCTCATTAACGTACCCTCTCACATTTTTTAAATTTTGAAGTGATTTTTCCAATTAGAATTAGAAACAAAAACAACCACAAGCGTGTGATAGACTCAGGGGCGAATTTTTGGGGCCCTAGGCTACTTGAAATTGGGGGGCACTCTTGAAGGTTTGCGACGACTGATGTCATACAAATCAGCACTACACGTGCTTGCTACATTCACTGAACAAGTTGTTCCGATTCATAAACATATCATTTTATTCTGAATTCCCTCGATATCAGGAACCATAGCCGTGTAAACCGCCCTTCATACCCCCAAACTGGGGGCCTACGTTGTCACAGGGGACCCAAAATTCAGAGCTTAACCCTCCAAACCAAACTAAAACTCCCCAAATTTGAATATGAAACACGAGAAATCAGCAAAGTTTTTGTTAATCCGTATCCTTTTCTGTCCTGTAATAGGAAATCGATTTCACGTAAAATTACGCATCGTCAGTCCTTATTCAAATAGACCACAATCCCATTACATATTTATTGAGTACCTCACTGGCCCGTGTAATCTGGAAAGTGGATTCAGGCATTTCATTCCACGCATTATACGTGACAGTAACCAATTTGCAAAGCCAGAAAAATAGAATGTTCATCGTCATTCACCCCCATCCTTCGCGCTCATTCTTCTGTAGAGATCTTTTGTTAGTGGCATAGTAAAAAACGTGCGTTGAAGTAAGACAAAAATACAAATAAAATGCTTACAGAAATGCTGGAAATTGTCCTTACTCTCAAAATTTTGGGGCCCCCCGAAATCGGGGACCCTAGGCTTAAGCCTTTTCAGCCTAATGCTAAATCTGCGCCTGGATAGACTGCAATATAAACAACCTACGTGTATCACGTTTTTCTTTTATTTTCATCAAAACGTTTGAACCCCGCTCAGGTAACACTGAAATAACTGAATATATGGGTGACAACGGCTAAATTTACCACTGACGTTTTAGGAGAGCAGACGTATTTTTCAACAACTCAGCAAATTTTTTCAAGCTCATCTTACCCGAAAAAAACAAACTTGTTGTATTTCGAAATATTTACATTTGTTTTTCAAAAACCAACATAATTACCCTCCACAAATGTGGGAGGCACGCATGATCACTCCAGACAATATGACAAAATTCTTTTTACAGGTGCAACCGCGGTTAACTATGAACCACCCGCTTCGACTCAGATTGTCTTATTAGCGAATTCCCTTGCGGGTCGCAGTTATGAAGCTTGTTCATCCATCAAAATGCCAGATTTATTTATGTTGAAACGGCTTTGGAGACCAGCTGTTGTGCAACAGCACAGCTTTGTTATCACACGTNAGGCACCCATTACGATCTTGGCAGTAACCCCGCCCCCTTATCAGAAAACACAAAACTTGTGCATATTTTGAGAGTAATGCTCGACAGAATGCTTCAAAAAATCAGCTACTAAGGGAATCAGGTTAATATGTGTGTTTTATGCCTTTGAAATTTAGTTGAAAACTGAACTAGGCATACTGTCAACCATCACCAGAAGGGAGTATTTTCCTTTTTGGTATCATTCTGATATGTTTCATATTTTATTGTAGTTATTCCACAAGGTGCAGGAAATGTACCGCCTGGAGAAGGACTGCCGCCACCTTTCGACCCCAGAGGTATTGAAACTTATATGTCTAGCAGTAGTTTTAACGTAAATGACAATGAAAAACAAAGACTTGAATTGTGTCGAAACTACAGCCTTGAATTTCCAGGTTTGCTCATGAGATACTTTTATGTGCCATTTTATGGGAACTTGTGACTGTTTTATCCCATGGCATTTCCACGAAATTAGTAACACAAGAAAGTTATATCACATGTATGCCTGCGACTAGCCTCTGCAGTTGTCAATTAAAAAATAAGCTCAATGCCATGGCGTAGTGATGAAGAGCAACAGAAAAAAAAGTTGTTTTCGGTTGCCCTTCATCACTACGCCATGGCATTGAGCTTCTACGTCAAGTACCTACTGTGCTGTGGGTATGTAATATTAGAATTCATCTTCAGAATATTCCTGCTATATGACGTTAAAATTACGTACAATGGGGAATTGGACCAATTAAGCCTCCTGTTCCATCGCTTCCATGGAACAAATTCCATTTCCATGGACAAGATTTGTACATTTCATATATACATGCACATAGCAAAGCGTCCAAATCAGCTACTCTTTCGACATTTGGTGCATTTCGGAAAAAATTAACGATCGCCAACTTGATCAAATTATTTGGAACATATTGGCCATAACTGTTTTAGCTTCACCATTAAAAACTGTTTTTACAGCAACAGATAATTTTTGCTGAAAAAATCTTATCCAAACGTCAACAATCCTTAATGAAATGCACTTTGGTGACAAACGTACACACCATCTTGACCGATATTTCTGTGACAGGAATCGATTTCCGTTGTAGATTCAAAAGCATTACTAAGTTTTTGTTAAAGCAAGCGAAGCTAAGTTTCAATTTGAAAGCAAATGTTCACACAATATTTTTTACAGCGTATCCCATGAAAGTACGTGAACAGTATATCTATGTGTAACTGTGTTTGGTCTCGATTTGAAACTGTTTTCTGCAATGTTTTATATATGAACAAAATTTATAATCTTCAGAAAGCAACAAATCTTTGTTTCCGGTCTTTGTGCGTGCTGTGTGAAATAAAATAGCGATGTGAAGAAAGTTTAGACAAGAAAAAGTTTTTTTCACCAAGTCAGAACAATCAAAAACAATTTTATTTCGTCAAACAACTTTGTGAGCCTGATATTGCAAGCTGTGAAGCACCCGCGCGTTTTGCCTCCCGGCATCAAATACTTGTAGCATTTCATTTCAAGAGGATGAACAATTTGCTTGTCTGTGCAGATCGCCTTTGCATTGCGAGACTATCACGGACTGGCACCGCTATATAATTTTCTTCAGAGCGTCTGAACGTGTTAGGCGATACGATGATTGTTTGGAACATTCTTTAGGGTGCACACCAGTTCTCGGATGCATTGTCAACTTACGTTAAATTCCCCTTAGGCGGTGTAGGGCAGCGCTGAAACGAAAAGTCACAATAAGGAGGTACTGGGGTGCTTTTGAAAGTGAATCGCTATTTTGAGGGAAGACACACTATCTGAAACCTAAATCATAAATATGGAAAGCTTTCTAGAAAACGAATACAAAGGATTTGAAGTGTTACTACTTCACAGCAAATATTTGCTGCAAAATTGGACAAAATTGCCGTGTGATGCATTGCTGACCATTTCAAACTATATTGTCTGTAATAAAAATATAATTGCTTGTTTTACTTCACAAAGTAGTTTCTCGTTTCACGAAGTTTGTTTCGCGTAGTATAAGTGTCTCATTTCATATGTTGTCAAGCTTTTAGGGATTTACGTTTCAGATTCTTTCTTATTTTGCAGCCCTTTTATTATTTTTTAAGTATTCGCCTCACAATTCTAAAACCAGGCGTAGCTCACTTAGGCTATATATATTTTGTCGCTTTTGGTTGAAGCAATCTTGAGCAAGTTGGCTAAGCCTCACACGTATGAACACTTTTAACTCTGCTCAGGTTAACTCTGGCCAATTTGGGCAAATGGTTGTTCTACTTAAGTTAAAAGTTAGTTAACGTTCATGTAGAAAGCTGGTTCTTTCAGTAGCTGCATTTTTTTGGACTCTCTTTCGTGCAGTCCTATCGAAATCTGCACAAGTTTTGTAGTTTTCGATGGGGAACAAAAATTTGCCCAAATTTACCCGTGGTTACCTGAGGTGTAACAAAATTCCTTAACAAAAATCCGTCCTGAGGTAACCTTGACCAATTTGGGCAAAAGGACTTGGTGCATGTAGGTTCACCAGTAAGCCACACCGGCAACCTTTGACCGAAGCCAGCACGGGAGTAGATCACGCGAGTGCAAGCCCTTACGACACAAATCAGTTTGGCGCGAATGGCTCCTACTCAGCTCGTGGTTTTCATTGAGAAACAGGCAGCGGAATGTATGACGCCTTCTCCGTCAGAGGAAAGACATTGGAGTCAGAAAGGGCATGCACCGTGTGCACTTGTGGTGCAAGGTCAAAGCATTTTATTGAGGACATGATGAACCTTGTGCTTCTTTGTACCTAATTGAATTTTCTGGAACTGTGGTTTAGTCAAAAAAGGCTTGCTCCTTGTTGTGCGTGCACTTGCGGTAAAAGGCCAAAACGTTTTATTGAGGACATCAACTCTGAGACCAGACAACGCTGTGGAACCTGTCCACCATCAAAACAGAACAAAACAAGGTTCACGTGCCAACTGCCAACGATGGGGAGCACTTGTCTGCATTGATCACTTTCAAGTTTCCTGCAAATAATTACTCACACCCTTGGAGTACTAATCCCGGGTGATTTCCACCCAGACAGGAGTGGTGGCCACCTGGACTCTAGGTAAAAATCACCCGACGTTAAGGTTGATTGTGAGTTCGGGTGAAAATCAGCTCACATTATGAGTAGTGTGAGTTCAGGTGAAAATAACCCCACATTATGGCAAGATTGAGCTTTTGGTTTCCTTGTTAATGCTTCGATATTGTACACATTGACAAATCTCAGCTAATTTATAGTGTGCATATTTCAATTTTTGGGGGCTTGGTTCATTTTTTGGGGGCCTTAGCCCACCAAACTCCCTCTGTGGCGACGGGAATGGGCGTATGTGAGACATAAAAATAAATAGCAGTGCCACGATCAATCTGATTGCACAACAATTGTCGTAAAGCATTTGCCCATTTTGGGCAAGGTTGATTCATGTGGCAGAAAATTGCAATGAAAATATAAAAAATTCATGTCTCAACCTAATTTACTTTTATTGCAGATAGAACCACAAGTTTGAAATGAGATTCTGTTTAAACCTTAAACTTACCACCAATGACGTCTACTGGCGGAATTTTTTAATTTTTCTTTACTTTTTCGCTCATTTCTTAAGAGCACTTCTCACAATTTGTTGGGAAAATTGCTTTAGTTCTTCATCATGTAAAAAATTTTCCAAAATCAACACCTTGTTTTTTTTCTGATCGGATGAGCTTGAGAAGACTTGCAAAGTTGTACATAAATCCGCGCGCGCGTCTAAACCTGTCAGTTAGTCCAGTGTGAACGAGTCAACATAATGTGACCATTTTGGGCAAGGACAACAGCGGTGTTTGTGTTTAGAGGTTACCTCAGCAGGGTTAAGAACAGAAATTGAATTCAATACAGTGGAAATACAGAATCGCTCAAACTTTAATCGAAAAAGAAGTTTGTCTTGAAACAATTAGTGTCTCATGTGAAGAATGAACCTTTTTTAATCCTATGAACAATACACTTCAAAATGCATTTGCCAACTGTTGGCAAAGGCATGCTACATAGAGTTGATGCATTTTGCTTAAAATCTTGAATTATATCAAAATCTTTCATTCATTTTTTGTGAAAGTTCGATGAACATCCAGCTGAAACAGTTTTCTTAAATCTTTTTTATAAGGTCTCCACTAGGAAAGCAGCGAGCAACGGGTCATGTTGTGATTCATCTAAAGATGAAGCACTTTCGCCCGAAGTCATCAGTCATTTGTCATCTGCATAAAATTGATCAAGAGATAAATACCTGTTACATAGACTTAGTCTTTTATCAGATACGGGATCTGCTACGAACTTGTTTTTTCATGGAGACCTTGTAGAAATGTAGACAACGATTAAGAGGAAGCAGTTGCACTTGTGCGTTTTACTTTGTCGAGTATCGAGTATGAAGTGTACCAGGGCAGTTGTTTGTACTGATTTATTCAACGAACACTTCTCTTTTAACAAAACTTGCGGCACTCGCAGCGCGTAAACCAGAGATAAGCAAAAACTCAATGTTAGAGCAGCCATCTATAGGTTTTTAACCATTAAGCGTACAAGCACATGTTAAACCCTGGCTCAGCTGCCAATCACTTTCAGCTTACTGGGGCCATTGAGAATCCTTCCACCATGCTTTTTCAACAGACGGGAGAACATTTTTAGTAGCGTGCAGAGGACAAAAAGTGCAGTGTTGGACTTCTAGGCGCAACCTTGTGTCTTTTCAAGACCGGACGTAGAATTGTTACACAGCAAAGTTTTTCAGGGCTCCGAAAGGCTACTTAATTAGCAAACGTGAACAACAGCTCTAACGTTGAAAACCATCAGCAGATCAATGCAGCACTTGCTTTCGGAATCTTTATTGTATACTGCATGACACATCTTAAAATGACGAAAAGTCTACTCAAACTTACATTGAAATACCTGCTTGTACAAATGCGGCATGGCCCCCTCTGCGACGCGTGTGTGTGGCGCAGAAGAACAATACGTCGACCTTGTTGTCCTCCGATGTTCAACCTATCAACCTCCTCATGGACTGCACGGGCTGACGGTTCTGGACGGTGAGACAATTGAATGGCTGCTCAACACCAGTCCTGAGATCTAGTGCGGCCTAGCAGTGATTATGAAAAACTGACTCAAACAAGAAGAATTGAAATACCTGTTTATGTTTTTCTGACGTTTCAACAAGACGGTTTGATATCATTTGTAAAGCATTCTGCAGTATTATAGGGCAGCTCATAAACATTGACATTTTATGATGAAAGAGTAGTGAACTTCCGTTGGGTAATCGCATTGCTCTGCGAGTGAATATGTATAAACATCTACAACAAATTTTGGCAATCAACTCAGTTTTCGTGACGTGAACTCTCTACAAACGTACGTGCAACAGAATTGAAAATAAATTCGTATTTAACATTTCCTGTGATTAAAAAGAAACAAAACGAGTAAATAAGTAAACGTGATCGTAAAAACATTTAAGCGTGTATATTATCGCAATCCTGCAACGAATAAAACTGGGTGTTTTGCTAAGAAATTTTCCAACAAGGCAATTTTACCAAAAAGTTCAAAACATCCTTTCCGATATACAACAGCATGCAAGGTTATTGTGTTGTAGAACCCAAATCATTTAACACACTGCAATAGGCAAGAAATTTTGCTTTAATTACTTTTATGTGAATTTAAAACCTGAATCAATTACGTTTCAAACTTTACATTGCAAAAACTGTCTTTTTGCTCATTGTGTTCATTTTGATAAAGCAACATCGGAAAATAGAAAAGATATCAATAAAAATCTTTGAGCCGTATCATTTTATTCCATACGTTTGTACATCGTCACATTATTTTCTTTACATATCATTTTTGGTTCACTATTCATTTGTTTCATGGCTGTTCCCGTTTTTCAGGTAATTTCCTTTCTATATTCGACTTCAATCCAACTTATCCACCTGCATTGGGGGATCCACGATTGGGAAGTACGTTCAAGTTCAGCTAACATTTACGCCAAATATTTTCTAGTTTTCTCGAAAATTTCTTAATATCAGTAAATTTGTGTTTGAGTATCAGTAAACGCTGGTATTTTTCCAAAATTCTTATTCTATCAATGACAGCAAGACGTCTTCTTTAAACCGTTCACGAAATTATTTGAATACTGCGAAAAGATATTTTGCACATGTGAGCCACAGAACGAACGTTCATCCAGCATTTGGTGAAGATATAAGCTGACAAAGTGAAGTGATAGGAAAAGAATTTGCAAAGCTTGTATTATTCGCATGCACTTAAAGCGTTATCTGTAAAGTTCTGCGTTTTTGCAATGAACGGAAGACTCTCAGTTCCTACTACTGACCAAAATTATTTGATTTATTTGACCTTAACATGAAATTTGCTTTGATGAAAACTACTTTTGTAGATTTTTTACAAGTGGGAGGAGAACCTGGATTTCCTGGGAGCAGTCTCGTTCAAAGATGCAACTTTTTCTACAGAAATATTCCATGTTTTCGCGGACCTGTTTCTAGGTAATTGCTATTGTTTTTTACGATCAGGTTTGTGGTATTACATTCACTTGAATCCTTGAATGGAGACCTCGCATGCATACAGTCACTATCAGGCTGTCAACATGTTATGTAAACAGATCTTATCCAATGAAAGCAGACTTCAAATCATAACAAATAATGCAATCTTTTTTACTGGCAGTTCTTGCAATTTTTAAAATTTGATACCGGCTTAAGTCCATCAAGCAATGGATCTTGGTATCAGAAATGTTGCACTATAAATTTGAAATCCTGTTTATCAATTAGGCTCACCAAATTTTGTTTAAAGCAGCCCATGTATATAAGATAATTTTTAAGTGCAATATTTTATACTTTTTCATAAAACTTGCACTGTGCTTAAAAACTGTCACCTAATTCCTTTTCAAGTAAATTAAAAAAATATACAGTTGCTAGTGTTTTTACAGGTTAATCGAATCGATAACGTTTTTATTTTGCTTTGGAATGGTTGAACGACAGAGTCACAGCGTTCCAAAATTAAGACTTGCGTTGTGTAGGCCAGTGGTTTTCAAACTTTTTTGTACCTCGACCCATTGTAGCAACCTACTATAACCCAACGACCCTAATTAAAACTCGAAGGAAGGTAATATAATACAGCTATGCACATAAAGTATCTACTCGCATTCCCTCCAATAATGGTTCACGACCCGTTGGGGGCTCCTTTGTGATCGCGATCCCCAGGTTGAAAACCACTGGCTTTGGCAAATTACAATCAAATAGTTTCAGCTAAAGTTGTGCACAGCAGCAGCGTGAAATCATGTCCAGACAATATCAAACCTCCAGAGTACTGCGAATGACTATGTCAGTGATGTACTGCTCAGAAGCAAGTATAAACAGCACTTTTCGTCGACGCACCGAGTCAGAAAGTCAGGATGTACGAAATCATAAGTGTTATTATCTTCCAAAATGTCAACACTTCCAAACAAATGGCAGATAATAATAATAAACTGATGGCTAACGCTTGAGCTCTTATAGAGTTGCGATTCTGCCAACACAAAATTTCAAGATTTTGTAGAAACGTATTTATTGTAAACATACATGCTCGTGAAATTTCACAAGGTCATCACTGCTGATTAGTTTAGACTCCTGCCTCTGCCCGAAAAATTTGAAAACATCAAATCCGTCTCCTGTTAACACTTCGAATTCTTCCAAGTAACTTATAACAAAAAGGTTCTCTCCATATTGCTTCATGAGGCAAAATCTCTGCCGGGCCTATTTTGTGGTAATAGAAACGATCAGTTGGAGTGGTCACGTTACAAGTACAACAAAGAAAGAGACAACACGTTAGCGTTTAGGGTTATGGTTTGCCCTACACTTCACGCAACGCTAACAAGATGCCACCCACAGCTTTGCAGCACTAAAATTATGACAACACTTGTCCACACATGTCAGACTGACCACATGGTCAAATAAGTAGGTCAAGCGTTTCAACCTTGTCATGCATTTCGGACGTGTCATATGACCACTTTAACCGATCGTGCAGAGCTAATGGCAAAATAGCTCTAGCAGTGCTTTTTTGCCTCATGAGGCAAAATAGACGCTGCTTATCAAATATACATCTGTAAGAACCATGGGTTCTAAACAAAGTCATAATAAGCTAACCATTGAAACACTAGTTTGACCTTCAGTCATTAATAAGATACCTGACAATTAGTATAATTGAACGTTGATTTTCAATCTTTGTCACATGAAAACTGGATAGATGCAGGTGTAGAAACATCTCGTGGAACTGCCTTTTCATATTAGTTTGATACTTCAGAGTTTTTACGTTGTTTGATATCCATAGATATCCAAATCAGTGGTTCTTAACCGGGGAGGTGCGCCGTCCCAGGGGGGCGTCAAGAAATTTCCAGAGGGGCGCAAGCCATTACATGCTCTACAATATGGAAAATTTTGAACGGGAATGTGTCCCTTCCAAACGTTGTGCCAGTGCTAATTTTTCGCCGCTACATGTTATTTGGTTTAGTTCCGGCAGAGATGGATGTCGGGGTGACGTTTCTTGAAATTCTGCAGGCCGAGTTCAAGCCTGTATACAAATATTCGTGGACGCGACTAAGCGTCTATTCAGTCGGCATGCCAAGCCGCTCTAACAATAACATCTGTGCCGTTCTCGAATTTGAGAACAGCATGGTGCGCATGTAATTTCAACGTAGCCGGCTGCATCGCAGAGCGGCTGTACTAATTCCAGATGGACATGAATGCGTACACTTTGCACAAATTCATGCGGCATGGAATACAGCTAAGGTTTTCTGTAATTCGACGAACTTTCTGCAATGTGGCCGTACACCTGCATGATACTAATTTTCTACAGTACTCTCGTCGTGTTCTTCTGTGATGTGACGAAGTATATTAATGACAATTGAACTGCATTTGAGCCACATTCTTGATGAATGTGAGTTTAAGTTTTTAAATGCGGCATTGGCAGCTATAAGCCACCATACGATGTCGACTTCTCAGCCAAAGAAAGATAATAACTTTGCTTTCTGGCCAGGCCCGTAACGTGCTTGGGGCACCAGGAGGGGCGGAGAGTTTTCTGAGAGCAGAGGAGCCCAAAACCATGTCCAATAAATTTTTCCAGTGGGACAAAATTTTTCAAGGGGGGACTTCGTCCCCTGCGCCCCCCTAGTTACAAGCCTTTGTATGACCATCCAAATGGCGACCGTAAGCTGCTTAATCTCGGAACCGTGTCTTTCACTCACACTAAGTGGCACGGAGTAAGTGGTTAAGGCTACAAATAAAATAACATTTCTAGTGGAGTACCCGGTTGGTGCGATTAACCGTATTATGCTTTTCACGTATGAATGGTTTGGGACTGAGATTTATGGAATCTTATGCAAAAACGCGGTTATAGCGTTTAACCGATATACAATTAGTTGGAGTAATCTGTATTCACTCTGCAAAGAAGTGTGCGGTTGCAAAGCTATGCCGAGTGACTAAAACAAACAAAGAATTTGCAAAAGTTCACACAAGACTAAAACAAGCAACTGCAACACATTAAGCATGCGGGCTAGAGCTGGAACATGCATATCTGTGAGTACTTGCGAAATCTCTCTAAAAAGAAAGCGTTTTCCATCTAATGCTGCAAAATGATGTTGCACCAAATATTGGCCAAAATTTGTCAAGTAATCAGTGGC